>Ga0222714_10006269_pt1 | contig 11139 bp, 14 predicted proteins | sample C33_3DmetaG_FD_165048 | JGI IMG/M metagenome (GOLD analysis project Ga0222714, IMG submission 165048) | Estuarine water microbial communities from San Francisco Bay, California, United States - C33_3D | ecosystem: Environmental > Aquatic > Marine > Unclassified | place: USA: California... | reverse complement strand
TTACTATTGTAGGTGAAATAGCACCAGGCATTCCAAAATATGGATTATTTCAAGGTGCTGACTGTCAAGCTGGTGGTGTTCGTTCTAAGAGTCAATTAAAGTCAAAAAAAGCGAAAACAATGAAAATACGTCTTCGTTTAAAACATAAATCTAAATCAAAATCTTCTAATAATTCTAAAAAAATACAAAAAATACAAAAAACACAAAAAACACAAAAAACACAAGTCAAATCAAAAAAAGTAAAACGTGTTGTAGATGATAAAAAGGTTGAAGCTATTATTGAAAAATTATGTGAGTCAATTAAACGCAAATGCACACCAAAATATAAAAAAATATTAAAAGAACTCGTAGTTAAACATATGTAAACGCATTTATTTGTTTTTTTATTTTAATTTTATTATTTGCTAATTATAAGTATTTAATGAGTAGTAATGTAGAAGAAATTATTGAAAATTTATCTACTATTCAAGATGTATCTGACATTTTACGTGACCCACGAACCACAACATTACTTAATGAGGTGGTGTTTAAAGGACAAAAAGGTGGTGGTATTGGAAATAATAATATTGGAAATAATAATATTGGAAATAATAATATTGGAAATAATAATATTGGAAATAATAATATTAATATTTCTAATTCAGTAAAATATGAACAATCGGGTGGATTTTTAAATCCTATGGGATTAGTTCCTTCTGTTTTTGATGTAATAAAAATGGTTGTATTGGGTATTTTAAGTTTTTTAGAGAAAATATTTAAAGAGCTTTTTTATTTACCTTGGAGACAAAAGAATAGAGCGCTTTTCTATAAATATGTATTGTTTTGTATAAAATGTGGATTTTATCTTATGATATTCGCAATTGCTGGACCTGTGTTTATCATTATAGGAATAGTTATGGTTTACTCTAAAGTTTTCGCAAAAATGGGAACAGATGGTTCTACTCTTATTAGAGAAAGACTTTCTGCGGTACAACAGGTTTAAACGTAAGATGTATATGATGGTGGGGGAGACCTATTTACTACTGTATTTGGTAATGTAAATATTATATTATCTTCATTATGTATATCTTCATATCTTGGAGGTATTACTAAATGATGAATTCTTATTTCGTTTTGTATTTCATTTAAGCGTTCTTCTTGATTAATCATTTCGTGAATTCTATTTAATTCATTATTTCTTTCATTCTTACATGTATGTTTAACACAAAAACACAATAATATAATTAGTAATGAAAAAAATATAGCACCTATTAAATCCCAATCCATTATATAGATTATTAGTAAATAGTATAATATACCTATTAAATAGTAAATAGTAAATTTAAGAAAATATATAGGATTTCTTTAAATTATATATTTATTATCACCTTTAATTTAAACATATATTTAGTGCTTAATTTATATAAAACTATATTTAACTAATTATTTTATATGACTACCAATTGTAATTGTAGTTTAACACCCGAATTATTTATAGAACCAACACTAGACCCAGTTCCTTTATTAAAACATTTTCAAATATCGTGTGCTGTTTTCTGGGGATTTAATAGAAACATTGATATTTCTAGATATAATTCAATTAAAGATTGTGTAGATAAATTTCTTGATGTGCATAAAGAATTTTTGTTTGAACAAAATTATGTAGACTTATTAATTTTCTTTGAGAAACATCGAAGTGATTATCATATACATAATATGAATATTGAAGATTTAAAAAATACTGATTCTACTATTTATGTTTGTAGACATTCTGGAACAAATGAAATAATTAATAAATAATAATTAAATAATTAAATAATTAATAAATTAACCAAATACGTTTTCACTACAATAAAGTAAATATAAGAATCCATCTTCATCTTTGTGGTCATCATATAAAGCCCCAATAGAAACTGAGGTTTGTGCGAGTATTGATTCTTTAACAAAAACAAATAATGCCTGGGATTCTTCTAATTCAATTCGCTTTCTTATAACTACTAAGAATTGACCAAGTGTTAAATCTCTTGGAGCTAAGAACTTGTTTTTATTTATTTCTTGTAAATTTTTACATTTTGGGTCCTTAAATACAATGATAGGGATTCTATCATCATATTTTGACATAATTTTGGCAGATTCAGTTTTTCTTTGCTCGACTGTATGCTTTTTCTTAAAACTGTTTGTCATACTTATATAATATGAATAAAGAAATTATTTATATATTTTTTACGATAATGTAATAAGGTCTCCTTATTTAAAGAAAAAAAATATATAATTATATATTTTACGATAGTATTACTTAGAATTTAAATTTTTAAATATAGTAATCTGGATTTTTAAATAATTAAAAGAATGAAATTTTTAGGAATTGATACAAAAATTATCGGCGATGATGCTTCAATAAAACACATACTTGAAACTATTGTGGACATAGAGAAAACTATAAAAATACACATAAACCCACAATACTTGAATAAATTTTTATTTGTTATAAACATATTTGGACAAAATCTATATTGTGATATAGTTAAAAATACTGATAAGAATAATGATAATTCAACAGAACTATTTGTCTCTGTTTATAACTTAAATGAAACTCAAAATTTTGTTCATTTGTTAAATCAACTAAAAACATCCTATACAGAACATTTTAAAAATGCTAATACTGTTAAAGAATGTTTAAATATGATTAATAGTATTTCAAATGACACTAGAGACGATGATATATCAAAATTTAATACAGCAACATTTACATTTTCTAGCAATAATATTTATGAAGATGACGATGGAGATGAAGATGACGATTTAGATAACGATGGAGATGAAGATGACGATTTAGATAACGATTTAGATGAATATGATGATGACGAAGAACAATATGAAGATGAAGAAGATGCCGAAGACCAAGATGAAGATGAAGAAGATGACGAAGACGAAGATGATAATGAAGATGAAGAAGATAACGACATAGTTGACGATGAAGAAGACGACGACACAGTTAACGATGAATATGACGGGTTTGAAAATGAACATGAGTCATTAACTTTTGAACATAATAAAAGTCCAAATACAGCAGTATTAAATTTATTTGATTCTGCCAATCTAAAAATAAATATTTCGCAACAAAATAACAAAAATAAATGGAGCACAACAACAGATACAACTAAAAATAATACATCTGAAATAGAAGATTCTAAAATAGAAGATTCTGAAATTCAAAATGGAATTATATCTAAAATTATTAACTGTTCGGTTAAAACAAAAAAATATATTAAAATTAGTTTATTCAAAAGAGAGGCACATTATGATAATGATACAAATACGGTAATTTATGATAAAGAAAGTCTTATATTTATAAATTCATTTTTTATAAGCTCTCGTGAAAAAATAACAAAAAAATATAATGATATTCGTAATGTTTATCTTGGTGACTTAAATAATGTAGTTAAAAATATACCTAAAATCTATAAAAAATCGACTAGACTTTTTAAAGATTATATTGAATTAAATGAGATTTATTTAAAAAAAACACAATATACATTTGATCTTATATGTATCTTACTAACAAATCAATCTGGAATTTATTTAAATCCAAATGACATACATTTATCTATATTTTTGAATAAAGATATAGGTATACATATTTGTAATGAAGATATAATAGAAAGCTTTCCATACAAATACTTTAATAAGGTTACATATAACAAGGTATATAGGCATAATTATAATAAAAAAAGTGCTCTAGATAACATAATTGCACAATGTGATACAGAGACTGAAAGATATATTATATGTGATATATGCGAAGATGAGATATATATTAAAAAAAGAAAGTTTTTTTATTCAAATCCAGATGTAGGTGATATATGTATAAAATGCTATAACCAAAAGGTAGAACGCTTTCAAAATCGTATTAAATATTTAAAAGTACTTATAATTAAGATAGGGAAAAGCTCTTTATTTAAAAAAGAAAAGGAATTAATTGAAAAGTTTTTAGCGAATAAAAAAAGGAAAATTTATAAACTTAAAAAGAATAAAAGTGATGAAATAAAAAGAACAGCATTTGAAATAGCTACTAAATCTTATATTCCAAATGTATGTAAAATATGTTTTGGTGAATTAGTATTTGAAGAATTATCTAATCCTCATCCAGAAATTGAGTTTGAAATTAATAAGGGAAATACTAATATAAGTATGTCGTGCTTTTGTGGTCATGTATTTCATGCTCAATGTATTTCATATTTAGTAAATGGTAATGAATGTCCATATTGTAGACACGAAACATCATTTACGCGTTTATTTTTATAATTTTCTATATATATTTTACTAATTTTTTTTAATGTTTTTATGTTTTGTATTATTTTTAATAAATAGTATTTATACTTTTTTAACAAAAATCTAAAGTAATATTAATAAATAATTATGCAGAAAAATAATAAAATAAATAAAAATAATAATATAGTAAAAATCGCAAAAAAATCAAAAAAATGTGGCGATTATTCAGTTTTAAATCTAAGAACTAAAAGTTGTAATAAATGCCCAAAAGGATTTATTAAAAGAGTATCTTACGTAAGAAGAAATGTCAAAAAAAGTAAAAATAATGAAACTACCAAAACTATGAAAAGAAAATATGTTCATGAAGCTTGTATAAGAAGTCGCGGATTACCAGGTAAAACCTCTTTAAAATATGGTAGAGATGGACAACCCGATGGAATAGGTCCTCTTAAACGTGGTGAATTAGGTAGATTTGGGTATCATCACTTAGAAACATTATCTAAAAATGAACGTAGTGAAAGTTTAAAAAAAGCTGTCAACGAGCTTGGAGCACCTACATTGGTAAGAAAGCTTGGTGCTATAAGAACCTACCTTAAAAATACATCACCAATAATATCTAACATTTTCTATGAAGACCAAAAATGGGTTCGTAAAACTTATGCCGATAAATTCAAAGGTGATTACAAAAAAAGCGCACTCTTTACAAAGAATAATTAGTTAAAAATAATTAGTTAAAAATTATTACAATAATTATAAAAAATTATAAAAAAATTTTAATAAAATTATTACTCACGACTCATTTTTATATAATTAATTACTTTTTTATAAGTTTTATCGTTTTTTAATGTTTTAATAAAATTAGAGCATTCAAAAATCTTATCTTTATAATCTTTTTTATCACCCTTTTCTTCATAGTTAATTTGTGTTGATGTAGGTGATGTTAGTGATGCTTTTGTAGAATTAATATTATCCGATAAAGTATCATAATAAACACCAGAACATAAATATCTTACATTTAAACGACCATCTATTTGTTGGTGTGTTTGCGATTGAGATTGCGATTGTGCTTGCGCTTGCGCTTGCTCATGTTCATATAATTTAACAGATTCTGATGATTTTACTGTATTTTTTGAAAGTTCACTATTAATCATAACTCTATTAATATCTATTATAAATAATCTGAACATTTTTTAAATCTTTTTTTTTATATAAATCTGAAATTATCAGTTAAGCACATATCATAACTCATATCTTGACATTGTTTTGAGCTTGCTTCGAATCCATTATTATATTGCTCCGAATGTTTCAATTTGTAATAATCTATATCCAAATATTTATTATTTAATTCATTGTTGAATCCATCCAATTCTAAATCAGAATGTATAAATATTTCTTCATTATTTTTAAAATTTTTTGAGTTTTTTAATAGATTGTTATCGTCTTTGTCAACTATCTTATCCTTCATACATTTAACATATTTATCTGAAAAACAGCTAGGTGATACAATATATGGCAACATCCTTTTATCTCCTAAGCATCGTCTTTCTAATAAATTCTTACCCTCTACATAATTTCTATAATCATCATATAATCTAGTTTGCTTCTCTAAAGATACTTGGCTAAAGTCTTCTTTATTTTTATTTTTAAATAGATTTATTTTAAAATGTATTGATTTTCCCACATATCTATTCCATAATTTATATCCTAAAAATAATACTAATACTATTAAAACAAATAAAATAATATAATTTAGTATTGTCGTATTATACTTTATAATGTTATTCATATACTTAATATAACAAAATAAATAAAAAATATACTATTCTAATTTTTGATGAGATTTAGTGATTATTTTGTTTTTATGTGTGTGTTTGATTTAATTTTTTTTAAAAAGTTATTTTCTAAAAAGGTTATTTTCTGAAAAGTTATATTATCGTTTAAGAAGCAAAATCGCAAAGAACCCTAGTATAATAAGTTTATTCTCACTTGATAGTGAAAAAGCTTCACCTGTTCCACTCAAAGCCGAACCAAATAGTAAACCGACTGTATGACCTAAGGTGTTACCAATAAATATAAATCCCGATTTAATAGGTGTGCCGATATAAATATTTGTATATGCCATAAAACTTTCAGTTGAAGTCATTGAATTTTCACGCTTAATACGCATTCGTTCTCTTTCAAGAATAGAGTTTGAACGGTCTTTACGAAGAGTGATATTTGCCAATAGTTCAGGGTTATCTAAAGACTCTGTGTAAGTTTGGAATAGCTCATAGAAAGATATACCTTCTAGATTGTTAAACAAATCGGTGAGTGACTCGATTTTCATTGTAATATACACTATTGAATTAACTAGGTCAATAAGTTTCAACATAATAGTCAATTCGCCACACTCAATATCGGATTTCTTACAGGCAGATTGCTTTCTATTTAAAAAGAATATGCGCACATTATCTCCTATATCAAATAAATGCACTGTTTTATTCACAACAAACGATGCATTATATCGACAATTAGGCTTATCGCTTCCTGACCAAATATATACCTTTTCTTCCATCATATCACACATATCATTAACAATACGGTTAGCATGATTGACATGACCAATAAGATTAAGAAGTTGTTTTTCTTGGTCATAACTTGGTTGTGTAAGAGATGTTGTAGGAATAGTATCTGAATTATAATGACAATCCGACGAGACACATTGTGGTGAGTTTTCAAGAATGTGAGATGAGACACATGTAACTATAAAGAAAATTCTAAAAAATGTCATATTAATGGTGGTGTTTTTCTGTTTCGCAAGTTAAGTTTGTTAAAAAGTATTATATAAAAAATAGCATATTTTAATGTTTCAATTTTTCTTTACGTATAAATTTATAGACTAAACAATAAAACTATTTTTTTAATTTTAGTTTTAAAATTTATATTTTTTTATAATTAAAAAATTATAATTTTTTATAAAATACTAAATTATTAATGATACCTGAAAAACTAGAAGAAAAATTATTATCTGCTGGCTTACCATTAACTGTTGCTAAAAAAATGTCTTTAAAGCTTCTTACTATATCAAAAAAAGTTGAATATAAAAAGGATAAATGGGGTGAAATAAAAAAAAAACACACTAAGAAACGCAAATTAAGTATGAAAGCAAAAGCAGCTAAGAAAAAGATGAAAAAAACTTTAAAGTTTAGAAAAATAAAATAAAAAATAAGCAAGCGATTAGGAACAAGTTTTGGGGGGGGTTTAGTTGGTTTTGATTGTGTAGTTTTATTGTGGATTTTGTTTTTAGTATGGGTTGTATGGAGCAAATGTGCTTAGAGACGGGTCAGATGGTGATTGGGTCTTCTTCGTAATCAAGTGGGTTCGAAGAAATTGAACTCGCAACTACACCATTTGCTCCCATCTGAACTTCTCTTGGCAGAGGAATAAAGAAGTCTTCTGGAACATCTCCTCCACCAGGAAAGGGAACCAGTTCAGCATTTTCACGAGGTGCGTGTCGTCGTTCTTCTGCAGGAGCGATGTATCGCAAGGTGTCTCCTACAACAAACCTAATATAGGTCTTTATAGAGTTCCATTCTCCATCATCAATCTGAATCTCAATGAAGTCCTCAATTCGGCGTGGATGGTTTGGTTGCGTAAAGGTGTATGTATATTAGTAAGATTTAAGACTATTATACATTTCTTCCTTGTAGAAAAGGATTTTACTATTCCCATGGATATACAATCCAAACACCGGCAACATCGTCGCAAGCCAAATAAAATGACACATCCAATCCTTTATTAGATTCATATTTTTCTTTTAATTTATTATGAATCACAAACACACCTAAATTATCTCTATTTAATCCTTCTTTATTTACTAATTTATCAACAAGATACATTAGTGTTTTTCTAGTATCATCAACCTCATCTACAATTAAAATACGCTTGTCTTTTAATTCACTAAAATCCATCCATTGTATATCTCTAGGTGTGTCAATTGGATTATTATTTTCATCATAAGTGCTTAATGTAACTACATAAATCGGCAAGTCAATATTTTTTCTAAGCATTCGGGTGGGTATTAAACCACCACCGCCTATAGCTAAAATAACATCTGGATTAAATTCACTCTTTTGCTATAGTTATCATTACATCTTTCTTGAATAAAATCATAAGTAAAATTTATTTTTTCTATCATTTTTATAGTAATTAATAATTACTATCTTTTATATATAAATTCACTTTAAAAAAAATAATTTACAAATGTTTTTAATTTTTATTTTTTATTATACTTTAAAGCATATTCTTATAACATAGTGTGTGTATCAACCACGACATTAAGTGGGTAAGGGCTAGATTTAGGGCTTACTTTTTTCTGTTGTTCATGTGTTTTCTTCTTTGTTTTTTCGACAAATTGGCTAGTACAAGTTGCAATCTCGCGTTCAGGATTAATTTTTCCTGTATACCATACACAGAATTCGTCGAATAAAACTATACCTCTACCATTAGCATCCATTTTGGCAAATTCCTTTTCGGCTTCACGACGCTTTATTTTAAGACCCAATTTTTTAGCACCGAGATAAAACTCATTTTTATCTAATCTTCTATCAAAATCGCGGTCAATATCGATAAATGCCGCATACAACTTATTGAAATAAAAGAGATTGACTAATAACATAGGAAGTTCATTTGGTTCAACCCACGCATCTCCATCTCCCCCATCCATAAGACAAGTTTGTTTATAAGCTCGAATAAGCGCTTTTTTATTATTTAAAGTTGGATATGAATAGACCATTAATTTATCTATTTCGGCAAGACTAACTTTACCATTACCATTTACATCGAGAATTTCCCAGAATTCGTTAAGACGGTAAGGGTCCTTAGCCATCTCCATAACTTCTTTTTCTAATTTGGCAAATTTTTTATTATACTTTTTTAAATTTGGTAGTTTAGTTGGCATTATTATTTTTAGTAGAGATTTTAAATTTATAGAATAACTTTTAAAAAAAGTTAGGTCAAAAAATAAGAATAACTTTTAAAAAAAGTTAGGTCAAAAAATAAGAATAACTTTTAAAAAAAGTTAGGTCAAAAAATAAGAATAACTTTTAAAAAAAGTTAGGTCAAAAAATAAAAATAACTTTTAAAAAAAGTTAGGTCAAAAAATAAGAATAACTTTTACACCCTTGAAGATTTAAAATGAACATTAATCAATCTTATTAATAGTCATATTATTTGTATTTTTATTTATTATCCATCGATATATATGGTCAATAGGTTTAAAAGTAGTTTGACGTTTCATTATTCCTGGTTTATTAGGGTGTTGTAAATCCTTAGAAATGAAATCACGTTTAAGTGGTTCATTCAAATTTTTAAATAGTGATACATTTATATTTAGATTATCTTTTTCACGTGATGTTCTAATATCTCTATCGTAACCTTCTGTCATATCTGTTAAATTAACAATAGGTTCATTGATAACCTCTACATAATATATAATTTTAGCATTACTACCACTTCCAACTCTTACTGCAATAATATCTCCCTTTTTGGGAGTATGGATTTTTCCAGCAGTGTTATTAATACACCAACTACCTACTCCGGTCTCTTTTAAATTACGAGACCATTCATTAACATTAGTAAATCTGTCAGATAATAACCCTATAAATTTAACTTGTTTTTCACCAGTTATATCCCAATCTTCTGGATTTTCACCCGCTCGATGCATTGTTTTTTCAATTCAATTTTATAGTATAGGATTGCGTTTTTTTTCGTTGGGATTTTTCAATTCAATTTTATAGTATAGGATTGCGTTTTTTTTCGTTGGGATTTTTCAATTCAATTTTATTCTATAGAAATTCGGTTTGAGTTTTTTTCGTTGGGATTTTTCAATTCAATTTTATAGTATAGGATTGCGTTTTTTTTCGTTGGGATTTTTTACTTATCAAGATTAATTATCTTATATTCAATTTTATTTAATTATAGTGTGCTCGTAGTGTTCATTTTAAATCTTCAAGGGTGTAAAAAAAGTTAGGTAAAAAAATAAGAATAACTTTTAAAAAAAGTTATGTCAAAAAATAAAAATAACTTTTAAAAAAAGTTAGGTAAAAAAATAAGAATAACTTTTAAAAAAAGTTAGGTCAAAAAATAAAAATAAAAATAACTTTTTAAAAATTTAAATAAAATATTTTTTCCCAAATATAATAATTATACTATTTAATTTAGAAAGTAGACATCAATGTATTAGAATTTTTAAAGAATAATATTTTATAAAAATTAGTTATTAATATAATTTTCAATAGCCTCTTTTATAAAATATAACGTAAATGATATTACAAACGTGATCCATACCATATATAAATATCCCACTTCTTCATTATTAGTAAATACATCTCCCCAAAATCCATAGTAATAAAGAATAAAACCTAGTTGAATAAGATTTTTAATAAATGCCTTTCCAATTATAGTAGGAATTATGAATTCACTAAAACTTAATTTAACTAGACCAGCAGATACACCACACATATCAAACAACGCATTAGGCCAAGAAGATAGAGCCAGTATAGTTAAAAAACTATATTGCTTGATATAATAAATTGTATCGTTAATATATTTTTTCACCTTTTCTTCATTATCACCAAACATTTTAAACAAACGCGACTTACCTTCAGTATCTGACATATCTATATTATATGCTATTAAATATGGGGGTGCTTCTCCAAAAGCAGTTCCTATACCCCATACAATAACTACTCGAAGACAATCGAAATATGTTTTATATATTATACTATAAATATCAGTGTTTGATATATTACTATAAATATCAGTGTTTGATATATTACTATAAATATCAGTGTTTGATATATTACTATAAATATCAGTGTTTGATATATTACTATAAATATCAGTGTT
>Ga0222714_10006268_pt1 | contig 11139 bp, 8 predicted proteins | sample C33_3DmetaG_FD_165048 | JGI IMG/M metagenome (GOLD analysis project Ga0222714, IMG submission 165048) | Estuarine water microbial communities from San Francisco Bay, California, United States - C33_3D | ecosystem: Environmental > Aquatic > Marine > Unclassified | place: USA: California... | reverse complement strand
CTCAGGATTGCTATCAAATTCTCCTCTAAAACTTAACCCTCTAGTCCAGGCAAATATAGATGCTATTGGATTTGTTGAAGTCTTTTCACCTTTTTGATGTTGTCTGAAATGTCGTGTAACCGTTCCATGTGCAGCTTCTGATTCAATTGTTTTACCATCAGGTGTCATCAATACACTGGACATCATCCCTAAAGATCCAAAACCTTGCGCTACAGAGTCAGATTGAACATCTCCATCATAGTTTTTACATGCCCAAATAAATTTTCCAGACCATTTTAATGCTGAAGCAACTAAATCATCAATCAGTCGATGTTCATAAACAATTCCTTTTTCGTCAAAAGCTTTTTTAAACTCGTTATCAAATATTTCTTGAAATATATCCTTGAATCGGCCATCGTATTTTTTTAATATTGTATCCTTAGTAGATAGGTATACAGGCCAACCTAAGTTTAAGCCGTAATTAAAACAAGCCCTGGCAAAACCTTGAATTGATTCATCGACGTTATACATGGATAGAGCTACCCCTGATTTTGAAAAATTAAAAACTTCTTGCTCATGCACTTCCCCATCTTCGCTTATAAATTTCATGTATAATTTGCCAGGTTTATTAATTAACATCTCACTCGCGCGATATTGATCTCCAAATGCATGCCGCCCAACTACGATGGGATCATTCCAAGTTCTAACAATTCTTGGAATATTCTTGCATATAATTGGTTGTCTAAAAACTGTTCCATCAAGAATATTTCTTATAGTGCCATTGGGAGATCTCCACATCTGCTTTAAGTTATACTCACTCATACGGTTATTATCCGGAGTAATAGTTGCGCATTTTACACCTACGCCGTATTTTTTTATTGCATTTGCTGCCTCAACAGTGATTTCATCATTGGTTTCATCTCTTTTTTGGACTGATAAATCATAGTACTTAAGATCTATATCAAGATACGGAAGAATTAGTTTTTTTTTAATAAAATCCCATATAATACGGGTCATTTCATCACCGTCGAGTTCTACGACTGGGTTTTTTACATTAATTTTTGTCATATTTTTTTTATAAGGAAAGATAGGTATAACAAAAAATAGCCAAAAAAAAATCAATTTTATTGATCAAATTATGCAATTCAGATATTAATTTCACCACATTATGTATTTTCGATTTCATAAAGAGATTTCAGCAATTTTAATAGTTTTGTTTTTGCTGGTTGTATTCTTTTACTTTATTTATAAACCTGTTTTTTTTTTATTACTGGTCTTATTAGTATTCACCTTTTATTTCTTTAGAGATCCTGAAAGAGTAGTGCCCATTGGTGAAGATATTCTTGTTAGTCCCGCAGACGGTGTGATCACAAATATTAAAGAATATAAAGAAGGCAAAACAAACTACACCAGCGTTTCTATTTTTTTAAGCGTCTTTAATGTTCATATACAAAGGCTACCCATTTCAGGAGAGGTATCTAAAATTGAATACATAGAAGGTAAATTTATTAATGCTACTCTTGATAAGGCAAGCGAGGATAACGAGAGGCTTAAATTAACTTTAAACTCTGGTAAGAATAAATTTTACATAACCCAAATCGCAGGATTAATTGCTCGAAGAATTATTTGTTATGTAAAAGAAAAGGAGAAAGTTAACCAGGGTGAAAGATATGGTATCATTAAGTTTGGTAGTAGGGTAGATATAGACTTTCCTGAAAATTTTAAGTTACTTGTTAGTGTTGGACAGCAATGTATAGGCGGCGAAACTATAGTTGCACAAGAAATAAAATCTCAAATTAAATCAGATAGAATTTTTAACAAAATCTAATTTAGGTATGAGAGAATATTCATTTACTAGATTTATTCCTAACATAATTACTTTATTGTCTTTAATCGCAGGTATTTCCTCAATTAAATTTTCTATACAGGGTAATTGGAAGTTTGCAGTATTAATGATTATGCTGGCTGCATTTTTTGATTTTTTTGATGGATGGATGGCAAGGAAACTAAAAAAATCCTCACAATTCGGAGCAGAACTTGACTCGCTTTCAGATTTCATTAGCTTCGGCCTCGCCCCCTCGCTATTAATTAATCTATCCTTCACCCATGAACTTGGAAGAATTGGTTGGGTAATAAGTCTATTCTATATAATTTGTGCTGCTTTAAGGCTAGCTAGATTTAATATAGAAAATATGAAGGAAAAAAGTGTTACTTTTTTTGGTATTCCTTCACCCGCAGCAGCTGGTATTGTAATGATACCTTTGTATATGGGGTTTATGAATTTTAATATACTAGGAATCGACTATCTCTATTTAAGTGCCTTAATTTTAGTTTATGCGGGCGTTATGATGATTAGTAGAGTGCCAACCCCATCTCTAAAAAGCTTAAAACTAAATTCTTTATATTCTAAATTACTAGTTCTAGTATTTGCCGTTTTGTTGATATTTATGATTAGCTTTTTTTGGCAAACCACATTATTTATCGCGGTTGCTTATCTTGTTATGTCAATAATAAATTTAACTATTTATTTATTTAGATACTTTAGAGTCACCTAAATATCTATTTTTTAATATCAAAATTGAGGGAGTTAGTAAAAGAGTAAGAAAAGTGGAGAACAATAATCCAAAAATTATTGCTCTTGATAGATCGACCCACCACTGCGTATCAGGAGAGTTGTAGGTATATTCAAAACTAATAAAATCAAAATTGAATTTTAATGCCATTGGCATTAACCCTAAAATCGTTGTAGCAGTAGTAAGTAAAACAGGCCTTAACCTCTGGGCTCCAGTCATTAATATAGCTTTTTTAGCATCATTTGTTTTTTTTATTAATCTATCGTAGGTATCTATCAAAACGATATTATTATTTACTACTATCCCAGCGAGAGAAATTACCCCAATACCACTCATTACTATTCCAAAGGGTTGCTGAGTTATTAAGAGCCCTAAAACCACTCCAACGGTAGACATAACAACAGCAAATAAAATCAATAGAGTGCTAGAGAAACTATTAAATTGAGTTAGTAAAATAACGCCCATTAAAAAAATCGCGATTAAAAATGCTTTTTGCAAGAATGCCTTTGATTCATTTTGACTTTCATCTTCACCTTTAAATAGCACAGATACTCTAGGATCAATATTGGCTGAACCAAATTCAGGTATTTCTAAACCAAAACTATTAGGGATGTCAAATTGTTCTACACCAAGCCAATGTTTTATCAAACGAACGTATGCATCTGTTTGATAAAACATTTGAACATCAGATTTAATAGACTCAATTCTGTTTTGATTAATTCTAACAAGATTGCCAGTTTCCTGATCGGTTTGAATATTAGTAAAATTTGATATTGGAACGTAACCATTGGAAGTAGGAATCTTTATATTATTTAACTCATCTATAGTTCTTTGGTTCTCAGGAAGTCTTAGATAAATAGGAATGGAGTCATCGCTATCATCAGTCCTAAATTCACTAAGTTTTAAACCGCTAGTAAGAAGTTTTATAGTATTTCCAATAATGGCTATACTTGCTCCATATTTTGCCGCTTCCTCTCTATCAACATAAAGTTGATATTCAATTCTAGGGGAGGGTAAAGAGGACTCGATATCTTTTAACCCACTGATGTTCATCATAAAGTTTTCAATTTTTTTTATTTCCTGAATGGTAAGATTGTGATCAACTGAAGTTAAGTCAATTTCTATTGGCTTCCCTCTTGGTGGACCAGCACGTTGCGTTCTAGTTTCAACCTTTATTCCTGGAATACTACTAGTCACATCACGTATTTCTGAAATCATTACATCAGCTTTTCTTCGCTTATCCCAATCATTAAATTCGATTGATATAAAGCCTATGATGTCATTAGAACTCTCCCTTCTATTAGAAACGTTACCGGAAGTTGTATAAATTGATTCAAATTCATTATTCTTCATTTGTAGCTTTAGAATTTCATTTTCTACTTTGGCAACTAGTTGGTCTTTCTCTAAAATAGATAGATTTCCAGTAGCATATATTACTACTTTTGTATTTTCTGCCTCAACAGATGGAAAAAAAATTACACCCTTACCAAATTTTGCATACGAACCATATATACTAATAAGTAAGGCAATTGATAAAATAGAAATTTTTATTGGGTTATTTATACAAACTCTTAAAATCGTTAAATACATACTAGTAAAAAAACCAACTTTATCCAAATCTGTTAAATCCTCATCATCTGAAAGGTTAATTTTAGGAATAATAACCTTTTGAAAGAAACCTTTACTTTTAAAATGTTTGAATGTTCTAAATACTCCATAGGCGATAACTAAACTAAAAAATATTTTTATTCCTATATTTAAATAGTTTCCGAAGTCATAGTTCGATAAAAATTTATAACCTATAAAATTTATAAGGCTAAAAATTGCAAGCGGAATGATAAAAAAGAAAAATAAACTTCTAATCTTATAAGTTTGAGTTCCAATAATTGGGATTACGATCAAAGCCATCACTAAGCTAGATCCCAAAACAGATATGACAGTTATTGGGATATATTTCATAAAGCCACCGGTAGTACCAGGCCAAAATAACAGTGGCAAAAAAGCTGCAATTGTAGTCAGGGTAGAGGCTATAATAGGCATCGACATCCTTGATGCCGCTTTAATATAGGCCTCCATTAAGCCCATGCCCTCTTGTATCTTTCGTTGAGCATATTCAACAACCACTACAGCCCCGTCTACTAAAAGACCTACTGATAAGATCAATCCAAATAAAACAACCATATTAACGGTATAGCCGAGTGTAAAAAGAATTAGTATTGCAGCTAAAAATGATCCAGGAACTGCTAAACCTACAAGTAAACTTGATCTGAGTCCTAAAAATAATATCACGACGCTCATCACCAATAAGATTGAAAAAATGACGTTGTTTTGAAGATCTCTTAGCATATTTTTAATTTTGGTAGACTCATCACCTGAGTAAGTAATATTGATTTTAGATGGCAGTGAAGCTTTTTCAGCTTCTACAAGATCCCTAACTTGTTGAACTGTTTCAACAATATTCGCGCCTATTCGCTTAGAAATTTCCAATGTAAATGCTGATTTACTGTTAAGTCTTGCATATTTCTCCGGGTCTTTAAATGTTCTTTTTAATGTAGCGATATCTTTAAACTTTATTGTTTTTTTATCATTAACCTTAATCGGAGTATTGAATATATCACTTAGATTTTCATATAATCCTGGAATTTTAATCACAAATCTTCCATCACCAGTATCCAGACTCCCCGCTGAAACAATTTGATTGTTGGATCGCACGAAATTAAGAATTTCATTAAGATTTAATCCATAAGACTCAATTTTATTTTTATCTACAATTATATCTAGCTGCTCATCTCTTTCTCCCCCAACTTGGACTTCTAAAACATTGGGAAGGGATTGGATTTTATCTTTGAGATCATTGGAAACTTTTTTAAGCAAAAATTCTGAGATATCGCCACTCACACTGACTACCAGTATAGGAAATAGGCTTATATTGACTTCACTAACTTTTGGCTCATCGGAGTCATCAGGTAAATTAGATTTTGCTCTATCTACTTGTTCTCTAGTATCAAGCAGGGCTTGGTCAGGATCAAAGCCCGCATCGAACTCTAAAAGAATATTTCCTCCATTTTGATATGAAGTGCTAGTCATTTCTTTCTTGCCTTCGATATTTGCAACCTCATCCTCAACAGGTTTGATTAATAGTTTTTCAGAGTCCTCTGGAGAAATCCCAGTTAAACCTAAAGAAACATAAATATAAGGCAGGTTAACATCTGGGGATGACTCTTTGGGAATATTATTAAATACTAAAGAACCACTAATAATAATGAATAAAAATATAGATATGGTCGTTCTATAGTACTGACTAGCTAAATTTACTAAATTCATTAATTTTTATATTTAGAAATTTACTTTTTCACCATTAGAAACATATTGTTGACCAACAATAATGATTTTTTCTTTTTGAGATAACCCAGTAACTATCATATAGCTAGAGGTGTCTTGTAAAATTTCTATTGCTTTATATTTTACTAATCCATTTTCATCAATTACTTTCACACCAAGTTCCCCACTGTCTCCTAGAGTTAAAATAGATGGTGAAATTTTATGAGCAAGAACTTCACCTTTTTTTATTGTAATTAATGAAGAAAGACCATCCTTGAACTTCAAGTTTTCATTTTCAATTTTAACAACTATTTCAAATGTCTTGGTATCTGGATCAGAAATAGGAGAAATATAATCAATAACACCTGTAACATTTTGATCTAAGATAGAAACACTCACTTCATTTTGATTTGAAATATCTAAAATTTCATTTTCATTAATATATCCAAAAATTTTAATTTTAGATAAATCGATTATTTCATAGGCTGTTTCGCCTGGCATAATTAATTCACCTTCGATTTTATGCCCATCTAATAAAATTCCATCAAAGGGGGCAAATAACGCAACCTTGTTAAATTCAGACTCTGAAAGAAGTTTTAAGTCATAAAGTTCTTTATTTGATAAAAAATCCTCCATCTCTATGACTTGCGAGCCCGAAGTAATTCTACTGCCAGCTTTAGATAGGACATTTTTAACTTTACCTATAATTTCACTTTTAACCTTAATCCTTCGATGTGCTTCTGTAGTAGAGCTAAACTCTATACTGTCATCTATTAGTTCAGCAGTTGAGTCAATTACTTCAACTCTGAATAAATTTTCTTCAGTGTTATTTTCTGTAGTATGACCAGCAGAATGTAATTGAAAATGAAATAAAAATATAAGGAGCAGTGAATAAAAAATAGTAATAATTTTCATGTTAAATATAGTTACCTAAGGTGTATATGTAAACGAATTGATATCAGATTATAAGAAAAATGAAACAATGGTATAAAGACAGGAAAAAAGATCATTTTTATCTTAAAGCTAAGAAAAATAGCGTTGTTTCTAGGGCATATTATAAATTAGAGGAAATAGATAAAAGATACAAATTATTCTCGAATGCTGTAAATGTTCTTGATATTGGTTGTAGTCCTGGGGGATGGTCACAATATATTTTAAATACAAAAAAAAATTCAAAAGTTGTTGGTATTGATATTTTAGCAATGCAGATTGATTTGGGAGATCAATTTGAATTTTATCATCAAGACTTAAATAAATATGAAGAAATAAAAAATATTTTTGAAGAAAAGTATTACCAATTTGATTCAATCATTTCAGATATAGCACCGAATACTTCAGGTAACCAATTTGTTGATCAAGTAAAGAGTTATGAGTTAAGTTATTTGTCGTTTCAATTTATTGATGAGTTTTTACATCCGAATGGAAGTTTTCTGGTCAAAAACTTTCAAGGAGAAGATACGCAAGAATTATTCAATATGATTAAATCAAAATTTAAAAAATGTTTATATGTTAAACCACTAGCTTCAGACAAGAAATCTAAGGAAATTTATATTTTAGGTTTAGAAAAAAAATAATTTTTAAGCCAAACATTTAATGAGAGCAAGTTATCAAATTTTTTGCATTTATTATTGTAAGTTACTTCAAAAATTTCATTATAAATTTTATTAGAGTAAATAATTTTAATAATTGGAAATGAAAAATTAGATTTATAAAAGGTTATGTTAGTTTTATTATTTTTTTTATCAGTGGTTTGAATAGAATAATTTCTCCAAATATTATGAGCTAACCCATGCGAGTAGGCATTGAGGATATATTGAAAAGTTTTTTTAGGGATGGTTTGTGATGGATATTTATTATTTAAGTTTAATATTTTCAATATATATTATGATAAATAATGCCCATCAATTCTTCAAGATGTAATTTAGATTGGATTCCTAATAATTTTGAATATCTAAGTCTTCAGGGAACAGAATCTACTTTCGATAATAGCTTTGGACAAAATGGACTTCTTCTAATGTTTATTTGCAATCATTGCCCTTACGTCAAATCAATTGAGTCTAAAATTTCATCAGAAACAGTTAGACTGAGGAGTCTTGGAGTTAATTCTTTAGCGATAATGGCAAATGATCAAGATAGTTATAGTGAGGATTCTGATATTAATCTCCTAAACCAAATACAAACTGCAAAATTTGAATTCCCCTATGCGGTAGACAAAAATCAGTCAATTGCAAAAAATTTTGATGCCCAATGTACGCCAGAATTTTACTATTTTAACATTGAAAAAAAGTTAAAGTATAGAGGAAGGCTTGATTCAAATGGCAAAAACCCAGAAATGGGAGAGCCCGAGCTTTATAATGCAGTTGAAGAAATTATTGCGAAAGGTTATTCTTCAGCCGAACAGTATCCTAGCGTAGGTTGCTCAATCAAATGGAAAAATTAATTACCAAAAAAAATATAATCATTTTAACGGGTGTGTTGGTAATTTTGGCTTCAATTATTTCATTTTATTTGTATTCCAATCAAAAAGAAAATCAGAATCTTTTTGATATATATTTATCTGGTTTATACAACGAAGGAAATAATATATCAGAGGAGCAATTAAATTATTTATCTAATATTGAAAATCCAAAGGTATCCTTCTTTGCCGATTTGAAGAAAGGATCGATAGATAATCTAAATAAGTACCAAAAATTAGATAAAGATCTAATTTTATTAAAAAACGCCTTGCAGGATTTGGATATGGAAACTATCAGATCATTATCGCTAGATGATAGCTTCATCTTTTCAGATATAGTTAAAATTTATTTAATTAATGACGATTTTAATAATCTAGACGATATTAATATAGAAAATAATGATAATTTTTTTATTAAGGCGGTAAATCGTTTAGAAAATGAAAATAGTTAAATTCTTATTATTTTTTTTAATCCTAAGTTCTTGCAATAAGTATTTAGGAACTATAGAGCCAGATTACGAACCGAGTAACGAAGTAACAAATATTTTTGAAAAAGATTTTAGTTTATCCTCACCTTCAGATAATTTTAAAATAAATGAAAAAAATTTTCTCAAAAATAAAAAATATTTATCCACTAATAGCTCATTTAAAGAAATAAATAAATTAATTAGTCTCGATTCTAAATCAAAGATTTTTTTTATAAATGATAATCTTATAAGCTCATCAAATGATGAAGTTAAAATAACTAGCCTAAATAATTTTAAAATTTTAGGAAAATATGATTTGTCGCTTGAAAAAAATGAACTTGTTCTTGATATAATTTCTTATAAAGACAAAATTCTCATACTAACCAATCAATCTAGTTTATATGAAATTACAGAAGATAAAATATTATTGGTTAATAGGTTTGATGTACTTTCAGAAATTAAACCAGTTTTAATAAGGGGCGATTTTTATATTTTTTCAGTATTCGGTGAATTGTATAAACTAGACCTTTCTAACTATACTTTGGTATCTCAAGGAAAATTTGCAACAAATTTTGGCTTATCAGTATTATCAGATGTAGATAGTTATCAAAATTTCAGCTCTTATTTATTCAATTCAGGTACACCTGTGTTTATTAATGAAAACACAAAGTCAGTGGAGGATACCTATTTCTTTGAGGATTTAAACATATTAACTTCTCTTGGTACTTTTGATGATTTAATCTCAGTCCCGATTTCTCTGAGTGAAAATCTTTTGTTTATTGATAGATCGGGTAAAATATCACTCTTTAATCCTTTTAATTCAATTATTAGTTGGGAGTTAGATTTAAAGGAGTCCATAGTAGATTTTATTTATTCCGATAATGAAGAATTGATTATCCTCACAGCTAGTAATTTAGTTTTTGTTCAAAAGGGTTTAATTAGTTATAAAATTAGTCACTTAATTGAAAATCCTTTCAAAATTTACTTAAATAATTCTGATCTTCACATAATCTCAGATACGGGGATTTCGAATTTTAATGAGACAGGAACCGTTAATAATTTCCTCAAACAAAACTTTAAGGGCAGTGTCGATATTATAATAAACAATTCAACAATTTATATTAAAGATAGCAAAGCTTTATTTACTTTAAGTGAATAACTATTTCATAATAGGGAAGGTGAATGAAGGAAAATCTTTTTTATTTAATTTATTTTCTAAAGATCACAAAACCATTTCTAATCCAAAGGCTAATACAACAATAGATATTATTAAAAAAACAATTACTGAGGATAATGCCATTTATCAAATTTTCGACACACCTGGTTTTAATAATTTTAATCAATTTATTGAAATGTATGAAAAAATAATTGCACTGAAATTAAAAAAATTGCATTTTATTTACTTAGCAAAAAATATTACTGCTGAAGATAATAGAATTTGTAAATTTTTATTTTCAAATAATTTTCCTTTATATTTTTATTCATTTAAGAAAACAGATGATGGGCAGTTAATTTCAAATCTTTATACAAAAATATTTAATGAGGAATATGAGAATTTTAATTACCTAAGGAAATCACTTTCAAATGAAAACAAATTTTCTGAGAATCAATCACCTATTGAAAAAAAAAGGATTGCTATATTTGGTAAGGAAAACACCGGTAAATCTACTTTATTTAACAAAATTACTTCAGTGAATTTGTCGAAAACCTCCCCTGAATTGCACACTACCAGAGACTCTGTAAATTGGGATATTAATTATAACGGTCAAGTTTTAGAGTTTATTGATACCGCTGGATTTATTCGTAGCAGATCAAAAAGAAAAAATTTTGAATTTGAAAAGCTTTCATTGGATCAATCAGAATTTTTTATTAAAAATGCTTCATTAATCATTTTGCTTTTAGATGCAAAATCTGAAACTCGACTTGATCTTTCTTTAATTGGATCGCTTTCAAAACGAAATAAGCCCTTTCTTGTTTTGGTCAATAAAATGGACCTTATTGAAGACAAAAGTACCTATCAAAAAAAATTCTTAGATTATTTATCTTCTAATCACAGTTATTTTAATTCTTTAAATATTTTCTTTATTTCCGCTTTAGATCTAACAAGGCCTAAATTGTTAAAAATAATTGATAATCAATTACATAATAAATTTAATTTTAAGACATCTTATTTAAATAAAATTTTAAGACCAATAAATGTTGAATTAGGTAAAATTCAAAAAAGCTCTAGAGAATTTAAGATATATTTCATATCAGCTTTTACAGTTAATCAAAAAAACTATTTTAAAATTTCTTGTAATTTCAATAGAAAAAATATTAAGCCTCATATTAAAACATTTTTATC
>Ga0222714_10006266_pt1 | contig 11144 bp, 15 predicted proteins | sample C33_3DmetaG_FD_165048 | JGI IMG/M metagenome (GOLD analysis project Ga0222714, IMG submission 165048) | Estuarine water microbial communities from San Francisco Bay, California, United States - C33_3D | ecosystem: Environmental > Aquatic > Marine > Unclassified | place: USA: California... | reverse complement strand
GGAGTTGCTGAATAAAAGGTTCTACTTCTGTCCAGATGTAAAAACTGAAGAATCAAACCATAATGATTCAGATATACCAAGACCTAACTTGTCTAAGTCTGAGTATAATGTGGTTCAAGCTTTTTCAACAGGAATGGATACTGAAACGGTTTCTAAATACTTAGGTTTAGAAAAAGTAACTGTCAGAAATCATCGAGCTAGGGCATCGAATAAAAATTTGTGCAGCTTTTCAGAACTGATAAAACGATTTAAATATTGGGAAGGTTAACAATAATTAAAAATGAATTCCTACTGTTTGTAATACTCCCAGAATCCTGGACCAGAAGTTTAGTTAAAAAAAACGATTATTTTTATTAAACGCCATGACCAAACAAAAAACCCGCCGTAAATTCAAGTCTGAATCGGACACTTGATCATACACCATTGTACTCAATTGAGTTGCATCCGGCAAATACAATTGAGCCAGCTCCCCAAACCTATAAGCCTTGATTTTAAACTTCTCATCATCCATGGTACAAGTTTCGGAAATTCTCTTTCTCAGTAATTGAGCAAAATGCTGCATCTCTGCGCTGGAGAGAGAGGATGGTGAACCATAGCCCTCAAACCCTTATAAATACTCGATTCTTCTTAGTTTTTTGTCTAAATGGTAACCAGTTAGATACCCAGTGCTAAAGACGGGAGCTTTAACTCTAGACCGCTGTGGCAACCAATTAGCACTTCAAATATAAAACAATTAAACGGAGATTTTTCAATCGAACCTTCCTGTTTATGATTTTGCAAATTGAATCAGCTGTGAAAAATCACCCCTATCCGCCAAATGCAACGCATGTAAATATGCTTTTCTTTGAGCAGAAGGCTCAACCAAACCGCTGTGCCCCCAAGTGAATTTTTCAAGACCTAAAACGTGGGTAGCGATCAAATCTGCCATGATTCTTGAATGCCTTCCATTCCCATTGGGAAAACAATGGATAGAAACTAAGCGATGCTTAAACCTGATAGCGATTTCTTCTGATGGATAAGTTTGATGCTCCACCCAAAACTTAGCATCATCAATGAGTCCTCTTAGTTCAATGGGAATTTTAGTCCAGGCAATTCCAATATTCGTTTCGGATTTTCGAAATTGGCCCGCCCATTTCCAGACAATTCCCAACATGCGTTTGTGCAGCTGTATCATAAATTCTTCTGAAAGGACATTCTGGATTTTTCGTTTTGAGTTTAACCACTTCAATGCTTCATTGATATTAGCCTGTTCAAATTCATTCAACTGCTGTTGTGTAGCAATTGTTTTGATTTTCAAACCTTCTATTTGCTCAGGATCCAATGGCGTTTGACCATCTTGGTAACTTAAAATTAATCCCATAAAGTTGTTGGCATTTTATCAGTGAGGTCTTTTGTGAGCCTTTTCAATTCTTGATTTTGGCTATCTTGATCCGTCTCTTGATCCTCTAAGCGCATCGTTTGATTGGATTGAATCAATATTTCATGTGCCTTCTTTTTTGCTTGTTGGGTGATTGTATTTTTTATAGACCCACTCTTGGGCTTGAAGTAATACACCAATTCCATATCCATGGCATTTGCAGCTTTTTTCAAAGTAGCCAGAGTAATCGTTTCAGCTTGTTCCCTTTTTTCAAAATTGGTTAGCGCACTTGCCGATATTCCAATTCGATTGGCCAGTTGCCTTAAAGACATACCCAAAGCCAACCGAGTAGATTGAATCCAACCTGTGGGTGCTTTAACATGTTGTTTACCAAATGTGTAGGATTGAATTAATTCATCCAATTGCTTAATTATCAGCGTTTTTTTAATCGTATTCATAACCTATAGGTTTATTAATATGCCACAAATATAACCTTATAAGTTAACATTTGCAAAAATATTATTAACGTTTAAGTTGAACCACAAAAGAAAATTATCTGTATTTATCTGTATATATCCAAATCGATATACGAAAAGACCACTTTCACTCACTGCAATGGAGCTGCTTTTTGAAAACTTACAAGCAGCATTTAGCTCAGATATGGAAACGCTGCTAAAACACTGCAACGACAGGCACTTTTTAAAATCATATCTATTTAGGCAATTGGCAATGGGTATATATATACCATTGCCATATTGCCATGAATGATTTTACCGCGGAGAGAGAGGTTAACGAACCTAACGCCCCAATATCTTGATAATCAGTATTTTAGAACCCAAGTGTTCTCAAGGGGTTACGATTTAGCCTACAACTTGAACCGGCAGAAGGCTTCTCCGAAGATGCGCTAAACTTCACCCTTTTGCGAAGATAGGGATTTTTCAATTGGGTTGTTTTTAGATTGGTTTATGACTCCTGTCTGAGGTATTGAACATTTGCTGTCATCAACTACCAATTATTTTGTTTCTGTGCTTAGTTCCCCAATCGTACAGAGCTTGAATTACGGGTTGAAGTGTTTCTGCATAGGGAGTGATATTGTACTCAATTGATACAGGGATGTCATCATGAACCGTTCTAGTTATCAATTGGTTTTGCTCTAGATCCCGAAACTCTTTGGCTAATACCTTCGAGGTAATCTTCGGGATGCTCCTTTCAATCTCTCGAAAACGATGGTTGCCATTTGAAATGGATATGAGGATTAACAATTTCCACTTCCCACTGATAATATCCAGGGTATCTCGAACAGGAAGCATACTTGAAACGCATTCTGTGGCTGTGACTTCTTTCATGGTTATTTAGCTACTTACCTTTGGGTAACTGCTTTACTTTTGAAAGCAAAGATAAATACCTTTGTCCCAGAAACAAAAATTAATAAAATGAATACAACACTTTGGATTATTCAAGGCATTCTAGCAGCGATGTTTTTGATGGCTGGCCTTACAAAATCAACTCAGTCATTGGAAAAATTGCTTAAATCCGGATTAGCATGGGCTGAAAGATATCCGATGTCAACTGTCCGATTTATTGGCGTGTCCGAGCTTCTTGGTGGTTTAGGCTTAATATTACCAGGGCTTTTGGGTTTCTATCCCATTTTAACCCCTCTTTCTGCTAGCGCACTTTCATTGGTAATGATATTGGCAATGCTTCATCACAACAAGCATAAAGAAACTAAAGCTATTGCTTTTAACCTTGTTCTCCTTTTACTCGCAGCATTTGTTGCTTACGGTAGATTTAGCACATTATGAGAATAGCCGTTTTTGGGGCTAGCGGCACGATTGGCCGGCTTTTTATTGAAATAGCACTTAAAAAAGGCCATGATTTAAACACATATAGCCGTACTCCTCTCAATTACTCTGATGAGAGAAAAATAAAGCAATTTATCGGAGATCTTTCAAATGAGGATAAGATCAAGGAGGCGATTATTGGTGTCGATGCTGTGGTCATTACCCTTGGACCGAAGTTGAAATTTACTTATCCAGGAATGCCGATTGCCACAGGCCATAGAAATGTAATCCAAGCTATGAAATCTCAAGGAGTTTTGAGGTTGATCACCCGGAGAGGGAGGGATTCGAACCCTCGGTCTTACTGGATTTTTTGGTAATTAATGATCTGTAATATTCAATCAAGCTGCTAATTGTTACTTATAGAATAGAACTTGGCATTATTACAGGCAATTCCAAAATACTGTTCGGTAAATACTGAACATAGACATGTATTAACCAAAAACATCAATCACAGCCTTCCACGAATAACGGAGTTTGTTTCCAATACGGCGATATGGAATGATTCCGGCCTTTCTCCAATTGTATAATGTTGTACGACTGACTTGGAGGCGTTTTTGAAGTTCTTCATCCGTAATTAGGTCGATGCCTAAGTTTTCCTCCTTTTGGTTTATTCGCTCAACTGCTTTGCCCAAGGCATCCAACAGGAGGACGGCCATTTCTTGTTGGTCATTCATCGAGTTTCTTCCTTTCGAGCGTTTTGCTGTCGAATACTTTCTACAATTGAAGAAATAGCCATGGCGACCAAGACGCCTCCAATAAGGATAAGTACAATCTGGCCAGTTGTTGGGAATTTCATTTTGACCGATGTTGATTCCACCAAAGGTTTAGGTGTTTGTTGATGGATAATGTCTCCTTTCGGTGCTGGAAAATACCTTTCAGCGATTTCGATTGGATAGGATGAGTAATAAATTTTGTTTGTAGTCATAGTTGTTTGTTTTGATAATAAGTATTGATTCTTCTTTATTTAATCCGTTGTAGAGCAAAATGAATGCTCCAACTTGTACTTGATGTTCGTAATAGGCTCTTTCCTGTATATCACAAATCGCTCGTATAGTGCCTAAGTGAAACAGGAATCCTTTTGCATCCAGATGAGAGTATGTCGTTTCGAGCTTGCCGTTGCTGGAATCATCCCACAAAGCCATGAGGATGCGGTGGTTTATAATTCCCTGTAGGCCATACAGCTTTAGAAATTGCTGACGCTCTCGATTATAATCACGCTTATGTTCCAAAGCACAATCAGGACATCGCTGACGATTCCCGTGATCTGTTAATTGCTTTGGGTGTCCACATTTGTATTTGCCATACATCGACATATAGCAAAGAACACAGCCAGAAAATCAATAAAATAGGACCCTAAGAAATCACAAATAATTGAAATACAGATAGTTGGTTTATCCAATAATCATTTTTTTGGTTTTTTTCCGCGTATAAGTCTGTTTAACAGAGTGATTTTGGATTCATCTGACAATGTATATCGCGGATTATTCCACTTTAAATAATTGAGGCCTTCTTCAAGCCATAACCGATACTCTTTGTGCTGCCCCTTTTTTATTTCAAAACCAGTGTTGGATAGAAATATGTGTTCAACCTGATTTTGAATATCCTGCAGATTCTCCCAAAAGTTTAATGAAGCGGAAATCCATTCTTTCTTTTCATCATTTACTGATTTATATGCCTTGTTCGTGAGTTGTGATGCATTAAGTTGGGTTAATGCACCAGAATCTTTGACTAGGAAAAATTTGTACTCGATATTTTCCTCTTGTGGTCTTAAACGGTCAATCGCCGAAACAAAGCGTTTGATTTCTGATGTTACATAAGTATGATTTGTATCGTTCGAATCATTTAGTTTGTTTCCGTAATAACCAATTACATAATCAAGGAATTCTTGTAAATCGTTTGATACCGAATGGAAGTGGGTTGCATTTCGAAATGAGAAATAAACCTTGTTAGGATTGATGAGCGTGTGATCTTTGATGCATTGGGGTGCATGCTTATAAGCATTGACATTGGGTGCGTGGTCAAATTGGTATATGAATACATGGAAACTATTGATTTGCCTGGCCCAATTCTGAAGTATATGTATGGGTGAAGGATTGTCTTTTTCTTTCCATACTATTGGAAAGTCATAAATATCCCGGTATCGCTTATCAATGAGTTTGTTGGATGATTCTTTCTTTCGAGACATAGTTATAGATTCAATGATTGTTTGACAATTGTAGCAATTGTTCAACAATTGAAAAACTCTATTTGGCGCAATTATGGGTGATTTTCAGTCCTAATTCTAATGGTAATAATTGGGCTTGGTTTTAGGTAATCATATAATTGACTATCAATAAAATATTTTATAAAATATGGATTGGGTATTTAATTATTTTAGAAAATAATTTTTACTGCGGTAATTAATCCGATTGAAATCCCAAGGAAAGTCATCATACAACCTACCGAGGTTCGGTTGTAAATCCTATTGTAGGCGGCCTTTTTGGGATTGGTTATCCATCCAAAGCCTTTTGGAGCTTTAAGCCCCAAGTTGTGCCTGATAAATCTTTTAGGTGAAGTGCGGGCTGTAACGCGCTTTCGAATGGATGGAATACGAATTCCGAATTTCATTAATTGGGGTATAAGTCAGCGTAGCATTCTATAGAACAGTAATCCCCCCATTGACCATTTAAGTATTGACTATGGCCGTCCCAACGTCGGCCGCAACGATGTAGATTTTCGCTCGATTGGTTGCTTCGTCTGTTGTGCAAATTGAAATCTGATGGCTTGCAATCGCAATCCATTACATAGGTCATAGAAATGGGTTCACCTGGTCCATATTGAAACGCGGAGATATAAAAAGTACCTTCTCCAGCATATTCTTCATTGGCGATCTCCCAGCCAGCGCCATTGACCAACTTTCGTACTTCAGTGATACAATTGATATCCCCAACACAATTATCATCTTCTGTTGATTTTGAAGCTCGTTCATCCGATTGGGATATGTCATTTGTCGGACCTTGTTTAGTGCCCGCGTTGGTTGAAGATGAATTATTGCATGCTGATAAAATGAAGATTAGGCAGCAACAACTTGTTAAAACGTATTTCATATCTTCAAGTTACGCTATCAATGGAGGGGATGGAAAAGTTTTTAACCAAAAGCCATTTTCATTTCTTGTTCAACCACATTGTCAGTTATGGAGATGTATTGCTGCAGTGTGCTTAATTTCTTATGACCTGTAATTCGCATCAATACCTCAGGCCGCATACCCCGTTCGAGTGCAAGGATGACAAAGGTTCTTCTTGCCGTATGGGTTGACAATAATTCCCATTTATGCAATCTATTCTGTACGCGATTCTTTCCGTAGAATCTGACCTTGTTATGTCGATCGAACAATCCTGCCATTGCACCCAACTGTTTTAAGTATTGATTTTGAGTTTGGTTGCTATATGCAGGTATTGGGCTTTCAAATCCTTTGTATTTCTCCAATAATGGACGAGTGATGGTATTGATAGGAATACGAATTTCCTGGTGGGTCTTTTGAGTCGTAATGATAAAGTGGTCTTTTTTTACATCATCCCAGGTCAAGGCTTGGATATCGCCATACCTCAATCCGCATCCACATTGAAACACAAAAGTATCACGAGCTTTTTCCAATTCAGGGCTGCTGGACAAATCCAGATCTTGCAATTTTTGTAATTCTTCAGAAGTCAGATATACAAAGTCTACATGTTCCGGATAACTTGGGAATTGTTCATAATCCCGGTTATCCAAGAAGCCATCCAAACTGGCCCTCTTTAATACTGTTTTAAGCCTTTTGATGTATTTGTTGGCCGAAATGTTCCCTAGGTTTTTTCCAATCAAGTAATTCAGAAAGTCTTCTGCAAACTCAACGGTAAAGAGCTCAAACCTCAGCTTTTTGTTTCTAACCATACAGTAGTTCTGAAGATGTTTGGAAAGAGCTGTGTAATTCTTGAGAGTAACCTCCGATAGTGTACTTCGCTGTTTTTGAATGAAAAATTCAATGTATTCAGCGGGTTGCATTTGACCCTCTTGTACTCCTGGGTCTTTCCCAAGAACTTCCTCATGCACCATGGAACGGGTTATTTCAATCTCATCAACGTTCGCTCTTAAACAAAGAAGTTGGGCTTTTTCGATGATTCGACCAAGTAGAATATTGAGCTCCATGCCCCCCATCGCTGATGGTTTTGCCTTTTCTTTTTGTTCATCCCAATTGGAAAGTTTTATCCAATATCCTGTTGAAACTCGAATTCTTGAGTCGTTTCTGCGAATCAAATGCAGGATAATGGGCACTTCACCCCTGTGGTTTGGGGTGGATTTTCGGGGGCTCAAAGAGCATCTTAAGGGTCCTTTATGTGGGTACATAGCAATATATTTTTGCAGATATGTGTGCAGAAAATCGAAGAATTCTCTGATTTTCACATCTGAACCCAAATGTACGCAAATAAATCCTAAATGCATTAATATCAAATGTTTCAGGGCCGTCTTTTGAACGGCCCTGAACATAAATTAATAGTAAAAAACACTATAAAAGCAGCCCCGACAGGAATCGAACCTGTATCAAATGTTTAGGAAACACCTATTCTATCCATTGAACTACGGGGCCGGGCCACAAAAATAGGGGTGGGGTCTGGGATTTCGTTCCTAACGCAAAGGCTGTATTTTGCGGCAATGGAGCAGGGAAATTGGTTGGAGATCAACCGAAGCTTGTGGGATTCGCGCGTAAGGGGTCATATGGAATCTGAATTCTATGCGCTAGAGGCCTTTGAGAAGGGGGCCTGTTCCTTGAAGCAGCCGGAGTTGGCTTTGTTGGGAGATGTCAGGGGCAAGGAGATTTTGCATCTGCAGTGCCATTTTGGGCAAGATACCCTGAGTTTGCAACGTAGGGGGGCGCAGTGCACGGGGCTTGATTTTTCTAGTGAGGCGATACAGGCGGCAAGGGAATGGAATGCCAAGTTGGGCCTAGGGGCTGAGTTTGTGTGTGAAGAAGTGTACAAAGCCGCTGAGGCGGTGAAAGGTAAACAGTTTGATGTGGTGTTTACCTCTTATGGTACCCTCGGCTGGATTCCTGAGGTGAAGCCCTGGGCTAAGCAGGTGGCCGCCTGTTTGAAGCCGGGCGGGGAATTGGTGTATGTAGATTTTCATTCGCTGGTATGGACCTTGAACAGCTCGGGGTCTGAGTTCGCCTTTGATTATTTCAACCGCGAGGCGATAGTCGAGACCTCTGAGCAATCGTATGCGGGTACCAAACAGAACGAGGCCTTAGAGGTAGGTTGGAACCATCCGGTTTCAGAGATTCAGCAAGCTTTGATCGATGCGGGTTTGCAGCTGGAGCAGGTGCAGGAGTTTGATTACTCGCCCTACAACTGTTTTGAGAATCTGGTAGAAGATGAGCCCGGTGTGTACCGCTGGCCGCAACACGGGAATCGATTCCCCATGCTTTTGGCCTTGCGGGCGCGAAAGTGATAGAACGTACCTTTGCAAGCATGAACCGACTCAGTCAACCCATCGATGAACAGCGCTACCAGCGGGTGCTGAACATCATCAAATGGGTGTTTGCCTTGCTATTGATTTGGCCGGTCTCAAGGGCGGTGAGTTCGACCAACGATTTTGATGTCTTCTATGGCGCGGGCCAACGGGTGGCTGAGGGCATGAGCCCTTACTTGAAGCCCTATGCCCGTGGCCTTTGGTACTATTACAGCCCCTTCTTTGCCTGGGTGATGTCGCTGTTTACCTACTTGCCGCAGAACCCGGTGACCACTTTGCCCATTCCATTGGGTCAGGCAGTGCTGAAAGCGCTTTGGGGCGGTTTGAATTTGCTTTTGATCGTTCGGGTGCTGGGCATTGTAGCCGATGAGATCTCTGGGGCGGGAAAGACCCGGGCTCAGCTTTGGTTCTGGGGTTTGCTGATGGCCATGAGTTACCGTTGGCTGTTCATGAATATTCTCTACGGGCAAATGACCATTTTGGTGCTCTGGGGTGTGGCCGAAGCGTATCGAAGCAAGCCGGTGGCCGAGTGGCGCCGCTGGGGCGGTTTGGCCCTGGGCATCAACATCAAAATCTTGCCTCTGTTCTTCTATGGCCTTCAGTTTTGGAGGGCGGTATTGAGCAAAAAGGCGCTTGAGTGGAGGTCAATGGCTTGGATCTCGGCCTGGTTGTTGGCTTTGTTGCTGGTTCCTTACTTATTTGTTGAAGTAGGGTTTCATAACATTCTGATAAAAGATTGGTTGGATATCATCAATCCGGCCGCAAAAGAACACATTCTGGAAGTGGGTGAAGGCGGTTTTATCGACTTTGGGGCCATTGTCACGAAGTATTTCACGCATTTGCCCATTCCCAAAGAGACCCGCTATGAGTGGGCCAATTTGAGCCTGAAAGAAGTGGGTTTGGTGACCAATGGGTTTCGCTTGTTGGTGATTGTACTTTGTTCCTATTGGGCCATTCGCTTGCAGTCTTCCAAGGCCTTGGTTTGGTCAACTGCTTTTGTGCAAATGAGCGTCTTTTTGGCGGTTATACCCTTGGCCTTTCCTCACCAGCGCGACTATTCCTTGCTGATGCAAATGCCGGCCCTGGCCTACTGGCTCTGGTGCGAATTGAACGGCTTGGTTCGCTCGCCCGTTTGGCTGAAGGCATGGGCTTTGTTTGCCCTGTTTTGGATGGGCTGTCTGGTCTTCTTTGAAGCCTTTGATTTGACCTACCGCATTTGGATGATCGATCATCGCGTGCAAGGGGCCGCAGGGCTTTTGTTTTGGTTCGCCTACCAGGTCTTTCTCAACGGTCAGTTGAGGACGGCTCCGCGCGAATAACTGGCGCGGGCTTCTTCTCCAATCGGTAGACGACTTGGGCTTGAACGGTTCGGGGTGGGCGCAGGTCGCAGGGTCTTCCCATGAACAAATTGTTGCTCAGGTTGCTGACTTGAACTTGGAGCTTGAAGTTGCGGCCGGCTTGGTAGGAGGCACGCAGATCAAAGGTCCAGGGTTGGTTGTAGCGGGCATAGCCATCGGGAATGTCGCTGCTGCGCAAAAAGGGTATGGGGTTGGGATCATTCGGGGAAGGAATGATCTGATTCATGGGGAACTGGGTGAAGGCCAAATCGTAGTTTTCGAATCGGCTTTGGTAGCGCACAGAACCGCCCAACATCCAAGTTTTGGTTTGGTATTGAAGGTCGAATCGCAGCATGTGGCGAGAGCGGTATTTGAGCACATCGCTGGAGTCGGTTCGGGTATTGGCGTAGGTGAGTTTGCGGCCGGGTTTGTCGGTGGAAAAGACCGAATCGGGGTAGAGGCAGCGGCCGTCGGTATAGGTGTACCCACCGAGAAGTCGCCAAGTACCCTGAGGCCCGCGTCGTTCACCGGCTAACTCGAGTTCGGCTCCGTTCAAGCGAACGGGGGCCACGTTTTGGCTGCGAAAACCGGCGCCAAAGGTGGGGGGAAGGGGCACATCCCACTGGCCGAAGGTGAACTCCATCATGTCGATAAGGGTCATGGAAAACAGAGAGGCATCGACGTATCCGCGCAAACTTTGATCGGCATTGGCCAGACCCTGCTTCAAACCGAGTTCGGCGTTCCAGCCGTATTCGGGCACCAAATGGGTGTTGGGGTAGACCCCGATCGAAGAGAAATTGGTGCGGGTGAACATTTCGGCCATGCTGGGCAAGCGAAACCCTTGACCGGCAGAGGCGCGCAAGAAGGTGGCTTCGCCCAATGAGCGGTTCACTCCGGCCCGGAACACGGGGCGCTGGTATTCGGCCTGATTCAAGCGGTAGTATTCGTAGCGGCCGCCGATTTCGGCGATCCAGGGTCCTGTTCGGTAGTTGATCTGGGAATAAATGCCGCGGTTGGCACTGCTGCGCACTCCTTCATAGAGCTTGGAGTCGGTGCCGGCCAGCTGCATGACGGCACCGGCCGAGAAGACCATGTGCTCGCCAAAAAAGCGCTTGCGAACCTTG
>Ga0222714_10006265_pt1 | contig 11144 bp, 10 predicted proteins | sample C33_3DmetaG_FD_165048 | JGI IMG/M metagenome (GOLD analysis project Ga0222714, IMG submission 165048) | Estuarine water microbial communities from San Francisco Bay, California, United States - C33_3D | ecosystem: Environmental > Aquatic > Marine > Unclassified | place: USA: California... | reverse complement strand
CGGCGCCTCGCGTGGTCGTTTGCAGCCCGAGCCTGCCCAAAGCCCTGACCGATGGTCTCTCGGCGCATGTCGGTTTCAAACTGCATTGGGTGTATCAACCCAAGTCGGAGCGAAAAATTTGGCTCGAAATGGCCCAGAGAAACGCCGAGATTGCGCTGGCGCGCTTGTTGTCTGAGGAGGGTTCGCAACAGGCCCGCACCCGCGCGTTGGTTGACGCGCTTGATCTCGCACCAGATGACTTGGCGAGTTTTCGGGTCGAGTGCTTTGATATCTCACATACCGCGGGGGAGGCGACGCAGGCATCATGCGTGGTGTTTCACCATCACAAAATGCAGTCCAGCGAGTACCGTCGGTACAACATCGAAGGGATCACAGGCGGCGATGACTACGCAGCTATGCGACAGGTGTTGACACGTCGCTACAGCAAAATCGTCGAGGCCGATTCCGACAGCAAGTTACAGATGCCTGATGTGGTTTTGATTGATGGCGGTAAGGGGCAAATCAGTACGGCGAAGGCCGTTTTCGAGTCCCTGTCATTGGATGTTTCTCGGCTTGTAGGGGTCGAGAAAGGTGAGGGTCGTAAAGTCGGTCTAGAGGAATTGGTGTTTGCAGACGGACGACCCAAGGCCTATTTGGGCCACGATTCGGCTGCCCTGATGCTGGTCGCCCAGATTCGCGATGAGGCCCACCGATTTGCAATCACCGGCATGCGCGCAGCGCGAGCCAAGGTGCGTACCGGCGGCAGCCAATTGGAGACCATTCCCGGTGTTGGCCCCAAGCGACGCGCGGCTTTGTTGCAACGCTTTGGTGGTGTCAGAGGGGTGGCTTCCGCCAGTATTGAAGATTTGGCAAGTGTCGACGGTGTTTCCGTCGAAATGGCGACGACAATCTACAACGCACTTCGTTAATACACAGACACTTTATGTACACCACCATCCCCATGCTCATGACCTGGGCGCGCATTGTCGCAATCCCTTTGTTGGTGGGCGTTTTTTTCATTCCTGAACTGTCTGAAGTTGCGCAAAATACCATCGCTGCGTTGATGTTTGTGGCCTTCGCGCTGACTGACTGGGCCGATGGTTACTTGGCACGTAAGCTCAACCAAACCTCTGCTTTCGGCGCGTTTCTCGACCCTGTCGCCGACAAATTTTTGGTGTGTGCAAGTTTGATCATCTTGGTGCACCTCGATCGCGCTCACGTAGTGGTAGCGCTTGTCATCATTGGCCGTGAGATTGCGATTTCGGCATTGCGCGAGTGGATGGCCATGATCGGGGCCAACAAGAACGTCGCGGTTCACATGCTGGGCAAGCTCAAGACAACCGTCCAAATGGTTGCGATCCCGTTCTTGCTATTTGACGGCATTTTGTTTGGTCTCCTGGATACGCGTCTTGTCGGCGATGTGTTGATTTGGGTTGCCGCGCTTCTGACGGTTTGGTCCATGGTGTACTACTTGCAAAAAGCACTGCCCGCGATTCGCGACGGACTCGAACGCTGATTGGTCGGTATGTCGCAAACCGATCAGCGGCTGATAGCCGCCATGCCCGTTGTCTTTGTACTCATCTGGAGCACTGGTTTTATCGTTGCGCGCTTGGGCATGCCGCATGCAGGGCCGATGGCCTTCCTGACCTGGCGGTACTGCTTGTCAGTGGCCTGTTTCCTGATTTGGGTCAAGCTCTCGGGTGTGGCGTTTCCGCGGTCTCGACGGGCGTGGGCGCACCTCGCAGTGACTGGTCTATTGATGCACGCGGGCTACCTCGGCGGCGTGTGGGCTGCTGTCAAGGTGGGTATGGGTGCGGGGCTCGCTGCACTGATTGTTGGTTTGCAGCCGGTGCTGACGGGCATCTGGTTGTCCTATGTGGGCAGCCGTGTCACACCCCGGCAGTGGTTCGGTTTGGCCCTGGGTTTGTTGGGCTTGTTCTTTGTGGTGTTTCACAAGCTCGACCATGCGGGGGAGGTCACCCCGCTCACCATTACGTTGGCCGTCACGGCGCTGCTTAGCATCACCGCGGGTACGCTTTATCAGAAGCGTTTTGTACAGCCATGCGATGTGCGCGCTGCCAGTGTGATTCAAATGAGTGCCGCATTGGCGCTTACGTTACCCCTGGCCCTCATTGAGAATCAACCCGTGCAGTGGGTGCCAGATGTCATGATCGCGATGGCTTGGTCTGTATTGGCGCTGAGTTTGGGTGCCAGTTCCCTGTTGTATTTGCTCATTCAGCGCGGTGCGGCTGCGGCTGTGAGCAGTCTCATGTATTTGGTTCCGCCTTGCACGGCTGTAATTGCGTGGTTCTTATTTGACGAGCCGCTGACCCCGCTCACGTTGTTGGGTATGGCCATCACGGTGCTGGGTGTCGCCTTGGTGAGGCCGCGCAGTTAGTTAATCAGGGTATAAACCGAAGCATTTAAAAAATTTATCGACACGGACGACTTATGACACAACACACCATCGCAGTAATCGCCGGAGACGGTATTGGCACAGAGGTGATGCCCGAAGGCCTGCGCGTTTTGAACGTCGCTGCTGAGCGCTTTGGGATTGATCTCGTCTACAAGCACTTTGATTGGGCCAGCTGGCCCTACTACGAGCGCCACGGCAAGATGTTGCCCGATGACTGGAAAGCCCAGTTGGCCGATGTTGATGCCATCTTCTTTGGCGCCGTGGGCTGGCCGGAAAAGATCCCTGACCACGTATCGCTATGGGGTTCCTTGCTGCAGTTCCGGCGCGAGTTTGACCAGTACATCAACTTGCGCCCCGCCAAATTATTGCCAGGCGTGATTGCACCCGTGGTGCGGCCGGATGGCAGCCCCCGCGAGCCTGGTGAGATCGACATGATGATCGTGCGAGAGAACACTGAGGGCGAATACTCGTCCATTGGTGGCCGCATGTACGCTGGAACGCCGCGTGAAATTGTCATGCAAGAGACGGTCATGTCACGCTATGGCGTCGACCGTGTGTTGCGTTTTGCCTTTGAGTTGGCCCAGAAGCGGGGCGCCAAGCACCTCACGAGTGCCACCAAGTCCAATGGCATTGCCATCACCATGCCCTATTGGGACGAGCGATTCGCGGCGATGGCAGCTGAGTTCCCCGATATCAGAACAGACCAGTTCCACATTGATATTTTGTGTGCGCACTTCGTGCAGCGACCCGACCGGTTCGACGTGGTGGTGGCGAGTAACCTGTTTGGTGACATCCTGAGCGATCTGGGGCCAGCTTGTACGGGCACGATTGGTTTGGCGCCCAGCGGCAACCTGAATCCTGAGCGGAAATTCCCCTCCCTGTTCGAGCCTGTTCATGGCTCTGCCCCCGATATCGCCGGACAAAATATAGCGAATCCAATCGGGCAAATTTGGGCGGGCGCCATGATGCTGGACTTTTTGGGATATCGCGATGCGCACGACGCAATTTTGGAAGCAGTTACAGCGTCGTTACAGCCGGGTACGGATGCGCCGCGAACGCGTGACTTGGGCGGTACAGCCTCTACTCAGGCTGTCGGTGAAGCGATTGCAAAGCTACTCGCACCGTAACTTTTTGTCTGAAAGTGGCGTCAAATAAGGGTTTTACCGATGTTTCGCCAGTTGACGCCGCTGGCGCACTTCGGTTTAATCGAAGCCGCACTGAAATTTAAAAAGTTTTTTCTAAGTTTCGGTTGCACCAAATAACGTGGATACAATCCTGCGTACCGTAGGTCATCTTTAATCTAAGGAGTTAGCGTGAATAAAACAGAATTGATCGAACACATCGCAAAGACAACCGACACATCAAAAGCGTCTGCAGCACGCTCATTGGAAGCAATGATTGATGCGGTTCGCAAAACCCTGAAAAAGGGCGGTACCGTCTCTTTGGTCGGTTTCGGAACTTTTGCGGTTGGCAAGCGCGCAGCTCGCACCGGTCGCAACCCACGCACTGGCGATACAATTAAGATCAAGGCCGCTAAAGTGCCTAAGTTCCGTCCAGGTAAAGGCTTGAAAGACGCGATTAACGGTCGTTAATCAGTAGCTTCCAAGCGGTGGGGTGCTTAGCTCAGTTGGTAGAGCGGCGCCTTTACACGGCGTAGGTCGGCGGTTCGAGACCGTCAGCACCCACCACCCCTTCAAAGGCGAACATTGTTCGCCTTTTTCATTGCGCGTTAATATCGTGTGTTTTGGTTAACTGTTAGTCTCGTTTTCGTGACCCCGTCTTGAGGAATTTCCGGCATGTTTGAAACAATCCGTCAAAGCAAAATCGTGATGATATTTTTGCTCGGCCTGCTGGTCATTGCGTTCGTATTCGTAGGGGTCAGCGGTTACAGCTCGTTCAATGACAAGAGCCCCACTGTGGCGGAGTTAGATGGTGCTGTCATCACACAGGCGCAGTGGGATCAAGCGCATGAGGCAGAAATTCAAAACCTGCGCGAATCGATGCCGCAGCTGGATGTCAAATTATTGGACACGCCGGAGGCACGCTATGCCACTTTAGAGCGCCTGTTGCAGGACGAGTTGGTGGCCGCGTCGGTACGTAAGCTCCGCGTGGTTGCAGGCGACAGTGCAGTTCAGCGGGCGTTGCGTGACGATCCTTGGCTTAACGCTCGCCGCGATGCCAGCGGCAATCTTGACGTAGCGCAGGTGCGCGAGGAGCTGGCTATTCGCGGCATGACCGACGAGAGTTATGCCGCTCAAATGGCCTACGGCTTGGCACAAGCGCAAGTGGCGCAGGGCGTTCAAGCCACGGGCTTGGCACTAAGTGCGGCAGCCAAAGCGACCCTGGATGCCTACTTCGAGCGCCGTCAGATTCAGGTGGCACTTTTCGATGCCCGGCAATTCACCGAAAGTGTGAAAGTAACCGACGCTGATGTTCAGACTTTCTACGACGACAACAAGGCTAATTTTTTGGCGCCTGAAACGGTCGATGTAGCCTACTTGGTGCTGGATCAGGCTGATATCGCCAAGGCTATCGAAATCAATGAGGCGGATTTAAAGGCCTATTACGAACAAAACAAATCTCGACTTTCAGGGCCAGAAGAGCGCCGAGCCAGCCATATTCTGCTGACCCTTGATGCGGGTGCGTCTGCCGACGCTGTGAAAGCGGCGGAGGAAAAAGCCAAGGAGTTGCTCGCTCGGGTGAAAGGAGATCCAACGCAGTTCGCGCAATTGGCAAAGGAAAACTCACAAGACCCCGGTTCTGCTCAAAATGGCGGCGACTTGGGCTTCTTCGGGCCGGGCGCGATGGTGCAGGCTTTTAACGATGCCGTATTTGCAATGAAGAAGGGCGAGATCTCTGACATCGTGCGCACGGATTTTGGTTTACACATCATTCAGCTCACTGACGTGAAGTCAGCAGAGATCAAGCCCTACGAGGCGATGCGCGCATCGATTCTCGATGACTTGCGTGGTTCGCAGGCTGCTCGTAAGTTTGCGGAGGTTGCGGAGTCATTCTCAAACGTGGTCTACGAACAGGCCGACAGCTTAGAGCCTGCAGCCAAGCGTTTGGGTTTGACCATCCAAACCGCGAAGGCCGTGAGCCGCCAAGGGCCATCAAACGCTGCAGATAATGCGATTTGGGGGAACGCCAAGTTGCGTGAAGCCGTATTCGCCAACGACGCGATCCAAAAGAAGCTCAATACAGCGGCTATCGATATCGGTAGCTCGCGTTTGGTTGCCGCGCGGGTGACTGCGCACCAACCAGCACGCACGCGTGACCTCGCAGAGGTGAAAACGCGCGTTCAGGCACTGTTGACCGCCCAAAAGGCTGCTGCGCTGGCGGTCAGCACGGGCCAGGATGCTCTGACAAAGTGGCGGGATGGCAGCACCGCGCCCGTTGCCAATGTGAAGCTGGGTCAGTCGGTCAGCGTTTCACGTGACCAAGCAGGCGAGCTATCGCCCAACTTGATTGCTGCGGCGCTGCGGGTTGATGCCAAGCAATTACCCGCGTGGACCACTGTTGATCAAGGCCTTCAGGGATTCGCTGTGATTAAAGTGACTGCAGTGGAGAAGCGCCCAGCGCCGGAGGCGACCCAGGCTGCACAAGAAGTGCAGCAATTCACACAAGCATGGTCAAGCGCTGAATTGAACGCGTATTTGGCAAGTCTGAAAGTACGCTTCAATGCCAAGATATTGGTGCCTAAGCCATCGGCAACTGCTAACGTGGCGGGATGATTCAGGGCATTTGAAATGCTATAATTTTGGTCTGCGGTGGCTGTAGCTCAGTTGGTAGAGTCCCAGATTGTGATTCTGGTTGTCGCGGGTTCGAGCCCCGTCAGTCACCCCACTGTACAAAAGCCCTTGGTCGTTGCCGACCAAGGGCTTTTTCAATGGTTGCCCGGCGTCAGAATAGTCACGGATTGGTCAGTACCAGCTTGCCATTGATCGCTCTGCGTGCCATAACGTCAAAGGCTTTCGGTAAGTCGGTCATCGTGAATGATTGTTGCACTGGTGGTTTGATGGTTCCTGCCTGAATCCAGCGCAGTAACTCGGCCATCATGGCCTCATTGGCAGCCGCTTCGCGTTTGGCAAAATCGCCCCAAAAGACACCCACCAATGACGCGCCTTTGAGCAGGGCCAAATTGAAGGGGAGCTTGGGGATTTCACCGCTTGCGAAGCCAACGACCAAGTAACGTCCGCGCCATGCAATGGAGCGAAACGCAGGCTCTGCAAACGCGCCGCCGACAGGGTCATAGATGACATGAGGGCCACCGGCGCCACACGTTGACTTGATCGCGTCACGCAGTGTCGTGTCAGGTGTGTGGATGCTGTAGTCGATGGTGTCATCCGCTCCCAGCTCGCGACAGAATGCACATTTTTCCGCTGAGGAGGCCGCTGCAACGACGCGCGCACCGAGCGCCTTGGCAATTTGGATTGCCGAGCTGCCGACGCCGCCTGCAGCGCCCAAGATAAGCACCGTCTCGCCCGCCAAAAGCTGCGCGCGATCGATCAGTGCATGGTGAGAGGTGGCATAGGCCATGATGAAGGCCGCCGCCTCCGGCAATGGAAAATTGACCGGCAGGGGAATACACAAAGCCGCCTTGATGCAGGCATGGGTTGCAAATGCGCCGACGCTGGGTAATGCAGCGACATGGTCACCAACCTTTAGCGTGCTGACCTCGCTGCCGCAAGCGGTCACGACACCCGCAAATTCGGCGCCTGGCACAAAGGGGGGTGTTGGCTTGAATTGATATTTGTTCTGAACGATCAGCAGATCCGGAAAGTTCAAGCTGGCCGCTTTGATTTCAATCAAGACCTCGTCTGCAGCAGGCTGCGGCGTGGACAGCTCGGTCCACGATAAATTTTCGACACCTGTGGGGTCGGTGCATTGCCACGCAAACATAAATGGGCTCCCGATAAAAACGTTAAAAAGACTCAACGGCAATAATAAGCATGCTTTTCTGCATGACCTGTCACGTGCGGCTTTCTGCCCCTACAATTTCCGCATGAACATCTTACTCAGCAACGACGACGGTTACCTTGCCCCTGGCTTGAAGGCGCTCTACGAGGCGATCAAGCCGCACGCCCACGTGGTGGTCATCGCGCCTGAGCACAACAACAGCGCGAAGTCGAACTCACTGACGCTTAATGCCCCTTTATACGTGCACGAGGGCAGTAATGGCTTTCATTATGTGAACGGCACGCCCGCCGATTGCGTGCACATTGCGCTCACGGGGTATTTGGATTGGCGGCCGGATTTGGTGGTGTCCGGCATCAACAATGGCGCCAATATGGGGGACGACACGATTTACTCGGGCACCGTGGGCGCCGCCATGGAGGGTTATCTGTTCGGTATTCCTGCAGTCGCGTTTTCACAGGTCGAAAAAGGGTGGGCGCACCTAGATGCCGCTGCCGAAAAGGCGGGTGAGTTGGTTGCGCAATTGCTCGCAACATTGGGAGGCGATCCGGTGGCGTCGGTCGCGACGCCGGCGACCTGCGAATTTCCCTGGTTATTGAATGTAAATATCCCGAATCGTGCCTTTGATCAAATAGGCAACTACGAGGTCACCCGTTTGGGTCGTCGGCACGCTGCACAGGCGGTGATCCAGCAGCCCAGCCCGCGGGGTGAGACCATGTATTGGATTGGCCAAGCGGGTGAGGCGCGTGATGCCGCGCCTGGTACCGACTTCCATGCCACCAGCCAAGGCAACGTCGCCGTGACGCCCTTGCATGTTGACTTGACTCACTACAACGACCTGGACGCGTGGCGCGCGAGGGTGCAGCAGACGGGAAATTGAGTCCCTATGGCCCAATCGCCACCACCGGAAAAAAAGTGGTTATCGACCGCCTATAAAGCGTCGGCTGGCGCGCCCGCAAATAAGGTCAGCGTGGCTCGACCACAGGCCAAACTGTATGCACCCAGTGGGGTTGCGCCGACGGGGGCCGGGCTTGATTCCAGTCGCATAAGGGCCAATATGGTGGATCGCCTGATGGCGCAAGGATTGGATTCCGAAGCCGTGCGAGATGCGATGTTGCGCGTCGAGCGACACCGGTTTGTTGACTCGGCGCTCATCAACCAAGCCTACGAAGACACCAGTTTGCCGATTGGCTTGGGGCAAACGATTTCCAAACCCAGCGTGGTGGCTCGCATGCTTGCCCTGTTGGTTGCTGGACAGCAATTGCCGATGGGGCGTTTGCTCGAGATTGGCACCGGCTGCGGTTATCAAGCTGCGGTGATGGGATACTTGGCAAAAGAGGTGTACTCGATTGAGCGCCTGAAGGGGCTACATGACCGCGCACGCGCCAACTTGCGTCCTTTTCAACGCCCGAATATCCATCTCATCATGGCCGACGGTCATCTGGGATACCCAGCCGGCGCACCGTATGCCGGTATCGTGGCTGCGGCGGGCGGTGAGGCGATTCCCCAGGCTTGGTTGGATCAACTGGCGATGGGGGGGCGCTTGGTCGCGCCGTGTCAGATTGGTCCCGGCCAGCAGCGTTTGGTTGTGGTTGATCGAACCCCTGACGGTTATGTAAAACACGAGTTAGAGGCGGTTTTGTTTGTGCCTTTAAAATCAGGCGTAGCCTAAATATGAATTACTTTGGAGTGTTATGACGGATCAATACCTGACAGCGATGGGTCTTATCAAGCAGGCTTGGTGGCGGCGCGGTTTGTTGTTGGTTGTGTCGGCGGCACTGGTGGCCTGCGCGCAGGGGCGTGTAGGACGTGCGCCCGTCGAGACCCGCTCATTACCGCGTGCGAGTGCGGCGCCATTGCCAGATGGTGAATACCGGGTTCAGCCGGGCGATACCTTAACGCGTATTGCCGCGAACTTTAACCAAGATTGGCGTGATTTGGCCAACTGGAATCAACTGGCAAACCCAAACAATTTAGAGGTCGGGCAGGTCTTGCGCGTTTCCCCTCCGCGATCTGGCCAGCCCGTGAAACCGGCCGTCCCGAAGCCGGCTGAGCCCAACCCGGTTGTGGCCAAAGCGCCGCAAGCTGCAGAAGAGCCGGTGGCTGTGACCGTGCAGCCGATCAAGGGCGCTGACAGCCGCCCTCAACCGATCAAGCCACTTGAGAAGCCATCGCCAGTTGCTGCCGCTCCGGAGGCGCCCGTGAGTGCGGAATCGGTCGACACGGAGACCGCACAGTTGGCCGCACAGCTCAACTTGCGTTGGCCCGCTGAGGGCGATATTGTTGCCACTTTTGACGACAAGACCAACAAGGGTATTGGTATCGCCGGGCAGTTGGGCGATCCGATTGTCGCCGCAGCTGACGGCCGTGTGGTGTACGCAGGTTCCGGCTTGCGCGGGTATGGCAACTTGGTCATTCTCAAGCACGACGACACATTTCTAACGGCCTATGCTCACAACCAATCCCTGGCCGTGCGGGAGGATCAAGTCGTTAAAAAAGGCGACAAGATTGCGCAGATGGGCAGCTCGGATGCTGATCGCGTGAAGCTGCACTTCGAGGTGCGGCGTTTGGGTAAGCCCGTCGACCCAATCGCTTTTTTGCCAAAACGCTAAGCCTTCTCACGGGACCTCGCCAGTCCCTGCGACAATAGAGGGATGCCCTCAAACACAGCACCGATTCAAGTCGACGATCCTGACTTAAAAGCCAGCGAACAGCAATCCGCCTCCACGGCCACGACGCGCCCCGCGCCACCGCCACGCAACGGTCGGCCTGACGACTGGCTGTATGTTCATTCGATGGACCTCAACGCGCAGGGCGTCGCCCATCGCGATGACGGTAAGGTGGTTTTCATAGATGGTGCGCTGCCTGGTGAATGGGTATCAGCGCAGGTACATCGCAAAAAAAGTAACTGGGAAATGGCCTCGCTGAAGGCCGTTCATGAGTCATCGTCACAGCGGGTGGCACAGCCTAAGTGTCCACACTTTGGATTGCATGCCGGTAGCTGCGGGGGGTGCAAGATGCAGCACCTCCAACCGGCTACGCAGGTCGCCATCAAACAGCGCGTGTTGGAGGACAACTTGTGGCACTTGGGAAAAGTGCGTCCGACCTTTGTTCTGCGACCCATTGAAGGGCCGACCTGGGGCTATCGATTCCGGGCACGGTTGTCGGTGCGCTACGTGCCGAAGAAGGGCACTGTGTTGGTGGGGTTTCATGAGCGCAAAAGCCGTTACGTCGCGGATATGCAAAGCTGCGCCGTGCTGCCAAAGTCGGTCAGTGATTTGCTGCCGCACTTGCGCACGTTGTTCCACGGCATGGACGGGCGCGCCACCTGCGCCCAGCTAGAGGTCGCTTGTACGGCCACACAGACCGGCTTGGTGTTACGTCACCTCGAGCCCTTGTCAGCGGCTGATTTAGACCGCTTGCGTGCATTTGCAACGGAATTCAGCGCTGGGCAAAACAAGCCTGAAATCATTTGGTACCTCCAGCCCAAAGGGCCTGACACGATTGCGCGTTTAGACGGCGCGCCGCACGATCTGGAGTACACCCTCCCGACCTTTGGTGTCACGATGCCGTTTAAGCCTGCTGACTTTACGCAGGTCAACCCCTACATCAACGATGTGCTGGTCACCCGCGCTTTGAATCTTTTGCAGGTTGAGCGGCACGAACGCGTCTTCGATTGGTTTTGTGGTTTAGGTAATTTCACTTTACCGCTGGCATCGCAAGCGGGTGAGGTGGTCGGCGTCGAGGGTGCAGACACCCTGGTACAACGCGGGATAGACAATTACAAGCGTTTCAAAACCACGCAACTCAATGCCGCACCGACCACGTTTGT
>Ga0222714_10006263_pt1 | contig 11145 bp, 9 predicted proteins | sample C33_3DmetaG_FD_165048 | JGI IMG/M metagenome (GOLD analysis project Ga0222714, IMG submission 165048) | Estuarine water microbial communities from San Francisco Bay, California, United States - C33_3D | ecosystem: Environmental > Aquatic > Marine > Unclassified | place: USA: California... | reverse complement strand
CGTACAGGACTGCGCGCACGCGGGCAGCCTAGAGGGATCAGCGACCGTGAGTGCCGGCGAGGCGCTTGGCCATCTGATCGACCTGATTGACCAGGGCGCCGCCGAGCAGAAGAGCGCCGGTGTCATCGATGCCCTTGAGCTCGGCCACCGAGCGGGTCCGCTCCTCCTTGACGACGACGAGCGCCTCCAGTACGCCGGTCGGCGGGTCATCCGAGGCAATCGCGCGGTCGAGTGAGTCGGCGTGAACGGCAATGGCGGCGCCGGTCGAGGAGAGCATCTGGCCCACGCCCTCGGGCAGGCGTACCGAGCCACCGGAGGTGGCATCGAAAAGCCCGCGAGCGATGGTGTTGACGTGATCGCTGGTTTGCTGCAGCAGAGCGAACTGGTCCTGGATTGCGCGCCCGACATTGCGCTCGCTGCCGACGCTGAAGCGCCGGCCAAGGCCAAGCTCCTCAATCTCTTCGCCGAGTTGGCGCGTCTCCACCGCAAGCTTGCGGGCTTCGGTGAGCCACTCGGTCGCCTGGCGACGTCCCAGGGAAACCTCGGACACCTCACCCATGGCGACCAGGAGTCCGCCAAGGCGATTGCCGAGTTCGGCGAGCCGCTCGGTCATGCGTTCCTCGGGGCGCTCGGGGTGCGCGACGAAGGAGAAGACGAGTCCGATGGCGACACCAAGAAGGGTGGCGACGATTCGGCTGATGATGAGGTCATCGGTCAAGGCCTCGCCCATGACGTAGACGAAGAGGGCCGTAGCGGGGATCTGCAGTGATCCCTCGGGCCCGAGGCGCATGAGTCGACCCACGACAAGCGAGACGATGACGAGTACGCCGACCGTCCAAACGTGTAGGCCCCAGACCTGGTAGAGGACGAAGGCCACGACGAGTGCGACGGCGGTTGCGCCGACGAGCGATAGGCCGGTGCGCATTGAGCGGTTCAACGACAGCGCGACAGTGATGACGGCACCGACGGCTGCCGGCACGGGGCTGCTCAGGTCAAGAAGAAGAGCACCGACCCAGGCGCTGCAGGCCGCAATCGCGGTGATGCCGATGAGCCAGACCGTCGCCCAGGTGAGGGCGATAGAGCGAAGGACGCGCTGGGCGACCGAGCCCGACGGAGCGCGCCGGACGGCACCATCGAGGGTGTCCTGGACGGTGCGCGAAATATCCCGGACGAGGGTGCCGGGCGTTCGGGTGCCCTTGGCAGGGGCGGCGTTGTACACGTTCGAAAGGATCCTCTTGTCTCGCTGGCCCGTTGGGCGGGCCCTCCCCAGAAGGTGACGGCGCTCACCCTGTTCCGGTTCCACCGTTGAGCGGTGGATGTGGACGGGTGTGGAGTGCCTCCCCCTATGGTCCGGCATTGGTGAGATCCATCTCACCAAACAACTACTTTTCCCAGCCGAATCCGTGCTTTGGCGAACCTGGCCCTTACCTGGCCGGCTAGCGCAGCAGACGACCGTGGCGGTGGCGCGTCACCGAGATCGCCTGCTCCTTGAGCCAGCGCGGCAACTCCACATCGCCGAGGTCGGTCACCGGCTGCCGGTCAACCGCTACGCCGACCGCATGGGCAGCAGTCAGGAGCTCATCGGAGGCCGGAGCAAGTAGGCGCAGCCGCTCGACACCCAGGGAGCCAAGGAGCGCGGCCAATTCGGCATCGGATTCGGTCCGTGGATCGGACCAGATCACCGGTGTGCCGGTGGTCTCGGCCGCTGCCTGCAGAACGTCGTACGCCGTTCCCTCGAGTTCGGTACGGACGACGACACCGTCGAGTCGGTGGTAGCGCAGGGCGTTGCGCTCGCAGGCCAGGCCCGTCGGGTCCAACTCTTGGCTGAAGCGCACCAGCCACGCGCGATCGAAGTCGGCGTAGGCCCGGGCACGATCGAGGTCGCGGGGAATCCATCGACCGTAGGTGTGCAGGTGACTTGGACCGCCGGGCTTGGAGCCGCCACCGATCGAGGAACGCTTCCACCCGCCAAACGGTTGGCGCTGCACGACCGCGCCGGTGATGTGCCGATTGACATAGGCATTGCCGACCTGGACGTTGGCAAGCCAGTGCTCGATCTCCAGCGGATCCAGGCTGTGGAGCCCACCGGTCAGACCGTATTCCGGGGCGTTCTGAATCGCGATGGCGTGCTCGAGATTGTCCGCGCGGATGACGCCGAGCACCGGACCAAAGCACTCGGTGAGGTGGAACCACGCACCGGGCTGGACATCCCAGACCACGCCGGGCGACCACAGGCGACCGGACTCGTCGAGTTCACGGGGCTCGACCAGCCACGTCTCGCCCGGAGCCAACTTCGTGAGCGCGTGCGCCAGCGGACCGCTCGGCGGATTGATGACCGGACCCATGATCGTGGCCGGGTCGGTCGCCCAGCCGACACGCAGCGAGCGCACCGCGTCAGCGAGCCGGCGCTTGAACGACGGGTCGTCGTACACGCTGGCCTCAACGACCGCCAGCGATGCAGCGGAACACTTCTGACCAGCGTGACCGAAGGCCGACTTCACCAGGTCCTTAATGGCCAGGTCGATATCGGCGGCAGCGGTGATGATGAGGGAGTTCTTGCCGCTCGTCTCGGCGTGCAGGTGCAGGTCGGGCTTCCAGCCCAGGAAGAGTTCTGCGGTGGCGAGGCTGCCGGTGAGGATGACCTCGTCGACGCCCTCGTGGGTGACCAGGTGCTGGCCGACCTCGTCGTCCGGGGTGCAGATGAGTTGGATGAGGTCGGGATCAACGCCGGCCTCGTGCAACTGCGCGACGAGCACTGCGCCGACCGCGCGTGCCTCCGGCGCTGGCTTGAGCAGGGCGGCACTGCCGGAGGCCAGGGCGTGCACCAAGCCGGATGCGGGGATGGCGTAGGGGAAGTTCCACGGCCCGGCGATGAGGATGACCTCGTGCGGCTCCCACTCGGCACGCTCGGCCAAGCGCTCATGCTGCAGGGTCAGGTGCGAGGCGAAGAGCGCGAAGTCGATGGCCTCGCTGATCTCCGGGTCACCCTCGCGCAAGGTCTTGCCGGTCGTGGTGGCCATCGCCGTGAGGGTCTCGGCGCGATGCTGCTCCATGCCCTCCGCTACGCGCGCGAGGACGTCGCGTCGCTCCTGCCACGAGGTCGCGGCCCAACGCTCCTGAGCAGCGCGAGCCCGCGCGATGGCGTCGTCGACACCGGTGACGGTCGTTACCAACTCGGGGTCGGCCGGTGCGGCGGCCGCGAGGATCGCATCAGCCCATGCGCGGTTGCCGGGGGTGGTGAAGTCGGTGTCGGCGACGTTGTGGAAGGTGCCGTCCGCCGGGTAGGTGATGGCTTCGGTACGCCGATCCTGCGTGCGGTGGCTGGTGATCTCGATGGCATCGCGATTGGCGAGCGAACGACGGAATCGCTCAGCCTCGCGTTCCCAGGCAGGTGAGCCGGGCGTGAGATCGAAGAGTGTGCGCAGAAAGTTCTCCGGCCCGGAGTTCTCGTCAAGGCGACGCGAGAGGTAGGCGATGGAGGCATCCCGGTCGGACTTCTCGACGACGGGGGCGTAGAGCAGCAGGGAGCCGGCGGCATCGCGCACGGCGCGCGCCTGGGCTGGCGCCATGCCCTCGAGCATCTCGATCTCCACCATCGTCGGATCATCGAGCTCATCGCGCAGAGTCAATGCCCAAGCGACGTCGAAGAGGTTGTGCGAGGCGATGCCTAGGCGCAGCGCACCCGGATCGGCATCTCGGATCGCGGTGTCGAGCATGCGCTTGTACGACGCGTCGACGTTGGACTTGGAGTAGTAGGGCGCCTGGGGCCAGTCGTGCAGCTCGGCCTCGACCTGCTCCATCGCGAGGTTGGCGCCCTTCACCAGTCGGATCTTGATGGGAGCGCCGCCAGCGGCGTGCCGCGCGTTGGCCCAGGCGATCAGGCGATCAAGCGCGTCGTGCGAGTCCGGGATGTAGGCCTGGAGCACAATGCCGGCCGGCATCTGCTGGAACTCCGGCATGTCGAGCACCTGGATGAAGGCCTCGACCGACAGATCGAGGTCGCGGTGCTCCTCCATGTCGAGGTTGACGAAGGTGTTGTTCGCTTGCGCGATGCGGTAGAGCGCGGCGAGTCGTTCGGTAACGCGCTCCATGGAGTCGTCCCACGCGAGGACATCAAGATTGGCGCAGAGTGCGGAGATCTTGATCGAGACGTAGTCGACGTCCGGTCGTGCAATGCGCGATGCAACGAGATCAAAACGCGCTGCGGCTTCGTCGTCACCGAGGATGGCTTCACCCAGGACGTTCACATTGAGCCGGAAGCCGTCCGAGCGACGCTTGCGCAGGTACTTCGTGAGCGGGCCGTCCTCGCCGGGCAGGATGACGCCCTCGGTCTCGCTACTGACGCGCCAGTCGACCGCACGCTCTGCCAACCGCGGGACGTAGGGCGCGATGGCACCGAGTGCGCGTAGGCCAAAGCCGTCGATGACGCCGAGAGATCGGGGGACACCACCGCGGACCAAGTCGCGGAGACGTCGAGCCGCACGCCGACGATCTCGGATGCGTAGGACCTGATCGGTGAGATCAAGCAGCAGATCGCGACCGTCATCGTCAGCAAGGAGCCGCCCGAGCCGCTGGGCGCTGCGGCGCTCCTTGCGCGTGGTGCGGGCAAGGGCGTGGGTGAGCAGGTCGGCTGCTCGATCCTCGGCCACGGGGGTGAGGTCGGCGGTGGCCGTGGGTGCCGTGGCGGCATTGCGGTCGGGTGCGATCGTCATGGGAGTAGTGGACCGCCTCACTCCATGGGTCGTCTTGTGTCACCCTGGCTGCGTGAGTGTCGAATCGATACCAAAAGCACGTTCCAGCGCCGCATTGACAGCCTTCATTGACCTCGTGGATGGCCTGCCCCAGGTCATGGCAGCGGCCAAGGACGTTCACGGCCGCTATGTCTATGTAAACCGCGGGTTTGCTGATCGGGTAGGCAAGAGGGCCCGGGACGTCGTGGGTGGGAGCGTCGGCGACCTCTTCGCGAAGGAACTCGCCTCGTCGTACGCGGCACAGGATGCTGAGGTCCTGCGATCGGGGAAGCCGCTGCAGGGACACCTGGAGTTGATCGTGCGGGCCGACGGGCGGCTGGGCTGGTACCTCACGTCCAAGACGCGACTACTCGATGACGACGGTGACGTGTTGGGTGTCGCGGTCGCATCGGTGGACCTTCAGTCGCAGATGGATAGCGCGCATTTGGGACTGGCGACCGCCCTCGAGGCGGTGCGGTCGGACATGGCTCACCCCTGGCGGGTCACAGAGATTGCCAATCTCGCCGATCTATCGACCACTCAGCTCGAGCGCCTGTGCCGGCGAACGCTCGGGATGTCCCCGCGCGGCGTACTCCAGCGCTTGCGCCTTGAACACGCCGTACGCCTGCTTTCGACGACGTCTATGTCGGCCGGTGAGGTGGCCGCTGCGTGCGGCTTCTATGACCAGAGTTCGTTCACGCGGCAATTTCGCTCGGTGCTGGGCCTGACTCCGGGTGCGTACCGTCGGTCATCACACTGACCCCACACTCGGGGATGAAGGGCGGGGGTTGACGTCGGAGTGTCATATGTAATATTTTACTGAGACACACCACCCAAGGAGAGTCATGACCACCACGCCCTGGCGCGGGATCCTCACCGCGACCGCCCTGCCCTTCACCGCCGACGGCGCCGTCGACTTCGATCGCTACGGCGAGCACGTCGCGTGGCTGTGCCAGAACGGCAGCGATGGTGTGGTCTGCAACGGCTCCCTCGGCGAATACCAAACCCTGACCACCGAGGAGCGCGCCAAGGTCGTCGAGACGGCTGTCGCCGCCGCCTCCGCCAACGGCGGTGTCGTTGTGCCGGGTGTGGCCGCGTATGGCGCCCAGGAGTCGCGGCGCTGGACCGAGCAGGCCGCCGAGGCCGGTGCCGTCGCCGTCATGCTGCTGCCGCCGAATGCCTACCGCGCGGACGATCGCATCGTCGTGGAGCACTACCGCGAGGTAGCGAAAGCAGGCATGCCGATCGTGGCCTACAACAACCCCTACGACACCAAGGTCGACCTCACCCCGCGTCTGCTCGGCGAGATTTACGGCGAGGGCCTCATCGTGGCCGTCAAGGAGTTCAGTGGCGACCCCCGTCGCGCCTACGAGATCGCCGAGTACGCCCCGGGACTCGATGTCATCATCGGCTCCGACGATGTCGTTCTCGAACTCGCGATGGCCGGTGCCCAGGGTTGGATTGCCGGCTACACCAACGCCTTCCCGTCTGCCTCGCGCACGCTTTACGACGCCTGCATGGAGATGGATCTCGATACGGCTCTGCCGCTCTACCGGCTCATGCACCCGCTGCTGCGCTGGGATTCCAAGACCGAGTTCGTCCAGGCGATCAAACTGTCGATGGACATGGTGGGCCAGTACGGCGGCCCGTGCCGTCCGCCGCGTCTGCCGCTCACGGCCGAGCAGGAGTCCGTCGTTCGCGCGGCCACACAGGCCGCGATCGACGCGGGCCTGGCCACCGCCTGACATGCGCGCCAAGCGCGTCCTGCATGCCGTCGACTCCCACACGGAGGGCATGCCGGCACGTGTGATTGTGGGTGGGGTGGGGGTCGTCCCCGGTGCCACGATGGCCGAGCGCCGCGTGCACTTCATGGAGCACATGGACGACCTCCGCACCCTCCTCATGTACGAACCCCGCGGACATGCGGCGATGAGCGGCGCGATCTTGCAGCCGCCGGCGCGTGCCGACGCGGACTGGGGCGTCCTCTACATCGAGGTCAGTGGCTGCCTGCCGATGTGCGGCCACGGCACGATGGGGGTGGCGACCGTCCTGGTCGAGACCGGCATGGTCGAGGTGACCGAGCCGGTGACGACCATCCGCCTCGACACCCCGGCCGGACTTGTTGTCGCTGAGGTCGCGGTGCAGGACGGGTCGGCGAAGTCGGTGACGCTCCGCAACGTCGACTCCTTCTCGGTCGGTCTCGATCAGACGGTCGAGGTGCCCGGCATCGGCGCGGTCACGTACGACATCGCCTACGGCGGCAACTTCTACGTCATGGTCGATGCCGAGCAACTCGGCGTCGAGTTCGACCGAACCAACGGCGACGCCATCATCGACGCCGGCATGAAATTGATGACGGCCATAAACGAAGCTGCCCCGCCACAGCATCCGCTCGATGCCGACATCCGCGGTGTCCGCCATGTGCAGGTCATTGCACCGGGTTCGACCGCGCAGCACTCACGCCACGCGATGGTCATCAGCCCCGGCTGGTTCGACCGGTCGCCGTGCGGCACCGGCACCTCGGCGCGCCTGGCTCAACTTCACGCTCGCGGGCTCATTGGTGTCGGCGACGAGTTCGTCAACGAGTCCTTCATCGGTACCCGATTCACGGCGCGCATCGCCGAGGAAACCTCGGTGGCCGGATTCCCGGCGATCGTGCCCATCATCACCGGTCGCGCCTGGGTGACCGGGACGGCGCAGTTCATGCTCAGTGATGACGACCCCTTCCCGGCGGGTTTCCTCCTGTGACGAGCGGCGTCGAAGGCATCGCGGAGATCGGCGATCGTGTCTCCCTGCGCGAGCGCGTCGCCGAATCGCTGCGCGCGGCCCTCGTATCCGGGCGCATGGCTCCGGGTACGACCTACAGCATCCCCGCGCTGGCCGAACAGTTCGGTGTGAGCGCCACTCCGGTGCGTGAAGCAATGCTCGACCTCGTCAACGAGGGCATCGTCACGCCGGTGCCCAACAAGGGCTTCCGCGTGGTCGAGCTGTCGGATGACGAATTGGATCAGATCACCGAGTTGCGCCGACTGCTCGAGGTCCCCACGGTGCGCGGGCTCGCGGGCAATCTCGATGCCTCGAGGATCAAGGACCTGCGCAAGCGCGCGGAGGACATCGGTCGCCACGCGCGGGCTGGTGATGTCGTCGCCTACGTCGAAGCCGATCGTGACCTGCATCTCGCTTTGCTCGCGGCTGCCGGCAATCAGCGGCTGGTCGAACTCGTCGGTCGCCTCCGCGACCAGAGCCGGCTCTACGGCCTGGAGCAACTCGCCGCCGATGGCGTCCTCGCCGAGTCAGCGGATGAGCACCTTGATCTCCTCGACGCACTGGAACGCGGCGACGCCGAGGCGGTGGAGAAGTTCATCTCGCACCATCTCGACCACGTGCGGGGCATCTGGGCGCAGAGTCGGGAGTCCCGCGGATGAACGCCGACGTCATCGTCATTGGTGCCGGCATCGTCGGAGCGTGTTGCGCCCACTACTGCGCCCAGGCTGGTCTTTCCGTCATCGTGGTCGATCGGGGTTCGGTCGCCGGGGGCACCACGGGTGCCGGTGAGGGCAACATTCTTGTCTCGGACAAGGAGCCCGGACCCGAGCTCGATCTCGCCCTGCTGAGCCGCGAACTCTGGGCTCAGATGGCCGGAGAACTCGGCGATTCCTTCGAATTAGATGCCAAGGGTGGGCTGGTTGTTGCGACGCGTGCGGAGACGCTCGAGCATCTGCACCGCTTCGCTGCAGAGCAGGCGGAGGCGGGCGTCATCGCCGAGCCCGTGACGGCCGAGGGTCTCCGTGATCACGAGCCGCACATCGCGCGCGATCTTCTCGGTGGTGTCTTCTACCCCCAGGACATGCAGGTCCAGCCGATGCTGGCTGCCGCCCGCCTGCTGCAGCACGCGCGGTCCACGGGTCGAGTAACCGTCCTGCCCGAGACCGAGGTGCTGGAGATTGAACGTGACGGCAGCGGTGCCGTCACCGGCGTCCGCACACCCACCGAGCGGATCAGCGCCCCGCATGTCGTCAACGCCGCCGGGACCTGGGGCGGAGTTGTTGCGGGACTGGCCCGTGTCGACCTGCCGATCCTCCCGCGGCGTGGATTCATCCTGGTGACTGAGCCGCTGCCGCCCATGATTCGGCACAAGGTTTACGCCGCGGACTACGTCGCCAACGTGGCCTCCGACAACGCTGGGCTAGAGACATCCGCGGTGATCGAGGGCACCCACTCGGGCACCGTGCTGATTGGCTCGAGTCGTGAGCGCGTCGGGTTCGACAAGACCCTCGACTGGGAGGTCATTCGGCAAGAGGCCCAGCAGGCTGTGGCGATCTTCCCCTTCCTCGCCGATGTCCAACTCATGCGCACCTACGGCGGATTCCGCCCCTACTGCCCTGATCATCTGCCGGTCATCGGTCCAGATTCGCGGGCACCGGGATTTCTGCACGCCTGTGGCCACGAAGGTGCGGGCATTGGCTTGGCCGCGGCTACAGGTCTCCTCATCGCCCAGGCGATTGCGGGTACGAACCTGGCCATGGACATCGCGCCCTTCGCCCCGAACCGATTCGAGGGCGCACATGTCGCGTGAGACTTCCTTCACCTTCGACGGCGCCCCCATGGCGGCAGTCGAGGGTCAGACCATCGCGGCCGCTCTGATCGAAAACGGTGTGATGTCGTGGCGCACGACGCGCTTCGGTGATCGGCCTCGCGGGCTCTTCTGCGGTATCGGGGTGTGCTTTGACTGCCTCATCACGGTCAACGGTGAGCCGAATGTCCGGGCCTGTCTCAGCGCGGTCGAGCCTGGTGACGACGTTCGCACCCAGGCCGGTGATGGCCATGTCTGACATCGCGGCACCGACCGTTGACGTCGTCATCCTCGGCGCCGGTGCTGCTGGTGTTGCCGCTGCTGTGGTTGCTGCGCGCTCGGGATGCCGCGTGACGGTCATTGATAACGGTCCGACACCGGGTGGTCAGTACTACCGCGGCGCCCCTCCGATCGACAGCGAGCCCTCATCCGGCCCACGTGACCTCTCCTACGCCGAATTGCGTGCCGAGTTCGACCGGCTGACCGGCTCGGGCGTGATCGACTACCGGTCGCGGCGTACGGCGTATGCCATCTCACGGCATGACGATGACTTCGTCATCCGTCTGCGCGGTGATGACCGACATCGTGGGGAGATCGCGGATTTCCGTGCGCGCGCGGTGATCGTGGCCACCGGTGCCTTCGATCGACACCTGCCCTTCCCCGGTTGGGAACTACCCGGAGTGATGTCCGGTGGTGGTGCGCAGTCGCTCGTCAAGGGCAGCGGGGTCATCCCCGGTCAGCGTGCTGTTGTCGCCGGCACAGGTCCGTTCCTCCTCGCGGTGTCCGGAACCCTCCTCGAGCACGGCGCGCACGTCCCGGCAATCGTCGAAGCCAACAACCCGAGCCGCTTCATCACCCGGGCGTCGGCGATTCGCGGCGGCCTCAGCAAGTCGGGTGAATTCCTGGGCTATGTGAGTCGTCTCGCGCGCCACCGTGTCCCCTACCTGCATCGCCACCGCGTGATCGAGGCCATCGGCGTCGATCGTGTCGAGGCTGTCCGGATTGCGCGTGTCGACGCGGACTGGCGCGTCGTCGAGGGCACCGATCGCGTAATCGAGTGCGACGCTCTGGCGATCGGCTACGGCTTCGTTGCGCAGACCGACCTCGCGGGTCAACTTGGCGCACAGATGGTGCTCGGTGCGGATGGCGGCTTGGTCGTCGACGTCGATCCGAACCTGTCCACGAGCGTTCCCGGCCTCTTCGCCGCGGGTGAGACCACCGGGGTCGGCGGGGTGGAGGCGGCGCGTGTGGAAGGCCTGCTCGCCGGGGCGTCTGTCGCGGATCACCTCGGCCGACCGCCCGCGCTGACGCGTCGCGGCCTGGACGTCGTACGCCGTGACATCGCAACGTGGCAGGGGTTTGCCGAGGCCCTCCACGCCACCTTCCCCGTCCGCGACGGCTGGCGGGACCAGGTGCGTGACGACACGATGATGTGCCGCTGTGAGGAAGTCCGCGCGGGGCAGGTCCGCGAGGCCATCGACGATCTGGGAGCCCGGGATACTCGCGCGGTCAAACTCTTCACGCGCGCCGGCATGGGCTGGTGCCAGGGCCGCATCTGCTCCTCCGCGGTGGACAGCCTGTGCGGGTTTGGCACGACGCAATCGCTCGGTGATGCGGCCGTGCGACCCCTTGTGGTCCCGGTACCCCTCGGCGCACTCGCCAACGGCCAGATGGAAGGGTGAGCCCGCGATGACAGTGAGATTCCTCGACGAGAAGCAGACGTATGCGGCGGCCACGATCGGCCAATGCGCTGATGCGCTCGAAGAAGCCCTCCGGGCGGGCCTGCCTGGCGAGCCCGACCCCCCGCGCAGCTTCATCGACCTGCCACCGGGAGAGATGCTT
>Ga0222714_10006261_pt1 | contig 11146 bp, 10 predicted proteins | sample C33_3DmetaG_FD_165048 | JGI IMG/M metagenome (GOLD analysis project Ga0222714, IMG submission 165048) | Estuarine water microbial communities from San Francisco Bay, California, United States - C33_3D | ecosystem: Environmental > Aquatic > Marine > Unclassified | place: USA: California... | reverse complement strand
AACTTGCGGCATCCTCCCCTCCACCTCCAAAAATAAAAAACAAAAATTTTGAAAATTTGTATTACAAGATCTTGGTTAAAACACAAACAACCGCTCCATTGAGCGCAAACCTCAGCTAGAAGCCCGAGCGAAGCGCACCTAATCACAAACACGCGTCGTCTCCTACAAAAAAGCACCGCCGTCGCGAACCAAGAGAAATCCTATCAATACGCGCACCCGCACTTTGCGACGCGCGCACCGCTCCGCCGCCATGGTCGCCCTCGATCTCGACGCCATTTCCAAGATGGCCCCCGGTCGGTTCTTCCGCGATCACACCTCCGCGGTGAACGCGCTCGACTTTCATCACACCGAGGATTTCATGGTCACCACTGGGGATGACGATGCGATTCACGTGTATAACACGAACACGGGCACGAAGACGAAGACGTTGTATAGCAAAAAGTACGGGTGTGCGAATGTGTGTTTTACGCATTCGGCGGCGGCGGTGATATATAGCAGCCGGGGCAAGGCGGCGGCGGGAGAGGAGGGCGCGGGGTCGTCGGCGCGCGCGATCGACGAGCACGCGGTGCGGTACCACTCGTTACACGATAATACGTACTTGCGGTATTTCAAAGGGCATACGGATGCGGTGACGTCGTTAGCGATGTCCGCGACGAATGATAACTTTTTGAGCGCCAGCGCGGATCGCACGGTGCGGTTGTGGGATTTGAGAACGCCGACGTGCTGCGCGGTGATTCCGGATACGCCGGCGATACCCACCGTGGCGTATGACGCGCAAGGGGAGATTTTTGCCATCACGGAAGGTGACGGGGCAATCAAGCTGTACGGCACGGATTCCTACGCCAAGGGTGCGTTTGCGCAGTTTAACGTGTTTTACAATCAAAAGGGGGAGTTTTTGTTCAACGCGAATGAGTTGCCGCCGGCGGTGTCGTGCGTCAAGTTTTCGCCGGATGGGACCAAGATGTTAGTCGTGAGTGGTGCGATTATTACAATTTTAGACGCGTTCGATGGACGACACATCTATCGCATTCGCGTGCCTGGTACGGAGGGACAGCAACACGCGGTGACGCCGATGGAGGCGAGCTTTTCGCCCGACGGCGAATTCGTCGTCACCGGTGGCGCTGATTCGTGCATTCACGTGTTTGCGGCGACGAGTGGATTCCAAGTTGCGCGTTGGCGCACTCGCCACGCGGGCCTGCCCACGTGCGTGAAATGGGCGCCAAACATGATGCTTGTCGGTTCGGCGTGCACCGAAGGCGGCGTGGCGTTGTGGATCCCCGAGAAGCGTTGACGTGTACAGTACAATCATCAAATATAACACTTAGCAGCGAAAGCATATAATTACAACTGACTACACATTTCAACAACGCTCGCTCACTTTTTGCCGCCGAAAAAGCCCTTCTTCTTTGGCGGCGGCGGAGGAGGCGTCGTTTTTTTTCCAAACAAACCACCGAACAGCCCTCCGCCGCTGCCCTTCTTCAAATCCTCAGGATCGACCCACCCGTCGTCGACGTACTTGCCACGTAAATCGAATCGCTCGCCACCATCAAACTCTGGCATGCCAAACGACGCCATAGGGAGAGGAATGCCGCCCTTTACGGCCTCCTTCGATAACGCGTTCGCCTTGGCTCGATTCTTCTCTTCAATCTTCTTCTGCTCCGCGGCGGGGAGCTTTTTGTTGATAAACCGGCTCACATTCGCGCGACGAGCGTTGACTTCCTTCGTCAGGTTCGCACCACTCCGGCGCTTGCGCAGGATTTCTTGTTGCTGCGCATACATCGGGTCGATGCCTTCCGTATCTTTGTTGTTCTTTAAAAAGTCAAAAGGGCCGGCGCGCGGGGCCACGGCGCGCGCGCGGCGCACGCCCGACGTGGTAGGTTTCAACGCCCCGAGCGGCGTGCGAGACGTGAGTGCGAACATGGGTGTTGAACGCGAGGCGATTTGTGAAGATATCGTCGACGACGCGATACAAAGATTACCGTTGCACGCGTGGCAATGCAACACCTACGACCGACGACGCGTCAGACGACACGTCAGCCTAGACCACGCTTTAAAACAGTGCGACTATATTTTCTCTAAGTCTACTTCCGTGCGCGACGCGGGGTCACGGCGACCGCAGCGCATCTTTAATCCCAGCCGAGCGCGCGTCGCTCGCCTTGCTCGCCAGCGAACGAAGCACCTGCGCCGTCGCCGTCGGCACCACCTTCTCCCGCGTGAGCGCTAAAATCGCATCGTGAATCTCGCGACGCATCTCCACCCCCGCCAGGGCGCTGAGCTCGAACAACGCATCGGAAACTACGCGCGAAAGACCAAACCAAACGAAACGAAACGGTCAGTCCACGAACGGTGGAATCCGAGATTCAAACCGACCCACGCGCGCGGCACTGGCGTCGCGTCGCCCACGCGCGCGCGGCACGCCGCAAATCGTTCGCACGCACCTTCCTCGGGCGTCAACGCGCACGCGGTGTCCGCGTCGTCCGACATGTCGCGCGCGCGCGCGTGTGCCGTGGGTCGTCCACATATTCAACGTCACCATACGGCCATAACGACCCGCGAAAGTTTACCCACGACACGGCTCGACGCACTTTATACGCTTGATACGCACATGAAGGCTATGTTCTTCATCAAATAAATCACCGCGCGTGCGACTCTTCCGCGCCATGTATAGGTGCACAACGCCCACAGTACGTCAAAGTGCGCTCGCGGGCGCATCCTTATCACCGCGCCGCCAGAGCGAGGGATCGACACAACACGACACGAACACACACACGACGATGGCGACGTTTACGACGGTACGTGCGCGCAAAACGCGAACGCAATCGCGCGCTCCGGCGCCGCGCGGTTCGGTGCAAGGCGTCGACGCGCGGTCGCGCGCTCGCATACCGCTATGCGGCGCGCTGGATGGCGATGGATGGACGATCGGACGGCGGGCGGATGGAATTGATTAATGTCGCGTTCGATGCGCGTCGATGGGTGCGAACGCGCAAACGCGAGCGCGATACTGACCGTCGCGTGGTGTGTTTTCGTCGTGTGCGCGTAGGAATTCCCCAAGTGCGATGCGGCTCGCGCGGCGGGTGTGGATGAAAAGAAGATCGCCAAGTCCTTCAAGGAGGGTGGCAAGAAGGGTGTGGAAATCGAAGGCGCCGCGGACATGTCCGGTTTGACGTGCTTCTGCACGCGCATGCAAGAAGCTGGTGATAACGTGCAGTTGCTTGAAGTCGCGATGGAGGGCATGAACGCCATCCCGGATCCGTCGAACGAGGAAGAGCGCAAGGGTTGCTCTGGTCACATTTCCAAGCTCATCATCTCGTCCAACGACCAAACGAACAAGATTGCCATGGTTGCGTACGTTGCGGATGCGTTGAAGGATCAACTCAACGCTACGGAGTGGATGAAGGCCGTGTGCGACACTGACCTCGGGGGCGGCGTCGGTGGTGCTCCGGATGCGACGTCTTCCGCTACGTGGGCGACGGCGACCATCTCCGAAGACACGGCGAACGGGAAGTTCTACTTGAAGTTCAAGGATAACTCTTTGTCTGCGGCGATCAACTACTTACGTGAGAAGGGTTTGTTCATTGATGACTCCGATTCCGACGAAGGTGACAACCCCGCGGCGGACTTCGAATGGTAAACAATTTGACGTGCTCCTCGTGAAAAAGCGCACGCCGACGCAGTTGACTGTAGGATTTAAGTCGCCGAGCACAAAGCGACCATCTTAGAAGTTGAAACCGACCTACTACTAATCATAAATGAATCATCACATTACGCTAACTTCTTGGCTATCGCCTTTTTATACGACGCGAATGACTCCAAACGCTTGACTTCTCCACTTTCAATGACGAGCACTTCTCGAGCGACGCGTTCGACAAAGTATTGGTCGTGCGACACCAACACGACGCCGCCTTGAAAGTTCTCAATCGCGTCAGCCAAGGCCTCGCACGACTCCAAGTCCAAATTATTCGTTGGCTCATCGAGAATAATCAAGTGCGGTTTTTGATACGACACCGCAGCCATGGCGACGCGAGATTTTTGTCCTCCAGATAACGCGAGCGCTGGGACGTTTTGCAACTCGGTGACGACGCCGCACTGCGACAAATGTCCACGAAGTTCTTGCTCGTGCTGGTAGCTTCCATCACCCGGAAATGAATCAAGCATGAATGCTAGAGGGGTTTTATCGTAGCTCAATTGTTCGGCGTGATGCTGATTCACCAAGCACACGCGCGCGCCTCGATCGCGCGTCACCAATCCGCGCCTGGGTTCCAACGCGCCGGTGATAATTTTCACCATCGTCGTCTTCCCTTGTCCATTTTCACCAAGCAACACTACGCGTGACTTGGAGTCCACGCTTAAGTCGACATCAGCAAAAAGTTCGTCGCCGCCTGGGTACGCAAACGCCACCGCATCGAGTCGTACGATGCTCTGACGAAGCTCGCCGCCCGCTTGCAAGCGCAAGCTCAATTCCGCATCCTCTTCTAAATCCGCCATTTGGTCCGCCTCTTCATCCGCCACGAGTTCGAGCTTCTTCGCCTCCATTTCTTTCTTCTTCATCATATTAATCGCCGACGAACTGCCACCGTATCGAAACCCATGGCCGGCAAATTCCTTGAGCTTGTCAATCTTTTCTTGACGCTGTTCGACGCGACGCTTGAGCGCCAGTTGTTGCTCGCGACGCTTCTTCGCCCACGCGCTATACGCCATGGTGTGACTCGCCAGTCGCTTGGCTGCGCCTGAGATGTGCAACGAGTCCGTGGTGACTTCATCGAGAAAGTGTCGATCGTGCGAGACGGTGACAATGATGCGACTCGCCCATACGGGATTGGTCGATAACTCGCGCGCGAGAAACATCACGGCGGCGATGGAGAGATGATTCGTCGGCTCATCTAAAAATAAGATGTCAGGCTGTGCGAACAAGGCTGCTGCGAGCGCAGTACGCACGCGCCAACCACCAGATAAAGCCTTCATTTTTCGCGCCATGAGTGCGTCGGTAAAACCGAGGTCTTTAAGCAACTTTGACACGCGAGCGGGCGCGCTCTCAGATCCGATGGCGTCGAGCCGCGCGTTGACTTCTTGTAAACGCGCGAGCGACGTCGCGTCCTCACTCGATTCCAATCGACATTGCTCATCGAGCAGCAGTCTGCGCTCGATATCAGCGCCAATAACAACGTCTACAGGAAGGGCGTTTTCTTCTTCTTCGCTCAACTCAACCTCTTGCGTCACGTAGTGCACCGAGTACGAAGCGTCGATGCCCGCGACGCGTCTCGCCGCCAAATGCTTCAATAATGTCGATTTCCCCTTGCCGTTACGCCCAATCAAACCATAGCGGCGACCAGGCGCGAGAGATAACGACGCATTTTCGATTAAATCCGCCCCACCGCCCGGATTTGGCAAATTAAACGGCCCCAAATCTACGTTGGCTAACGTTTTCGCCGAACCGTCGATGCGGCTCTGCGCGGCGCGTTCTCGCGCCGTTCGTAATTCCGCAAACATTTCACGGCGCTCCACCTCCGCCGCCGCCGCGAGCTTCTCGCCCGCCTTTCTAGCGTTCGCTTTTTCCTTCTCCTCGGCGCGTGAGACGAAATCGCTCGTGCTCGGGCCAGTTTGATTGACAAACATCGTCCTCGCGCCCGCGCTCGCGCTCGCCTTGGCCTTCTTCTCATCTTCCTCAACTTTATCCCAACCTTCGCCCAAGCACACCGGCACGCGCGTAGGTGCGCTCACAGGTGATGCCACCGCGTCGTCCGACGCGCGTAACGCCGCGTGCACCGTCTTTGCCATCGCCATCGCTGCGTCTTCGTCATCGTTCAACTTGGCAGCCAACACCGGATACGTAAAGTCTACAAAGTCCTCCTCTTCCGCGAGCGCGTCGCCGTCGTCGAGCGCGCCGTCGACCAGGTACTCTATCTCGTCGTCATCGAGCGCGTCGCCGGCGAGATCGAGCGCCTTGAGGGCGTCGACGAGGGCGGCGCGCGCCATGGTGTGAGGCGCTGCAGCCGCCGTGACGTTGGCCCGCGCGCCACTGCGCGACGCTCGAGCATTCGCGCGCGTGACGGCGGTGAGATCGACGACGAACGCGTATATGAAACCGCACGCGTTACCCGCGGCGTCGTCGTCGACGCCTTCGGGGCGGGATTGGACGCAACACGAAGGCGACGCGTTGCCCTACACCGATGTGTTGCCCGATGATTGGCGCCCGAAAGTCGATCAGCTCGTCGCTGAAGAGGTACGTGACGGTAGTTGTGGCGATGATGCGATGGCACGCGTACTGACCTTGCCGTTTTTTCGATCGCGTAGATGCGGAGGATGAAGAAGAAGGCGAAGGACTACTTGGATGAGCTGCCACCGGCGAGAGAATTGCGCGTCGCGGCAGAGTCTCTGGTCGCGCAAGAGATGGCGCGCATCGATAATGGACAATCGATGTGCATTCCAGACAACTTGAGATATAGGTTAGACCCGCCGCCGCAGTCGAAGCGTTCGGATGTGGAGGCGTGGACCGCGGCGATTGATAACGCGAAGGCGCAGCTCGAGCATCAAGCGACGCGCGTAGTAAACTTAGAGCTGGCGTTAAAGTTCGCGCCCGCGGCTTGGCGGGCAAGAAATGCCTGGGCCGAAGCCATGATTGTGCAGTACGAAAAGGAGGTAGAGCGCGCGCGGACGTCGGTGAATGCGTTAAATGTCACGCGTAAACTCCAGCAGGAAGCGGCGGCGAAAGAGTTCGGCGCGTTGGAACGAGAGTGGTACGCCACGACTGCCAAATGTGTGGCAATCGAGAGTGCGATTTTAGACCTCGAAGCCAAGCTCGGCGCGGCCAAGTGAGGTGGTGTCGTGTCGTCATCTCGCGTCGACGGCGACGCGTGTTTCATTTAGTTTCTAGTCAACTACGGTTCAGTCATTGAAATTCTAGCTCTAATAATTGTTCAAAAGCCCCGGTTGGAAGACAAATCCACGTCAGCTTCCATGGTGAAATATCGCACTTCATACGTCACGCTATCGTCGTTTTTTGCATCGTCGTCTTTTACCTCACGCACGGCGGCGATGACAAAGTTCTTGCGTGCCGCGTGCGCCATCCGAGTCGTCGCCGCGATGACAAGCGGATGCAGCGTCGCCTCCCAAGACACTATGCGCACCGTGTAATGCGCGTGATACAAAATAGGGTCGCCAGGGTACACTAAATAATCACTTCCAAACTTCGCACCCGACGTAAGGCTGTACTGACGATCGTGTAAATCCTTGAATACCGCGTAACGTTCTCGCTCCTTCGTGTTCGATGGAAACGACCACGCGCCTTTACCATCGCCATCCGTCGCATTCGCGAGCGGAATATTCACAAACGATGATCCGACAATCTTTTGCCAGCCGTGTAAATTCTCTTTCGGCTTGGTCTTCTTTCCACCCCCGCCGCCGCCGCCGCCCCAGCCGCGACTGTCCAACTTTGCCGCCGGACGCTTTTGCCCAACCTTGACCATCTCCGACGTCGACGGCGCTGCATTCGCCATGACGTCCGCACGATGCGCCTTAAACGCGTCGCTCTCACAGTCGCGTTCGAAAGCCATCGTAGCCCATCCGCGTTCGATGCATAGCGTCGCTTCTTCCGGCGAGAGCTCGAGCGGCAACCCGCGCGCAACGTCCTGCGACCGGTAACCCGGCAGCGATCCAACCATAACGCCCACCAAACGGTGCTGCGAACGCAAGTAAACACACGCCTGCGCGTCGTACACGTACGCGCGATCGTCGACGACGCGTATCTCAATCGCTGGCGGCGTTGGAGCTGCGTCACCAGTGCCAGTGGCTGTAACAGCTTCGAGCGCATTCGCCGCACCGCTCACGTCGGTCATGGCGACCTCGGCGCGCGCACGTTCGACTCGACGCACGATGCGGCGATAGATTTCACACCAACTCGCGTCCGCGACGGTGTCGCGAGAGACGCGCGCGCGGCACTGGCGAGAAGGCCAGAACGCCGCCACCAGAAAAGTCGCCGCACTTCGCGACGCACGAACGCGCGCACGTTCGCGCAGTACCGCTTCATGCTGGGCAAATCGCGAAAACAAGACACGAACACATTATCCGCCTTCACCGTCAGCGCGCAAGCGAACGAATCGACGTCGAAACGCGCCAGCTTTAGTACTTCTGTGGGGAAGAATCACGCGCTGACGTTGGACGACATTGAAGAATTCGCGGAAGAAAAACGACGCGCTGAACAGGACGCGCGGGCGAGGACGATCGGGAACGGGCTATTGATTGCAACGTTTGCGGTGCAGTTGATCAAGTCGTGGTGGACTGGGCGTCGGCGGAAGAAAGAAGCGGCGGCGGAGCGCGCGGCGCGCGAGACGGAGGTGGCCGTGGAAGTTGCGAGCGACAAAGCGGAGAACGACGCGGGTGACGAAGACACGGCGGCGTAAGACGCAATGCCAGAAGCAGGAGAGATCGAAGCTCCAAAGTACGCCCGCGTGGGTGGTTTGGGTCTCGGTTTAGGTCTCGGTGTAGGCGTTGAAATCGATCGAGGCGCCGACGAAGACGAGGCGCCGAGACGGTCTCGCATCGGGGGTGAAAAAATCGCGGCGAAGATTTTACCCATCACCGATGGTGGTCTAGGCGACGACGTGATTGATTTTGCGTATCTCGATCAAGCGCCGATCAGAAACGAACCTGGTAGTGCGAGTGCGGCGGCGGTGAAATCACTCGAAGTCCCCGAAGAGGAGGAGGAACAAGAACATTTTGACCCGAATGAAAATCCGCGGTGGTGTCCACCTGGGACAGTGAAACGGTTGCGTAACTTGCAATCGCCGCTCATTCGTTTGCATAATGAGATCGTTGATTTTGGCAGATTTTTAGAACCCACCGAAGAAGAGGAGACGGCGCGTGCGGCGGCGGTGGAACGCGTACGCGCCGTGGTCAAGTCCATTTGGCCAGCCGCGCGCTTTGAAGTGCACGGCTCATTCGCGACGGGCATGTACCTTCCGAGTTCGGACATAGATGCGGTTATTTTAGACAGCGGTGCGAAAAGCCCTGCGATTTGTTTGAAAGCGTTGGCAATCACGCTCGCGCGCAGAGGCATGGCGATGAAGATTCAACTCATAGCCAAGGCACGCGTGCCGATAGTGAAATTTGAAGAAGTTGAAAGCGGTTTTCAATTTGATATCAGTTTTGACGTCGCCAACGGTCCGGCGAGTGCGGAAATAGTTCGTGAGAACATGAAACGATTCCCAGCTCTGCGCCCGCTGACGACGGTGTTGAAGGCGTTTTTGCATCAACGCGGACTGAATGAAGTATATTCGGGCGGCATCGGCTCGTACGCGTTGCTGTGCATGGTCATGGCGCACCTACAGTTGCACAACACCACGTGCAAATCCACGTGGGCTGGTTCGCACGGTGCGAGTGATGCGAGCGAAGGATGTCTCGGGACGCTCTTGATTGATTTTTTCGAGCTTTTTGGTCGTCGTCTCGTCGCCGAAGATGTGGGTATTTCGTGCGGCGGCAAGGGTCCTGGCTTTTTTAAAAAGCGCGACAGAAACATGTACGAAGAGGCGCGGCCGTTTCTTTGGGCCATTGAAGATCCCCAAGACGAAACGAACGACTTGGGTAGAAACTCCTACGCTTGCCGTCAAGTAAAGAGTGCGTTTGAGCACGCTTTCACAGTCATCACAGCTCCCGTCGATAGCAGAGACGGTTTTCTGCTCCGTCGCATCGTGCAAATGGATCCATCCTGGGCAAAGTCGCGACAGCCGCCCGCCCAGCCCGGAGCCATTCGCGGTGTTGCGCTTGACTTCCCAAAGTACGTCAAGTTGGGGCGACAGCGCGCCGCGCATGAGCAAAAGCAAGTGGCTGAAGCGCGCGGAAAAAAGCGAGGGAGAGAGGGCGTCGACGTAGCAAGCGACAAAGAAGATGGCGGCGACTCGAGTGACGAGTCATCGTCGTCGTCGTCGTCGTCGTCGTCAGGCGAAGAGGAAGGCCAGGCGCCAGAAGAGCAGCAGCCAAAGAAGAAACGCAAGGGTAAGCGAGGTAAATCTTCAAACAAGCGGCAAAAAATTGTCACTCAAACGCCGGGCGGAACTAAGAAAGGAGGCTACTTTGCCAAGGGTCGTCCGCAGGGAAAGAAAGCGTAAAATTGCAACATGTCAACTACAAATGTATTAATCACAGTCATTCGTACAGTAATTTCGGGCCGTGTGTGCTATAAAGACTCGCAACGTCTCCTCCTCCGCCGCGCTATTCCACGCTTCGACGCGCTAATCGTCGGACTCGTTTCTTATACTCTGCTTGGTCATCCAAAAACATTCGCGCCGCCTCCGGATTCGCAGGACTCGAACAATTCGGATCTGTGAGTAAACTACGAATCGACATCAACAAACTCCCCGCAGATTGGCACGGATTCCAACCATCCTGAATGATATCCAGGCACAACGTTCCATCCGAGTACACGTTTGGGTGAAACATTTCCGACGTAAATCGCACTTTCGGCGGTTTATCGGGGTAATCCTGGCTAAACGTCAATCGGAGCTGAAACACACCGCCCTCCCACGCGGAATCTTCCGGGCCGATGATCTGCGCCGTCCAGATGAAAATATTATCGTCGTTATGCGGCGACGCCGAGCAACCCTGCGCGCGCGAAAACGTCGCGTGTCAGTCGCGCGTGCGCACATTCTCCCACTTCGCTCGCGCCGCGCGCGAAAACACGCATGCCCAATCTCGCGCGTCGGTATCCCGCGCATCAACCATCGCGCGCGCGTCCACGACGCGCCCGTCAAGGCGCGAACGGCGCGGACAACTGTCGATGCGAAACCCGCCAACGACGCCATCGACGACGCCACGACGCGCGCGCGCGCGCGGTGCGCACCTCGATCGCGCCGGTCGTGATGTGCCGCAAGTCACTCAGCAATCGAAGCACCGCGGCGGAGCTCGACGTGGACGTCGACGCCATGCGCGCGTCGCACAGTGTCGTCGCGTTGACCGAGGAGAATGTGCACACGTGGACGCTTCACCGCATTCGTCGACGCCACGGTCCATCGCGCGCGATGCGCGCAGGGGCGCGAGACGCCCGGCGCGACGCGCGCGAGGGCGAGGGCGCGCGCGAGGGCGAGGGCGGCGCGAGACGCGCGCCGCCGTGGCGCGCTGGACGCGACAGGGCACCGGAACCAGCGCCGGTGCAACA
>Ga0222714_10006259_pt1 | contig 11150 bp, 10 predicted proteins | sample C33_3DmetaG_FD_165048 | JGI IMG/M metagenome (GOLD analysis project Ga0222714, IMG submission 165048) | Estuarine water microbial communities from San Francisco Bay, California, United States - C33_3D | ecosystem: Environmental > Aquatic > Marine > Unclassified | place: USA: California... | reverse complement strand
TCTTCTTGACTCTCTCGGTATACAGCGTGTGCATGTGGTTGGCTCTGCTGCAGGGGGCTCCTGCGCGCTTGATTTTACTCTGGCATTTCCCGAACGGACAATTTCTTCTGTCGTTGCATCAAGCCTTATGAGCATCGAAGAAGATGACTATAAGATTGCATCAGAAAGAGCCCGGCCAAGCTGGTTTAATGAGCTTCCAGTCGAAGCACGTGAGATTTCTGCCTCCTTTCGAGCTCTTGATCCTGACGGCGTAAAGGAATTCCTTGAAATCTATCACCTAAATAATTTTGGGCCTAAGAAACAGCGTGTTGTTCAAGGACGTATTGCGCAGATTAACTGGAAGAATTTAGCGTCCAACCAGGTGCCAATGCTTTTAATGACAGGCGGTGCAGACCTATATCTGCCGCCTGCCTTACTCCGACACATTATTCCACGAATAGGTTCTGCCGAGTCAGTGATCGTACCAGATGTGGGGCATCCACTTTTTTGGGAATCCCCAAATATTTTCAATTCTACCCTTTTAGAGTTCTTTGCACGCTTTAGCGGAAAGTAATCAGGCCACCTTCTGGTCAACAGTTGGACCATCACCAATTACAGTCGTTCGTCGCATGTCACGTGGCTCATGTTCGGGGAAGGGGCGAGCCCTGTGCATTGTCCGGCGGTTATCCCAAATGACCAGATCGTGCAGCCGCCATTTATGTGAATAAACATATTCCCGCTGAGTGGCATGCTCAGTGAGGTCTTTTAATAAAAGCATTGCTTCAGTAACTGGAACACCATCAATCCGACCAGCATGGCTAGAAAGATACAGTGATTTTCGGCCAGTTGATGGGTGAGTTCTGACAAGTCGCTGTTTTACCGGAGCCATGCGAATTCGCTCTTCTTCGTCGAATTCTTCGAAGCCAACAGATCTTCTACTATGAATCTGCGTATGCTCGGCAATCATTCCATCTATGTGGTCTTTCATCTCCTGTTCTAGTTCATCATATGCTGTCCGCATGTCCGCAAATTCAGTGTTGCCACCCTTTGATGGGATCGCACGAGCGTGAAGCAGTGAATACTTGGCAGGCACAACTTTGAAACTGCTATCGGAATGCCAGAGACGGTTCCCTATGGCAAAGAGCCGCCGACGGTCTTCACGTCCATAAACGTTATTTTCTTTATCGAGATTTGATACGTCGGCGAAGTGAGTTGAAAGCCGATATTCATCCGGCTTTCTTAGCCCTGCTCCAATCGAATGCTCAATTGGGCCTAGCTGTTCAGTGAATGAAATCTGGGTTTCATCTGTGAAGTCCTGGTTTGGGAAGACCAAAACAGCATACTCATCCATTGCATCGTGGATTTCTTGTGCAACACCAGCGGCAAGTGGTTTGGTTAAGTCTATGTTGGTAACTTCGCCCGCAAAACAGGGGCCCAATTGGCTAATAGAGAGCGGCATCTAGCAAACCTCCCTTGCTATAATAATTAATGGTAAACCTGTTAGGCCGGATTGCCATAGCCCTTTTTTGTTGCCTGAAATTATCTGAAGTGGTGATGTATTAGAAAATTTAACTAATTAGGTTTGTTTGCTGAACTTTATTAGATGCATTTATCATTCGGAGTGTAATTTTAATGGTTGATCTTTCTTCACGAGATGTCTTCGACATCATGGCAACAACAAGGGCCATGCGCCGGTTAAGACCCGATCCAGTTCCAGATCATTTGATCGTCAAAATTTTAAAAGCCGGCATGTCCGCTGCAAATGGCGGCAACATGCAAACCTGGAGGTTCTTGGTAGTCAAAGACGTTGAAATTAAGAAAAAGGTCCAAAAAATTTATAAACGTGCTTATGACGAATGGATTAGTCCCCGCTACTCAACAATAAAGCCTCCGCCAGGCGCAACAAAAGAAAGCTACCATCGACAGCATTCTGCAGTTGAATACCTCACAGATCATTTCCATGAAGCACCAATCTGGATCGTGGCGTGCATAGATCACGGTGACGCGAAGCCAACTCGTCACTCGGGGGCATCAATTTATCCTGCTGTTCAGAACATGCTTTTAGCTGCGCGTACGCTTGGTCTTGGCGCCACTCTCACCAACCGGCACCTTTACTTTGAGGAAGAGTCTGAAAAGGCTCTAGGATTACCGAAAGGTGTGCACTCTTATGCTATAATACCGATCGGGTATCCGATGGGTAATTTTGGGCCAGTAGGGCGAGGGGACATCGGTGAATTTGTGTTTCTCGACAAAATTGGCGAACCCTGGTTGCCGGCGCAAGGGTAATGGATCGCTTAAAATATTAACTTCAGGCGTTTCAAAAGCTTTAAAGTGTCACAAAGTTGATGCTAACAGTTTGAAACCAGGATGGGCTGATGTCTAAGGTACCTAATGCCAAGCTGCGCCGATGGGCAGACCTTATAGATGAGTCTGAGATGCAAGCTTATGCAAAGGCTGGGTTTGGCGAAAAAATTGGAATTGGAGCAAGACCAGCACTTTTGAATATCGATACAACAAATAATTTTGTTGATCCAAAATACGATATGTGTGCAGAGCGAGATGAGAGATTACTGGCTAATTTAGTTCGGGTGACCGAGGCATTTAGGCAACTCAATTTGCCTATTTTTTATAGTCGTCGAGACGATAGAAGCCATCCCACAAAGAGGGGCGTTTGGAATTTAAAACTTGGAACTTCAAACACATACCAATACACCTCTGACCCTGAAGCTGACCAATGGCCAGAGTCCTATGGGCCTCGACAGCGAGATGTTGTGGTTCTGAAAAATAAACCTTCCCCCTTCTTCGCTACACCTCTGGAAAGTTGGCTTCGTTATGAGGGTATCGACAGTATTATTATCGTAGGTATTTCAACCTCAGGATGTGTTCGGGCTGGTGCGTTGGATGCGTTTAACCACAATTTTCGCGTGACTGTTATTGAGGATTGCTGTGGGGACCGATCACAGCAAGTTCATCGAGCTAATATGTTTGATATGGATATGAAAATGGCGGATGTAGAACCTTTGGATGCGGTTTTGTCTGAACTTGAAACACGTTTTGGACGTCTGGCTGCAGAGTAATGCGGTTACACAGCTGCAACTAATGATATCGTGTTAAGATCGTAGGACTGCGTGAGGCTTCGAGTTTTTTTTAAGATTTATATCCGAATGATAATATTAATGAGCTTGCAGAAAAGTTAGAGCGGTTCGACCATATTTGCGTTGATCGCAAATGATGAAGCCATCTATGGAATTGACGGTCTCGTTCGACCCGGTTTCGACGACCACAATTGCATCTTTGGCAATCCAGTTAGCAGCTAAAAGAGCTTTTAATGCTAATTCGGGAAGCTCCAGGCCGTAGGGCGGATCCATGAATATGAGATTAGCGGAAGTAGTCGCACGAGGAGGTTTCGTTGCATCCGCTAGGACCAGTTTTATCCTATTTATTTCAGATAGACTAACAACGTTTTCTTGAATTTGCTCCAAAACCTTTTGGTTACTATCCATGCATATCGCCGACGCTGCTCCACGCGATAAAGCTTCAATCGCAAGAGCACCTGTGCCGGAAAACGCATCCAACACTACAGCATCAACAACCGGGTTACCAATTTTGGGCAGGTTTCCGTGTTCAAGGACATTAAATAGAGCTTGCCGAACGCGATCTGATGTCGGACGAACATCTAACCCCTCTGGTGCTTTGATAGGCCGTCCTCTGTGAATGCCGCCAACAATCCGCATATTCTTATATTTTGTACTCTAATGCTGAAGTGCCAAGTTGCTCTTTCAAGACCTTACTAGGAGTTTCTTCAACTTCGCCAGGCTGGAGTTTGCCAAGTTGGAATGGCCCATAGGCAGTTCGGATTAGGCGAGATACGGGATGCCCCACAAATTCTAAGGCTCTTCGAACCTCACGGTTTTTTCCCTCTTTCAGGGTGACTGTGAGCCAAACGTTTGAGCGCCCAGCGTTCTGATCGCCTTCTTCGACGACAGCGTTAATCGACCCGAATGTAATACCTTCCACAGTGATGCCACGTTTTAAAGCGGCTAGCGCATCATTGTGCGGCATGCCAAAAACTCGAGCTCTGTAACGCCGAGTCCAGCCGCGTGAAGGGTGCTCTAAGGTGCGGGCTAATCCCCCATCATTAGTCAGCAGCAATAGTCCTTCCGATGTTAAATCAAGGCGGCCTACGGTCATTACCCTTGGCAAGGTACTGGGCAATTTGTCAAAAATTGTTATGCGTCCACGTTCGTCCCGGTTTGTTGTAACAAGGCCTTTAGGTTTGTGATAACGCCAAAGCCGTGTTTTTTCAGGTGCATTTAATGGCTTACCATCGATCAAAATGATGTCATTGGAGCTAACTAGAGTTGCCGCAGTCTCAAGACTTACACCATTCAGCGATACCCGTCCGGCAAGGATCATAGCTTCAGCTTCACGCCGAGAAGCAACCCCAGCCCGGGCAATCCGTTTGGCAATACGTTCTTTTTCGTGGTCTTGATTCACCGTGAAGCCTCTACGAAAGCTTGGAGAATGGCATCGTCAGCTTGGCTAATACTGTATTCGGGATGCCATTGAACCCCGATGCAGAATTTGTAGGCAGGGGCTTCAATGGCTTCTATCAAGCCATCGTCGGCATGGGCTGAGATTACAACACCTTCAGGACAGTTTTTTACAGCTTGGTGATGCGCGCTATTGACAGGAAACCGTGCCATTTGGGTTATGCGCGCTAGCAATGTATTGGCTGTAACTGAAACTTCATGGCCTGGTTCTGTTCTCGGGTTCTTTTGTTCGTGTTCGATATTGCTAGGAGCTTCATCAGGCACATGTTGGTATAGAGTGCCCCCCAAAACAACGTGCAGAAGTTGTTGGCCACCGCAGATGCCTAAAACTGGAATATTTCGAGCAAGCGCACCTTGAGTAATTGCTAATTCAAATTCTGTTCGTTCACGCTTTAGTGTAACGGATGAGTGCTGGACACTCTCGCCAAACAAGGCCGGGTCAACATCGAATGCACCGCCAGTTATTAAAAGCCCGTCAATTTTTTTGATGTATTCATCAACAAGTGAGACCTCATGGGGCAACAGAATGGGTAAACCCCCAGCATTTGTAACTGCAGACGCGTAGTTCTGGCGTAATGCATACCAAGGAAGAGAGGAATAGCCTCCAGTCTCTTCGGCGTCCACCGTGATGCCAATTAAAGGTTTTTTCATAAAATTGGGATTATCACGACCAGATAGTTGAAGCGATGCGGCGGATTGGTTTTCCTATTTTTTAAAGGTATTCAAACTTCTGCCATGTCCTCAATTCGCGACTTCCAGGACAACGCGTCTTCAGGACTTTGAATGACCGGCGGTAAACCAACCATTCCGGTGACCGGCGCCAGAAGCCGATTTACACCTAATTCAGCTAGTTTTGGGATATCAGAGAGGTCGTCTGGGAGGCTCGTTGTAATTTCAATAGATTTTGGATCTCGGCCATTTTCTTCGGCTGTTTTATACACGAGATTGATCAATTCCTTTGATGCATCTCTTGCTGGGAAAAAGCCGTCTCCCAATCGGCCTGCACGTCGTGCTGCGGCTTTTGAATGGCCACCGATGATGATTGGAACTGCTTTATTAGTTGGCTGTGGACGGCAGTAGGCATTTTCAAATGATGTGAATTCCCCTTTAAAAGTTGGTGCCTCAGCTGACCATAGTTCACGCATTGCATGGACATATTCGTCGGTTCTTTTGCCTCTGTCTTCGAAAGGCACACCAATGGCCTGAAATTCTTCTTTAAGCCATCCGACACCTATTCCAAGCAGAATACGGCCACCAGACATGTTATCCAGAGTTGCGATTTGTTTCGCCGCAACTACTGGGTTGTGCTGAGGTAGAATTAAAATTCCTGTGCCAAGTTTAATTTTTGAGGTCCATGCCGCTGCATAAGCCATCCAAATTAGAGGATCGGGGAGAGAAATATCGTTTTTGCCACCAGCCATGCGACCATCTTGTGAGTATGGATACGAAGATGTGTATCCCCCAGGTACGACGGTATGCTCAACCGTCCACGCACTTTCAAATCCGGCTTCTTCACCAGCTTGGAGTAACTCCTTTGCCTGGATTGGGTCAACATAACGGCCTGTGTTGCAATACCGTAAGCCAAATTTCATCGCAGCTCTCCCCTTTTTCATGAGGCTAAAGTGGTTTTCTTATTATGGCGACGAAAAATTAATTTTCTTATTCTAAGCCGACAGATAATAGAGCTTCTCGTTGCTGTTTCTTTAATGAATCTAAGTTGAAATCATTTGTTAGGTTTTGAAACATTTCGGCCCAATTAAGTTCCGCTTTTAGGCGCATAAATACTGAACCTAAGCCAATGGCTGCGCGGTCCATCAGCACAAATTCTCGCGGCGGTGCAACGCCTCCAAGACGCCGAAGTTCTTTATGAACTTTTTGTGCAACTTCAGCGCCATAGTGGCCGCTATCGCTGTCTTGAATCTTCCTTACTTTATCTTCCAACAAAGGCGCATATATGAACTTCGCCCAAATATTTAGGACATCGAGAAGTTCATTGGACAGGTTATTAAATCCCCAGGCGGCATAGGCAGCTGCGGCACGGTCATGGTCATTAGTTTTCAGAGCTAAATACAGCTCAATTACACCGTGAACAAAATTTGGTGGGAAAATACGAATGCAGCCAAAATCTAGAAGATTAATTGAGTGCTGGTCGGTAACTGAATAATTCCCAAGATGAGGATCGCCATGAATAACCCCATATTTATAGAAAGGAACGTACCAAGCCCTAAACATGTTGTGAGCGATAACATTCCTTACATCAACAGGTTTATCCAGCAGGTCAAAAAGTTTGTTGCCTGTCAGCCAGGTCATGGTCAGCAGTCGGCTGGTTGAAAGCTCTGGAATTGAAGATGGAATTGAAACGCCAGGCTCATCTTTAAGAATGTTGTTGTAAAGAGCCATATGTCGGGCTTCTAGCCCGTAGTCGAGCTCTTCCCGAAGTCTATCTGCTATTTCGTCTTGAATATGTTCTGGCTGTATAGCGCTATCGTACCGCTTATAGACAGCAATTATGAGCCGTAATTGCTTTAAATCGGCTTCAACAGCGGCCGTCATCTGCGGATACTGTAGCTTCACTGCTACATCCCGGCCGTCATGAAGGACAGCACGATGAACCTGACCAAGCGATGCGGCATGGGCAGCTTGAAGGTCAAATTCTTTAAATTGTGCACGCCATTCAGGACCTAATTCCCCAGCCATTCGACGTCGAACGAATGGAGGGCCCATGGAAGGAGCGTCCGCCTGTAATTGGCGAAGTTCTTCTGCATATTCATCAGGTAACGCGTCAGGGATAGTTGCTAAAATTTGGGCGACCTTCATTAAAGGTCCCTTTAGGTTTCCAATAGCGTCCCTTAGCTCACTAGCGTGAATCTCTCTATTGATGGTACGTCCAAGATAACGTTCGCTCGCAAGTTTAGCAGCAAGGCCTCCGACAGTTCGTGTCGTTCTAGCTAAACGTTTTGCCCGACTTGCAAAGCCGTCCTCCTCAGCCATCCATAGACTCCAATTGGTCAATAAAACCGCCAATAACGTTTAAGCCTCGGGTCCAAAAACCAGGATCAGATGCATCAAGGCCGAATGGAGCTAGAAGTTCCTTATGACCTTTAGCCCCTCCGGACGACAACATTTCCAAATAGCGCTGGGCAAACCCATCCTCACCTTCTTGGTACACGGCGTACAAGGCATTAACCAGACAATCACCAAAGGCGTAGGCGTAAACGTAAAATGGAGAGTGGATGAAATGAGGGATATACGACCAAAAATATCTATAACCCTCATCAAATCGTAGGGCTGGTCCTAGGCTTTCTGTTTGCGTTTCCATCCAAATATCACAAATACGATCGGCTGAGAGTTCACCTTGCTTTCTCTCGTCATGAAGTTTTATTTCAAAGGTTAACATAGAAATCTGACGGATTACTGTGTTCAGCATGTCCTCGGTCTTACCTGCTAGTAACGACCTTTTAGTAGTTGCATCGGCTTCACGAAGTAATTTTTGGAAAGTGAGCATCTCTCCAAAAACGGATGCCGTTTCTGCTAATGTTAATGGTGTATTTGATAGAAAATGTCCCTGACTGGCTGCGAGACGTTGATGGACGCCATGACCTAGCTCATGGGCAAGTGTCATCACATCACGAATTTTGCCTTGATAATTCAATAGTAAGTATGGGTGAGCAGAAGGAACAGTTGGGTGTGCAAACGCGCCTGGACTCTTACCTGGGCGTGTGGGGGCATCAATCCAAGGCCTTTCAAAAAATGGCCGAGCAACATCTGCTAGTTGAGGACTAAAAGTATTGTATGCGTCCAAAACTGTTTGTTCTGCCTCGTTCCACGGAATTATACGCTCAGCTGTGTCTGGAAGAGGAGCATTACGGTCAAAATAGTCTAATTGCTCGCCGCCAAACCACTTTGCTTTAAGAGAATAATAGCGATGGGATAGTTGCGAATATGATCCCCTCACAGCTTTAACTAGCGCATCGACTACCTCATCCTCTACTTGGTTGGAGAGATTTCGTGCAGAAATTGGAGTAGCATACTTGCGCCATTTATCCTCAACGGCCTTATCCTTGGCGAGAGTGTTCGTGATTTGGGCAAAAACTCGTACATGATTTTTAAGGGTCTTTCCGATTGCTATTCCAGCGTCTCTTCGTTGGTTTCGGATCGGTGACGAGAGAAGGTCGAGTGCCTCAGCGTTTGTTAATGACTTACCATGAATATCAAATCGGATTTCTGCCATAGTTTCGTCGAAAAGGCGGTTCCAAGCTTGTCTTCCAGTTGACGACTTCTCTTGGATAAATGTCTCCATATCTTCAGAAAGCTGATGTGCGCGCCAGCGACTTAGTTGATCTAACCATATTCCGTAAGGTTCAAGAGCAGGGTCACTTATAAGTTTTGAGATTTGTTCCTCTGGAAGATTGTTAATACCTAATTCAAAAAAGACCATGCTCGATGCTATCTCAGTGGCACGCTCACTCATGTTCTGCATAAATTGACCGCGTGCTGGGTCTGAGAGGTCTCCGGCGTGCAGAAGGCCAGCAAAGCTCATTATTCTCGAGAGAATTTCGTCAATTGCCTCATACTCGATGATGGCATGCCTTAATTGTTCAGCACTTATATTTGTGAGGCCATCTTTCCAGCGCTTACTAAAGGTCTTCGAGCGATTTGCACACTCTGATAAGTCGGAATCCAATTGAGGATCGTTCGGTCCTGCGTACAGATCATTAAGATCCCAGGTTGGCAAAGTTCCTAGACTTGTAGCGTGGTCTGACATGAATTCAACTTTCCATTACTTCTGAAGTGCGGCGCCACTTGAAATCATTTGTTCGATTGTTTGAGGGTCATAACCAAGATCCATGAGGATCTGGGTTGTATGCTCTCCTAGATAGGGCGAGGTGGCCTTGTTGCCCACTGGAATTGTTGCTCCAGGGATCATTGGCATTGGTATTTCCCCCATCTCCGGCTGGTTTGTCCACCTGACTGCTTTAATTGCCTGGACCTGTTCGTCAGCAATTATATCGGGGAAGTCGTTTACCCTTCCTGCGAGAATATCTTGAGCATGGAGTGCAGTTAGCCAGGTTTCAGTTGGCTGCTTTGGTGTTTCTTCGGCAATTATTGCTGAAATTTCGTCTGTATTGATATTGCGAGCCTCTGGCGTGGAAAATTTTGGATCATCAATTAATTCTGGACGGCCGATCATTTGCATCAAAGCTTTAAAATGGGGATCGCGTCTCGCATTGATGTTTATGTAACCATCCGATGTCTTAAAGGTTCCTACTGGGGCTCCTAAAACTTGTTGCTCTGGTCCTTGTAGATGACGTTCCACCATTTTAGCAGAGAGGAATGCCAAGGCAGATTGCATAAGGCTTACGTCTAAGTGTTGCCCCTTACCTGTTCGAAGGCGCCGGTATAAGGCTGGAGCCACCGCTTGGAAGCCATAAAGTCCGGTTAGGACGTCAACTGCAATGATACCAATCCTTTGCGGGGTTCCATTAGCGTCTTTATTTACACTCATAAGCCCCGAGAAGGCTTGCATGACAGAATCAGTAACAGGTTGTTTGTTGTAAGGCCCATGCTGGCCATACCCAGAAACCGACATGTAAATAACCGACGGATTTTTGGCTGCTACGGTTTCGTAGTCTAGATCAAAGCGTGCCATTACTCCTGGACGGAAACTCTCAAGGATAACATCAGCTTCTGAGGCGAGTTTTTTCGCGACTTCTAGTCCGAAATCAGTTTTCAAATCCACGGAAATAGATTTCTTTCCACGGTTATAAACGGCACCAAATCCGCAAAAGTCACCATAGCGTACGCCCAGTGCTCTGCCCCAATCACCCCCAAGAGGCTCAAGTTTTGTTACATCAGCACCATGCTGGGCTAAAAGTAATCCACAATGAGGGCCTGCTACTCCTTGAGCCATGTCTAGGACTTTTAATCCGGCGAAGGGTAGGTCTTGATCTATCATAGGTTTCACGTCCGAGTTTTTGGGTAATAAAAGGGGCATGCGCCTCGGACTAATATGCACGAACAGATGAGGTATTGTCTCTCCTCAATCTTCCTTGCTATCCGAATGCAGTAAGACTAGAAGAGGGGCGCTAGATGGCCCCATCGTCTAGCGGTCTAGGACGTCGGCCTCTCACGCCGAAAACACGGGTTCGATTCCCGTTGGGGTCACCATATATTTCTAATATGACGTAGTAATTTTATAGATTGCTAATTGTGCTAGTTAGCCATGTCCTTCGGTGCAAATGTTATTTCAATAACCGTCCTTCGGTTCCTTGGATTACGCACACCATCGGCGGTCATGAAAGCCGGTTTAGTTTCACCAGCTCCGGCAATACTAGAGGTGTATTCTTCAGGCCAGGGGGTTGCGATAGCGTTTAAAACTGCCTTTGCTCGGGCTACAGACAGTTTATGGTTATAAGGCTCTGTACCTGATCGATCAGCGTGTCCCTCAATATGAATGTGCATTTTGACGTCATTCCAATGCCTCTCTGTGAAGGACTGTAATTGCGCGAGGTTCTCTTGTAAGGGGCTGGCTTCATTGTGATTATGAAATAATTCAAACGAGGTTTTAGCTGTACCTTGATTAGAAAAGGTCATTTTTGTGTGGTTCTCTATTGCTTG
>Ga0222714_10006258_pt1 | contig 11151 bp, 9 predicted proteins | sample C33_3DmetaG_FD_165048 | JGI IMG/M metagenome (GOLD analysis project Ga0222714, IMG submission 165048) | Estuarine water microbial communities from San Francisco Bay, California, United States - C33_3D | ecosystem: Environmental > Aquatic > Marine > Unclassified | place: USA: California... | reverse complement strand
ACAATCTCCTCGCCGTAGTACTTCACCACGGAGTCGATCGCATCACGCGTCGTACCAGCAATCGGTGTTACCACCATCCGCTCTTCGCCCAGCAGCGCATTGGTCAGCGACGACTTCCCCACGTTTGGTCGACCCACGATGGCAATCTTTAGGCGATCATCGTCCTCGTCGCTCACGTTGGCAAGGGGCTCTACGACTTGGTCGAGAAACTCTCCGGTGCTCCGGCCGCTCATTGCTGAAATTGGAAACGGCTCACCAAGACCCAGCTCATAGAACTCGGTGGCGTTGATGTCGTGCTGATGACTGTCGCACTTGTTCACTACCAGGGTGATCGGCTTGTTGGCCGTGCGGAGTAGATCGGCGATCTCGCGGTCGGTAGGCGTGATGCCATCCATGGCGTCCACAACAAACACGATGCTGTCGGCCTCTTCGATCGCTAGCATGGCCTGCTCGCGAATCGCTCGATCAAACAACTCTTCGCTGTGCGGCACGATACCACCGGTATCGACGAGGTCGAAGTTCTTTCCCGCCCACTCTCCCTTGGCGTAGAGTCGATCGCGGGTTACACCCGGCTCGGCCTCCACGATGGCGTGACGCTCCTGAATGATGCGATTGAACAGGGTAGACTTCCCTACGTTCGGACGACCGACGATGGCAACAAGACTCATAGGTACAAAGGTACGGGAACCGACGTCGGCAATCGACGTGCCTACTTCGTAGGGGGCTGGCTCGTGCAGCGAATCGGCAGGAGTCGCGATACATCAAAGCCAAGCGACGTGGCCACGGTCTTCATCGAATCCAACACGGCGGCGTCCGTTTCCGGCGAGCGAGCAAGGACCCACAGGTAGTCTCTACTGGGAGAGCCCACGAGCACGTGTTCATACGTCGAATCGATCCATAGGATGTAGTAGTCGCCACGGAAGGGCCAGAAGAATTGCACTTCCAGCTTCGCGTTTTGGGATCCCTCCACGGGGTAGGCCGTACCCGACGTATTCCGCCATTCACCATCTTCGAAGCACCAGTTCGTGACACCGACGGTTTCCCCTTCCAGGGTGTACTCGGCAACGGAGCAGTCGCAACCGCGCTCGAAGATGTGATCAAAGCGGGCCCACTCATACCATCTACCCGCGTAGCGTTCAAGATCAATGCGATCGACCACGGGCAATGGGGCAGGCGAGGAACAGCCCAGAAATCCCACAGCGACGATCGCCAGCAGTAGAACGTTACGGGTTGCCATCAATCAACTCCTGAATCAGCATCGCGGCCGTAATCCCTTCGGCTTCGGCGTTATAGTTCGTTACGATACGATGGCGCAGGACGGGAATAGCTACGGCGTTCACATCGGCAATCTCCGGCGTTGGCCTGCCACTGAGAGCCGCCCTGGCCTTGGCTCCCAGAACCAGGTACTGCGAAGCACGTGGACCTGCACCATAGGACAGGAAGTCGTTGACGCGTTGTGTAGCCTCGGATCCAGGGCGCGTAGCATGGACCAGACGCACAGCATACTCCAGCACGTTATCGGCTACCGGAATGCGTCGCACAAGTTGTTGAGCGGAGATGATCTGATCGGCCGTCATGACATGCGCAACCGTGGACATCGCCTCCAACGTCGTGGAGCGTACGATGTTGACTTCCTCGGCAAATGAGGGGTAGTCCAGCGTGACGTTAAACATGAACCGATCCAGCTGGGCCTCTGGCAACGGATACGTGCCCTCCTGCTCGATCGGATTCTGCGTTGCCAGAACGAAGAACGGCTTGTCGAGCTGGTACGTTGTACCGGCTGCCGTCACACAGTGCTCCTGCATCGCTTCGAGCAGGGCGGCCTGTGTTTTCGGTGGGGTACGGTTAATCTCGTCGGCCAAGACAATATTGGCAAACACGGGCCCCTTGACGAATCGAAAGGACTTGCGCCCTGTGGTGCGATCGTCTTCGATCACTTCCGTGCCGGTGATATCACCGGGCATCAGGTCGGGTGTAAACTGAATGCGCGAGAACTGCAGATCCAACGTGTCGGCAAGGGTCCGAATCAAGAGGGTCTTTGCCAGGCCGGGAACGCCCACCAACAAACAGTGGCCCCTCGCAAAGAGCGAGATAAGCAACTGATCGATCACGTCCTGCTGGCCCACGATCACCTTTGCAACTTCCGAGCGCACGCGCTGGACGTCTGTGGCGAGTTGTTGAATGTGTTGTACGTCGGTCATGCCATTCTTCATAGGTGTCCGGTGACGGCCGCCGTGGCCTTCTCGTGTGCGTGCTTCATCATTTCGAGCAGCCGATCAACATCCTGCTCGGTTGTCGTGCGTCCAAACGAACATCGAATACTACGCTGAGCTTCATCTGGCGAGCGCCCCATGGCCGTCAGCACGTGCGACGGACGAGGTTTGGCACTGGAACATGCACTACCCTTGCTGATGGCCACCTCTGGCATCTGCAGCAGCATAGCATCAACGTCTGCTAGCGGGAACATCACGTTTGAGATGTTGTACGACCTGTCGGCATCGGCACCATTCACCACGGCAGAGAACTGCTCCGTGACGGCCCTTTCGAAGCGGTCACGAAGTGCACCAATGCGGGCTGCTTCCTCGGCAAGCGACGCCAGAGCCAGCGAACCTGCCTCGGCCATGCCAACAATACCAGGTACGTTGAGGGTACCACTCCGGGCGCCCCCTTCCTGCCCCCCTCCAAATGCGAGAGCTTCGATCGGGACCGTACTGCGACGATACAGCACACCAACACCCTTTGGTCCGTAGATCTTATGCCCTGAGAAGGTCATCAAATCAACACCCAGATCATCAACGCTCAGCGGAATCTTGCCGTAGGCCTGCGTAGCGTCGGTCATCACCACTACACCGTGCTCCCGAGCCATCGCCGACAGAGTCGCAAGGTCCTGGATCACGCCGGTTTCGTTGTTCACAAGCATCACGCTCAGAAGGAGCACGTCGGACGAGATGACCTCGGCAGCTCGGGTCAGGTCTACCCGACCACTACCATCTACCGGAAGGTGTACCACGTTCCAACCCTGGCTACGGCAGTGCTCCATGCTGTCGAGCACGGCCGCATGCTCCGCACCAGCGGTCACCAGCGTTCGGCGCGCAGAATCGGCTGCCGCTCGCGTGACTCCGAGAACGGCTAGGTTGATGGCCTCCGTAGCTCCTGAGGTGAAGACGATATCCGCCATCTTCGCTCCGATATGCCGGGCGATGGTCATGCGGGCCTGCATCACGGCCTGTTGGGCGCGGAGCCCACCGGAATGACCACTCGATGCATTGTAGTACACCTCCGTGAGGTAGGGCATCATGGCCTCGAGGACACGGGGGTCGAGAGGTGTCGTGGCGGCGTAGTCGAAGTACAGCACAGATGAAGGGTTCATATTGCGCTACAAAAGTAGGCCGTAGAGGATCACGGCCGCCAATGCTGCAAGCATGGCTCGAGCAGAAAGCCGCACAAGGTCTGCAATCGATACACTGGCCAGCGCACTCGTGAAAAGCACCACGGCCGCTACGGGCGACATCGTGCGCCCCACATTCGCTCCGATGGCGCCTAACACGCCAACATCGATCGCCTGTGCCGCACTGACGGGGAGGATGCCAGGGAGCATCGCCTTGGAAAACGCCACCGACGGCGCTGTTCCCGATCCGCTCACCACGGCCATCGCAGACGTGAGCACAGGACTTGCCACGCGTGCCAGCTCCAGATTCGAGGCCAACAGCGTAGAAGCCGCATCAATCACTCCAAGCGCTGTAAGGCCCGCGATAAAGCAGGACGCAGCAATGATAATGGAGATCACATGGGCAAAGGCATAGCCCATGCCGTCGAAGAACTCGGTGGTAAGATGCGTCACGTGGGTGCGCCATGCACGCAAACCGAATGCTCGTCCGCCACCCTCGTGGAGCATGTGTACGGTCATCGCAATCGCCGTACTGAGCAGCATCACCATCGATACATGTACACCGTTTGGATAGATCGTAAACAACGGTGGAACCAGGTTGAGACCTGGCTGCAACAGCAACAGCGCAATCACCGGAAGTGGCGGCAGCAGGGCCTTGGCATACGATGTTGGCGCGGCGTCGACTGCCTCTTCGTCTGTCGGTACGTCTGTCGGTATCTCGGTGGGGCGCAACGTGAGCATCAGCACCAGCGTTGCCGCGGCAACGGCCAGCAGATTTGGTACTACCGCAACGTTGATCACATCAGCGCTCAGTACGGATGTCACGTCCTTGATTGTGACGATATCTGGCTCGCCCGGATTGAAGAGATTACCTCCCACCGAACATCCCACCAACAGTGTTACGGCAGCGGCCAACGGAGAGTATCCAGCCGAACGCATGATCGGTATCAGCACAGGTCCCAACGCAGCTGCCGATGCTGTCTGACTGGTAATGGCCATGTTCGTGATAAAGCCGATGGCAACACCGCCAGGCACCAGCGCCCAGCGCATGGATCGCAGGGGTCGGGTAAGTAACAACACCATGTCGCGATCACTGCCAGTGGCCTTCAGAACGTAGGCATAGCCCATGGCCGAGCAAATGGGACCGATGATGCCACCATTGCCAACGGCGGCCTGAAAGGCATCAAACACCGCCCAGGGCGCCATCGCGATGCTGGCAAGCAGCAATCCTATGGCGATCAGCACGAAGCGGATGTCGATGCCGCGCGTCACCTCTCGAACTCCACGGGCATCCAGGTTTGGATTTCGTGTACCTGCCCTGCGCAGGCAGACGTAATGGTAGAGCTCTGACCGCTGGCACCAATCAACCACGCTGAGCGGTCGAACCATCTCTGTTGCACCGGCTCAAGCTCCGATGGCTGCAACTGACCAATCCTCTGCACAGTGGCTTCGTAGTAGTCCATCGGCAGTCCAAACAACAGTAATCTCCAGATGGCCGAGGCCACCTGCTGAGGTGTTTCCATCGCTCTGGCATAGGAACCCAACAGATGCTGGCGAGCATCATTGAGCTCCAGATCCGGAATGCGCTGCGAACACAGCTCATCCAGCATGGATCCAATCGTGGCAATCGTGTCGGCCGTTGCCTCAGTTCCTACGCTGGTGCTGATGTCGATGGTGCCCCACGTGTCCACCACGTCCACACCGGCATAGGCGCCGTAAGTGTAGCCTTTTTCCTCGCGGAGCACGGTAAACAGTCTTCCGAGTGCGTATCCTCCCAACACCGTGGTGATCAGGCGAACAGCCGGAAAGTCCGGATGGCTGTACAAGGGCCCAGGCAGGGAGATCGCCAGAGCCGTCTGCACGGCATCCGCAACGTCCACCACTCCTGCCCTACCGGCAGGTACCACTGGAGCAGGAACAGCAATCGTCGGCTGTACGGCATCGAGCGCTTGCACAAGCTCTTCCAACGTGGGGACGAGGTCGTCCAGAGCTGCCCCACCGGCAACAATGATCGTGCGTGGAGCACGCCGCAGTTGGCGGTAAGCCTCGTACACGGCCTCGGGTGTCAGCGCCTCCAGCGTACCAACGTTCCCACGCGATGGCAGTTCGTAGGGATGGCCGTAGAAACTCACCCGTGCAAGGGCGCGACTGGCCAGCCACATGGGATCAGCAGCCTCCATGCGCACGTCACTCACCCACTGGGCGCGCGCCGCCTCCAGCTCTTTAGGGTCGAAGCGCGGAGTCTGCATGGCCTCAGCCATCAGTCGCAGCAGCGCCGGGGCATGTTCGGTAAGTCCAACGGCGGCAATGCTACTCGACGAACGCTGTGCAGACGACCGGATCTGGCCACCCAGCTGCTCGACAGCTTCTGCGAATTCCTGCATCGTGAGGCGCTCTGTTCCACGCACTAGCATCTCCATCGCCATGGCCGTGCTGCCGGGCATCTCCGGTGCGTGTACGCCACCCGCATGGAAGTGCAGCACCACGGTGGTGATGTCGGATGATGCTCGATGCACATGGTAGACCGGCGTGCCCTCACTCAGGAGGACCTGCGATGGATGTGGGACATGGAACGGTAAGGGGCTCGTGGACAACGGTGGCGTGGTGCGCATTCAGTAATTTACCCCTCATGAAGCATTTGATTGCACTGATTACGGGCGCGTCGTCCGGTATTGGCGAAGCCTGCGCCCACGCCTTTGCACAGGCGGGCTATCACACCATCCTTTGGGCACGCCGATCCGATCGACTCCAGACCCTTGCCGACACTCTTCGCTCCCAGTACAACGTTTCCGTATTGACCCACACCGTGGACGTGCGCGACCGCTCTCAGGTAGAGGTCACACTTGGTGATCTTCCAGCTGAGTGGTCGAACATCAGCGTGTTGATCAACAATGCCGGTCTCTCTCGTGGACTGCATCCCTTCCATCACGGCGAGCACGCCGACTGGGAGGAAATGATCGACACCAATCTCAAGGGATTGATCTACGTGTCTCGTGCCGTGCTTCCCGGGATGGTGGAACGGGGCTCTGGCACGGTGATCAACATCGCCTCGATTGCTGGACTGCAACCCTATCCCGGTGGCAACGTGTACAGTGCCACGAAGGCTGCCGTGAAGATGCTCTCCGACTCCTGGCAAATCGACCTAAACGGTACGGGCGTACGCGTGACCAATATCGATCCCGGTCTGGTGGAGACGGAGTTCAGCGACGTGCGGTTCCGTGGCGACACCGACCGCGCGGCCACGGTGTACAAGGGCTATCAGCCCCTTACCGGAGCCGACATTGCCGACGTTGCGCTGTTCGCCGCAACGCGACCTGCCCACGTATCGATTCAGGACGTCTTGATCACGCCAACGGCACAGGCCACCACCACGCTTGTACGAAAGGAAACCCTGTGAGCACTACCGTTCAGTTTCTCGTGAAGGGGCGCGTCCAGGGTGTCGGCTTTCGACGTTTCGTCCTCCACCATGCTCATGCGTTGCAACTCAAGGGCTTCGTCTGCAATCTTGAGGATGGCTCGGTTGAGTGTATTGCTCAGGGCGACAGCACCTCCCTTACCGAGCTCGAGATGCTGTTGCGGCAGGGCCCTCGCTTTGCAGCCGTTTCGGACGTCGTCTGCACGGACATGGAAACCGACACACGACAGTACAACCAGTTTCGCATCCTCTGATACACTGCTCCGAACATGAACACAACGCCTTCCCATCGCACGGTACTCATCACTGGCGCATCCTCTGGTATCGGAGCGGCGCTCACACGTGCCTGCACCCATCGTGGTTGGACCGTCTATGCCGTAGCCCGCAGAGCTGATCGCCTGCACGAGCTCTTCTCCCAAGACTCCCACGTCCATGCGATCACAGCCGACATCTCTACGGAATCCGGTTGCCAGCAGGTAGTGGACGCACTCAACGGAGCAACCGTCGACATTCTAGTGAACAACGCCGGACGTGGTAACTATGCGTCGGTGGAGGATACGTCCACAGAACAGTGGCACTCGATGTTTGCGGTGAATGTGGATGGTCCGTTCTTTCTTACCCGTGCGCTGTTGCCCCACATGAAGCAACGCAACAGTGGCCACATCATCAACATCAGCAGCGTGGCCGGCCGTCAAGGGTTTCCGTTGAATGCTGCCTACGTTGCCGCCAAACATGCCGTTGTTGGATTTACGGCAGCCCTGCGCGCCGAACTGATTGGCACTGGCGTTCACGCTACGGTGATCTGTCCTGCCGGTGTGCTTACCGAATGGGGCGGCGTCACAGAGGGTGGCTCGATCAACGACCTCTACGGCGCAGCCATCCCACGATCCCGCACCATTGCCAACGAACGAGGACTTACCCTGGCGCCACTTTCGCGCATGATGACAGCCGAAGAGGTCGCCGAGATCATTCTCCGTGTCATCGACGCCGGTCGTGTCAACGACGTGTTCACGCACGAGGGCACCCTCGACCTGGCAGCAGCGTGCGTTGCCGATCGCATCGCAGTGGAAGACTCCCATGCCGCGCTGTGGCTGGCCATGGCCGAGGTATATGCCGAGGTGTATGGCGAGGAACATGGGAAGAAGTAGCCTACGATATCCTTTTCGACTCCTTCTTGCCGTCATCGCCGTTGCGGTTGCTGGTAGTACGCTCGGCGCACAAACCACGGCGAATCCTACGATCGCCTTGGTGCTTTCCGGTGGTGGTGCGCGTGGTGCTGCGCACATTGGTGTGCTCAAGCGCATGGAAGATTTGGGCATTCAGCCCGACATCATTGTGGGTTCGAGTTTCGGGGCCATTGTAGGGGGCTTGTGGGCCGCAGGCTATACGGCAACGGAACTGGACTCTCTCTTCCGCTCTATCGACTGGGCGGAGGTATCAGCATTTCAGAATGACACCAAACGCGAGACGCTGTTCTTTGCCCAGAAGGCCGAAGACGACCGCAACATCATCACTCTGCGTTTTCGGAACTTCGAGTTTGTGCCACCTCAGGCCTTGGCTGGGAGTGCACGCTTTGCGTCGGTGATTCAACAGCTCCTCTGGTCCAGCCCGCTCAACAGCGTGCGCACCTTTGATTCGCTGGCCTGCCGCTTTCGAGCCGTCGCCACGGACCTTGCCACCGGCAAGTGGGTCGCACTCTCGAGCGGAAACCTTGCAACAGCGCTTCAAGCCAGCGCTTCGTTTCCATTGCGGTATGCCCCCGTTCGCGTTGGCGACGCCATCCTCGTGGACGGCGGTCTGTCGGCAAACATTCCCATCGACCCTGCCCTCGAACTGCATCCCGACATCACCATCGTGGTGAACACCACCAGTCCGTTGTTGGACCCATCGGAGATCACGGATCCACTGTCGATCGCTGATCAATCGCTGTCGATTGCCATGAAGCAGCTCGACTCAGCAGCCCTGCAGAAAGCAACGGTGGTAATCACGCCGGAACTGGGTTCGATACGCACATTCGACATCACTCACTTGGGTGAGGCCATCACAGCTGGCTATGAGGCCGCAGCCAATCTTCCCGTCCCACAGAAATCACGTCCGTCTCTAACCCGAGCAACGACCTATCGCTGCGAGATTGTGGGCAAGCCCCTTGCACACCTTGTGACGGCGAGCAGTCAGGCCGTAGCTACCTATCTCCAGAGCATGGATGGCATGGTTGATGACCGTCGGCTGCGCACGATCGTACAACGGGAGTTACGCGCTGAGGGCTTCGCCTTTGCCTTTGTGCGGGCCATCACCATGGACAACGATACCCTTGTGGTTACCATCGATGGCGGAGCTGTTGCCGACATTACTTCTGAGCGTGTGCGGCCTGTGGATCTTGCTGGCGTTCGCCGAGACCTCACATTTGCGAATGGTCATGGATTGACGGTTGCTGCGCTGACGCGCTCGGCCGACAACCTCCGAGCCTCGGAACTGGTCACGGATGTGGACCTGCGCGTGGAACCACATGCCGATTCGGGAGTCACGGTGTTGATTGGTGCAACCAATCTTGGCAACCAGATTGTTCGGATCGGTGGACGCGTCGATAACGAGCGATACGGTCAGGGTAGTCTTGATCTGTTACAGATCAACGCCGTGTTCTCCGGTCTCCGCATTGGTATGACTGGCCAGCTTGGAGCACGATCAGGACTCTTCAATGTGGAGTTCGAGATTCCACGCATCGCCGGCTCCTTATGGACGGCGCAGCTCCGTGCCTATACCTCCTTCCGCAACGTATGGATCTACCAGAACGTACAGACGTCCTCGCGGACGCTCATGGAGCGTGATCGCATTGCGGAGTTTTCTGAGGATCGAATTGGTGCGCGCGTCAGTGCTGGACGACAACTCGAGCGTAATGGCGTGATCTTGGGTGAGTTTCGCTACGAGCAGCAGCGCTATCGCGACCTAGAAACGTTTCCCCGACCGGGCTTTCAGCCCCTTGCCACCTTGATTGGAGTCATCCGATGGGATGATCGTAACCGTATCGACTTTGCCACCTCTGGCAGGGTGATCGACCTGTTCCTAGAATCGAGTGTTCTCAGTCTGTCCAACGGCGTGTCGTTTACCAAGGCCTCGGCGCTGGCTAGCTGGATCGTCCCAGTGGGTAATGTGTTTGTGACCCCGACATTTCGGATCGGCGCTGCCGACCTTACCTTACCCGGAGCGGAGTTATTCAGTCTTGGCGGTCAGGATCTCTTCTTTGGTATGCGAGAGGATGAGGAGCGTGGTCGGCAGATCGTGGTCGGGAACCTTGAAGCGATGATCAAACTTCCGTTCAGCATCATCTTCGACACCTACATCTCGGCGCGCTACGATGTGGGCGCCGTGTGGGCTGTTCCGGAGAAGATTCGCATCGCCGACCTCCAGCACGGAGTGGGGGCTACCATTGGCTTCGACACGCCGGTGGGGCCGGCGCGATTTTCGGTTGGCCGACGATTCCGATTTTTGGATGCACCACCAGCCGTTGCGTGGGGTCCGTATCTGGGATACTTTGCCATCGGCGTTCGTTTGTAGCTCGTTCTTCGTCGAGCATTTGATCAAGTATCTGGATTTGCCATGGAGCGCACACTGTTTCAACGCATCATCGACCGGGAGATCCCGGCAACCATCGAGTACGAAGACGATCTCGTGATTGTCATTCGCGACATCGCCCCATCGGCACCGATTCACCTGTTGATCATTCCCAAGAAGCCCATTCCGTCGATCGATGCGCTCGCGGAGGAGGATGGGCCATTGATGGGTCACATCATGTTGGTTGCCCAGAAACTGGCTCGCCAGTTCAAGATTGCTGAGGACGGCTATCGCCTCGTGACAAACGTGAATGCCCATGGTGGCCAGACCGTGTTTCACCTCCACGTTCATCTGTTAGGGGGCGAGCCACTCGGGCGCATGAACACGAGTTCAGCCGGACACCAGCCGTCGGGCATCGTACGAGAAGCGGGACTGTTCGTGCTGGCGGCCCTCGGGCTAGCCATTGCCTTCAACACGATCAATCCCCGACAGATCCCGTGGTTGAAACCCGTGATTGAACATGTTGCTGCAACACCGGAAGAGCTCCAGGGCTATCTCCCCCCAGCTACGGTGCCTGTTGCCGATACGATTCTCGAGACCTCTGCTTCAACGACAACTTTCGCTTCAACGACGAAGGATACGGCTACAAGTGCCGTGTCTCCTGCCCAGCCGGTGGAGCGTCCAGCCTTTACTCCGGCTCCGGGCGTGATCCGTGAGATCGACCTTGCAACGTTCAAACAGCTGTTGTCCGGGGATCACTACCTGATCGATGCTCGTCTGCCGGAGTCCTACGCTGCCG
>Ga0222714_10006257_pt1 | contig 11151 bp, 9 predicted proteins | sample C33_3DmetaG_FD_165048 | JGI IMG/M metagenome (GOLD analysis project Ga0222714, IMG submission 165048) | Estuarine water microbial communities from San Francisco Bay, California, United States - C33_3D | ecosystem: Environmental > Aquatic > Marine > Unclassified | place: USA: California... | reverse complement strand
CCACCCTATTGGCAAGGTCAGAGAGGTCCATTAAGGACATGGATTCGCTGTTGAAGGTGAGCCAGATAATGGGCTGCGCATCGGCCTCCACCTTCGAAATGACCGATTCACTTACCTCTTCGGGAAGGCGCGAGCGAACCCTTGCCACACGGTCGCGTACATCGGAGGCAGCACTGTCGGGGTCGCGATCAAGCTTGAAACGTACGGTAATCTGCGACCGCTCTGAGCGTGAAATGGAGGTGAGAACCTCAATGCCCTCGATGCCGGCAATGGAGTCCTCAAGCGGCTTGGTTACCTGCGATTCGATGATCTCGGGTGAGGCACCTCGGTAATCGGTGCTTACGGTAACAATGGGCTCTTCAATTCGGGGGTACTCGCGAACCGAGAGTCGATCAAGGCTCACGAGACCCAGCAGCATCAAAATAAGCGACAGTACCGTTGCAAAAACGGGACGGTCAATACAGACCTGAGAGAGTCTCATTCTTAGGCTTAGGGCTTTTTACTACCGGGGGCGTTAAGAACTCGAACGTCTTGGCCCGGGGCACGAATTTTGAGCTGCCCAGCAATCACAACCTCATCGCCTTCGGCCAGGCCCCGCACGACCTGCACCTCCTTTTCAAGGCGAATACCCAATTCAATTCGGACCTTCTGAGCCTTACCCTCCAAAACCTTCCAAACAAAGAAGCCTTCCCTATCCCCCACGAGGGCCTCTTCCGAAACGAGCAGTCCGTTGTCAATTGTTTTCAGACGCAGACCCGCACGGCCAAACATTCCTGACTTCCATCGCCCATCCGAGTTTGGTGTAACAGCCCTTACCCGCAAAAACCGGCCGTTCTGATCGACTTCAACATCCACGGCACTGACACGATACAAACGATCCTCGCGGACCCCTTCAGTCTGAATGCTTAGAGCCTGTCCTACAGAGACCTGACTGGCAAAGCGCTCTGGCACTCGGAAATCGAAGTGCATGCGTTCAGTGTCCTCAATGGTCACCAAGCGCTCGCCTTCTTTTACATAGTCCCCGATGCTCCAGTCCTTAAGCCCGGCTCGGCCCGCGAAGGGGGCTCGAATTTCTGTGCGGGCAAGTCGAGCAAAACTAAGGTCTCGCCTTGCCTTGGCCACAGCGGCATTGGCCTTGGCCTCATCCAGACCTCGCGGGCTAATGAACTGGCGATCAAAAAGTTCTTTTGCCCTTGCAAAATTGGATTCAGCAAGATCTGCCTCAGCCTTTGCCTGGGCGTACTCTGCCCTAAGCAGGCTGTCGTCAAGCTTCACCAGAATCTGGCCCACCGAGACTTTCTGGCCGTCACGAAAACCAAGCTCGACAATTCGCCCAGCAATTTCCGGCCGCAGGTCAACCCGATCGGTCGCCTTGAACTCGCCTGTCACCCTGAGCATGTCAGAGACTTCTCGGCGCACAACCTTGGCCACCTCTACCGGTGTCGACATGGCCGGCCGACCTCCCTGCCCCGACCCGCCAGGCCCGGGAGGCCCTTTTGTTGCCTGAGGCCCCTGGCTGCCCTGCGCCTGCGCCTGCGTTGAAGCCTCCGGCGCAGACATGAGCTGGTCAAGCCAGCCCATTCGGTATGCAACGAGCAGTAGTAAGGTGAGCCCAATAAGCAAGACAACAAATAGACGCAAATTAAAACGCAAGGCTTGGCTGTCCTTTACTGCTTAATGAGTTGATGAGAGGAGCATGGTCATGGAAAAAAATGACGAATTAGACGTTTATCTTGGCTTCTTCCGACTTGGAGCATAGCAAGTTAATCGGCCGTGGGTACGCCGCTGTTGGCAAGGCTGTCGGCGCGCTCGTTGCCATAATGCCCCGCATGGCCCTTCACCCAGCGCCATTGCACGGCATGCCTCTGCAAGGCCTCTTCAAGAAGAACCCACAAATCCTGGTTGGCTACAGGCTTACCCGTGCTGGTGCGCCAACCCCGTGCCTTCCACTGGGAAATCCATTGCTCAATGCCATTCTTGACGTACTGCGAGTCTGTGAAAATCGTAACCTCACTGGGCATAGTAAGTGCGTTGAGCCCGTGAATCACTGCTGTTAACTCCATTCGATTGTTCGTGGTGAGGCGCTCCCCTCCGAAAAGCTCGCGCTCCCTGCCCTTACAACAAAGAAGAGCTCCCCAGCCGCCGGGACCCGGGTTGCCCTTGCAGGCCCCATCGGAATAGAGATCAACCTTTGGCTTTTCTGTCACTCACTGGTCCTCACACTGGAGCCAACCACAACCTGCGAGGAGGCTGACGCTCGTCGCTGGCGCCAGTTGGTCTTCATCATTCGCATGCCCTCGCGGCGCTTCACTGCAGACAAAAGGTAGATAGCCCCAAGACCCGGCCACCAACGGTTTCCCGCAGCCTCAAGCCAGGCGAGCCGATCCCACCACCGAGGCTTTGAAAGAATCGGCCGATACAAGGCAGCAGAGCCGCCATCGGGTGTCATGCCCAGCACACGGCACCAGTCTTTCAAGCGCCCAAGGCTTAGCCAAGGATTCTCAGCAGGCGGAAAGTAGCGCGTCGCCAGGGGTTGGTGAAGCGCCCACAGGCTGTACGGATTGAAACCCAAAACAACCAGGCGACCCTCGGGAATAAGCACGCGCTCAGCCTCGCGAAGCAGGCTGTGTGGGTCCGATACAAGCTCAAGACAATGGACAAGGACGACCAGGTCAACGGACTCCGACTCGACCGGTAAGGCATCGGGATGGCAGACAAGCTGCTGGTCATCCTCATCCGAGTCGCCGGGCTGCGGAGCAAAAAAACTGATCCTTGCCTTACAGAGCATTCGATTCGATGCCAGCGCATTAATCTCGGACGGGCCAACCTGCAGGGCGTGATAGCCAAACTGATCGACAAGTCGCTGCTCAAGCCAACGGCGCTCAATCGCAAGCAATGCCTGGCCTGAAGGGCTTTTAAGCCAAGGCGCCCACGACTGGTAGGGGTTCGGCAGGTTCAGAGAGAGGGCTAAAGGTAAAGGCATGGAATCGCTTAATCACGTAGGATAACGAAAGAGCCCCTATTATCAACCGAGCCCATGACAATTTTTAATGCTCCCCCAAGCATTAGCCCCATACACGCCTTCGACGACAACCTGATCTGGTGCCTAAACCGTGATGAAACAGACGAGGTTGTTGTGGTGGACCCCGGTGAGGCTATGCCCGTTATTCGCTGGCTAAAAGCCAATTCAAAGGTCCTCACCGGTGTATTAATTACCCACCACCATGGAGACCATACCGGTGGAGTTAAAGAGCTTGTTGACTACTGCCTCGCCAACTACGGTCAGGCGCCTATAGTGTACGGGCCAAAGTCATGCCTAGATAAAGGTGTGACATCGGTTGTTCATGAGGCAAGCCAGATTCATCTCGATACCCTTGGGCTCACTCTGCAGGTTCTTTTTGTACCCGGGCATACACGCGATCACCTTGCCTACCTGGTGAATGAGGAAGGCGAACGGCCTGCAGCTTTATTTTGTGGCGATACGCTCTTTGCCGCGGGCTGTGGTCGCCTGCTTGGAGGAACCGCAGAGCAGATGTTCCATTCATTGAACCGACTGGCTCACCTGCCCCCTCAGGCGCATATTTATTGCGCCCATGAATACACGCTTGGCAACCTACTTTTTGCAAAGGCGGTCTATCCTGACTCGCAGGCCATTCACGAGCGACTCATCAAGGTTCAAGGCCTACGCAGCCAGAACAGGCTAACCCTGCCTTCGACGATCGCCGAAGAGCTGCTCACGAACCCCTTCTTACGATGCCCCAGTGCAATGGCGTTTGGCCGCATGCGTCAGGCCAAGGACCAGTTTAGGCCAAACTAAAAGTTCCCTATAAACTCGACGAATGAAAGTCCTCTCACTGCTCGTTGTTGCGGCCCTAACCTTGCTCTCGGGCTGCGCAACAACGCAGACCTCCCGAATCGCCGAAACGGCACCCGTTTCAAACGCCATCGCAGAGAACGTTGAGAAAAACAATCCAATAGGAACAAGCGGTTCAGAAGCCATCGCCCCCCAAGCTAGGCAGCAAGACGCGCTCCCAGCGACCAGCCCCCCCCCTGAAACGCGTATTGGCGCAACCCCAGCCTACGACAACCTGGTCGATCGAATTCGGTCGGGCTTTGCCATGCCCGATATTCCAAGTTCGCTTACTCAGCCCTTTATTAAAAAGTTTTCCTCGAACCCCGACTACCTCAACCGGGTCTTCGCGCGCGGTGGGCCTTATCTGCACCATATTGTTGAAGAAATCGAAGCACGTGGACTGCCTATGGAACTTGCACTGCTTCCGATTGTAGAGAGTGCCTACAACCCTCAGGCCACCTCACACGCGAAGGCTGCAGGCCTTTGGCAGTTCATTCCATCCACTGGCCGCATCTATGAACTCTCTCAAGACTGGTGGATGGACGAGCGGCGAGACGTGATTGAATCGACCCGGGCTGCACTGGACTACCTCGAGAAAATCTACGCCCTTCATGACAACGACTGGTTCCTGGCCCTGGCGTCCTACAACTGGGGCGAGGGCGCGGTTGGTCGAGCTGTTCGACGTAACAAGGCAGCAGGAAAGCCCGCCGACTACCTGAACCTTCGTATGCCCCGAGAGACACGCAATTACGTGCCTCAACTCATCGCCCTTCGTGACATTCTTGAGAGCCCCCAGGACTTCGGTCTTACCCTGCCCTATGTTGAAAACCGCCCCTACTTTGCTGTCATCGATAAAACCCAGTCCATTGACCTAAAACTCGCTGCCGAGCTTGCAGAGCTTGACCTTCAAGACTTTCAGGCACTTAACCCTCACCTTCGACGGCCTGTTATCGAGATAAGCAGAACGAATCGTATTGTTTTGCCCATTGAAAATGTTGATCGGTTCAATACTAAACTCGCAGACCACCTAACCAAAGGCCTACCGCTGGTTACCTGGAAGCCCTACACCATGAAAAGGGGGGATTCGCTAAAGTCGATTGGCGCGCGCGCAGGGGTATCGGCCGACGACTTAGCAAAGGCCAACAGCCTAAAGAACGGGAAAGTAAATTTACTACCAGGCACTGTTTTGCTTGCGCCTGTTGCAGCACAAGCCCGTAATGATGCCTCGCTCGAAACGACACTGGCCAGCTTTAAAGGGGCGCGCACCATTGAACGGGAATATGTTCCCGCGAAAACGCACCTGGTGCGTCGAAATGAAACCTGGCAGTCCATTGCGAAGAGATGGCGCGTTCGAGTGGCCGACCTTAAAGCGCTTAACCGAAGTGTGGCCCAGCTAAAAGAGGGTCTTCGCCTTATTTTGAGGCCGGAAACATCTCGTACAGTGATTACGGAGGCAAACGGCAAGCGTATTTACAAACGCTAAGGCCGTCAGCTCGCAATAAGCTACACGCTTAAATCGCTGACTTCAACGTCATCATCCGCAATCGCCGTGCAAACTCTTCACAGGCGGAAATTCCGCTGGCCTCGGCCCTCTGACACCACTGCTGAACCGCTTCAATAGTCTGGTCAACCGATAGCGCTCTTTGTGACCAGATGGCCTCAAAATCAACACGAAGCTGGCCTGCTGTGCGAGCAAGGTCTGAAAAAGCGCTGGTACTGGAGACACTTGCCTGAAACTTATGAACTCGCTTAGAAAGCCGGGCCATGAGTTCGTACTTGCTAGACAGAATGGCCTGAATGGTTGCCGCGTCGATCTCAACCTTCGTAGGGTTGAGTGCAACATCGGCCATCGGCAACGAGCGCGGCCTTGCAAGCCCCAGGACCTGAAGAATTCGTATGTACATCCAGCCAATATCAAACTCATACCAGCGTGAGCTTAATTTGGGTGACGTTGCATGGGCGTGATGATTGTTGTGCAGCTCTTCCCCGCCAATAAGAATGCCCCAAGGAATGAGGTTGGCACTGGTGTCAGGACTTTTGAAATTCCGGTAGCCCCAGAAGTGCGCAATTCCGTTGACCACGCCAGCTGCAAAAAACGGGATCCACATCATTTGCACAGCCCAGACTGCAGCGCCCACAACTCCGAACAAGAGCACGTTGGTGATGAGCATTAGGCTCACACCAAGGGCACTACGACCCGTATAAACATGCCTTTCAACCCAGTCGTCGGGGCAGCCATGACCGTAACGGTTAAGAAGCGGAATGTCTTTCGCAGAATTACGGTATAAGTCCGCCCCCTGCCAGAGAACAGTGGAAAGCCCCCGGGTTTGCGGGCTGTGTGGATCTTCTTCGGTTTCGCACTTGGCATGGTGCTTACGGTGAATAGCAGCCCACTCTTTGGTGACCATACCTGTTGTTAGCCAAAGCCAGAAACGAAAGAAATGGGAAACAATCGGATGAAGCTCAACCGCCCGATGGGCCTGGCAACGATGAAGATAGATGGTGACCCCGGCAATGGTGATGTGGGTAACGACAAGAGTGAAGACCACAATTTCAAGCCAACCCCAGCCGGTTAGGCCATATTTTACAAATTCAAAGATTGAGTCCAAGGCACTCCCTTTCATCCCTTGATTGTGAACAAACCACCTATAAGTGCCTCGAGTGTCTCACTTTTTTGACATCTACGCACGCACCAAGTTGACGCCAAAAAAGCCGTCCGTGTCCGAACGGTGGGGCCAGAGACGAAGCTCGCCCTGTTCGCCAAACCACGAGGCCTGTGGACCGGGCGAGATACCCTGGCGCAGCAAAATACGCTCGGCAGAGTCCATTGAAAACTCCGGGTACATCTTAAGAAATGTCTCCACCTGCTCTTCGTTTTCTTCGCGCTTAAGGCTGCAGGTCGCATAGACAAGGCGCCCACCAGGCTTAACGAGGGTGGAGGCCGCGCTCAGAATCGACGCCTGAAGGCTAAGCAATTCACCAAGGCCCTGGCTTGTCTGGCGCCACTTTAGATCGGGGTTGCGTCGAAGGGTTCCAAGACCAGTGCAGGGCGCATCAACAAGAACAAGGTCGGCCTTCGCACGCAAACGCTTAATCCGCAGGTCATTGAGCCCTTGGATGGCAATCGCCCAGACATTGGAAAGCCCACTTCGGGCAAGTCTCGGCTTGAGCCGCGCCAGTCTGGATGATGAGGTGTCCAGTGCATAGATTCGCCCTGAATTGCGCATAAGCGCCCCGAGCGCTAGTGTCTTACCCCCCGCGCCGGCGCAAAAATCAACAACGGTCTGCCCACGCTGAGGCGCACAGAGTCGCGCGAGTAACTGACTGCCTGCATCTTGAACCTCAAAGTGCCCCTGCTTAAAGGCCCCTAGACCCTGCACGGCAGGCCGCCCCTTACAACGTAAGCCCTCGGGTAGCCAGTCAATTGGTTGGGCTGCAATGCCAGCAAGGCTGAGCTCATCGCGCAAATGCGCAACGCCCTGGCCCTGCGCGAGGTTAAGCCGAAGATCAAGCGGCGCCTCTTGGTCAAGGAAGGCCGCCAGCTGACCGGCCTCCTCCTCACCAAGCTGCGCCACCCAGTCATTCCAGATCCAATCGGGTATGCAGAAACGACGCTGGGCACTGCTAAGGGTTTTCAGTGCTTCAGATCGACTCTGCGCCCACTGCAACTCGTGGGCCGTGAGACTCAGAAGTTGAGCCTTGTCAACCAGCGAGCAGGCAAGCACCGCCATACCCCGAAGCTCGGAGGGCGAGAGATCTGAGCGGGGCTGGGACTCAATGGGCCGATCTGTTGCCGAGGCCTCCAGCCATGTCCAGCGTCTCATTGCGAAATAAAAACACTCCGCTAGAACACGCCGTTCACGCGGGCCTAGGCCTCGATTTTTCTCAAAAAGACTGGAAAGAATTTTGTCGGCAGGAAGTGAAAAGCCAGAGGCCTCTCGTAAGGCGGCGACCAGAACAGTAAGCAGCGAACCCGGCTTTACCGGATTGAGCGCGGGCTTGCGACGAGTTGAGGATGAAAAAGGCATGGGGAGAATTGAAGTCCTTGAGGTAGGTCAGACTGAGGCCTGCGAAGGCTCCAACGCCCGTCTTTGAGCTGAAGATCGTCTCGCAAAAGGGCCCAGGTCACCATGGGCAGAAGTTTGTGCTCCATTTCAAGGACCCGAGCGCCGAGACGCTCATCGTCGTCTTGGTGGGAAACGCCAACAACAGACTGAGCGAGTATAGGCCCATGATCGATCTGCGGCGTCACACTGTGCACAGTTGCCCCATGCACAGCCACACCATCTTGAAGGGCCCGGGCATGGGTTTTCAGCCCGGGATAGGCGGGCAATAAAGAGGGATGAATATTGATGATGGGGCCCTGAAAGTTGTCAAAAAAGACATCGGTCAGAATACGCATAAACCCAGCCAGAACCACTAGATGCGGCTCGAACTGCTGAAGTAGGCCCGCAAGTTGGCGATCAAACCCCTCACGCGAGGCAAAGTCGGTGTGCAAAAGAAGTGCGGTTTCAAGGCCTTGGTCCTTGGCCCAACGAAGGCCTTGGGACTCTTTTTGATTCGCAACAACAAGCCAGTCAAGCGCGAGACCATAGGCTTGGGCAGACTGATAGAGCGCCTGAAGGTTTGAGCCTCGGCCAGAAATAAGAACGGCCAGTCGCCGCGGTTGTCCCTGAGGCCACGAACGGGGCTGTGTCTGATCGTTTATTTGGTTGGGCATGAATGAAAACACTTTAGAGCGCCCATTTTAAGGCTTGAATTTATACTATGAGGTTTTGACGAGTGGCTATGTTCAACCTACGCAGTCTTTCGCTTGCCACGGACTTCATCGAAGGGCACCTCAGATATAAGCGCAAGCAAGTCTCGGGTCCGGCGAGGGTCGTGGCAATTGGCAATTTTGACGGCCTGCATTTAGGTCACCTTGCCTTGCTTGAAGAACTTCGAATGCTGCAGCAAACCCTTGCAGCCACGGGCCAAGGCTGTCTGCAGACCGTTTTAAGCTTTGAGCCGCATCCGCGGGTTTTTTTTCAGCCTAATCAGCCTCCCCTAAAAATTCTTCCATTTGGTACCAAGGTACTCTGCCTAAAAGAGCTTGGCCTCGACGAGTTGGCCATTCTTAAGTTCAATAGAAGCCTTGCCTCCATGACCCCGGAGGAGTTCGTTCATCAGGTGCTGGTTGACGAACTAAATGCCAAGGCCATTGTGGTCGGTGAGGACTTTCGCTTTGGCTCGAAACGCTCGGGCTCGGTTGAAACCCTGCGGCACATGGGCGAGCGCCTTGGTTTTCAAGTCAAAGCCGTGGCCTCTGTTATGCATCAGCAAGAGAGGGTCTCTAGCAGCCTACTGCGAGACGTCCTTCAGGTGGCCAACCTGCCTGCTTATAAAGACCTAACGGGACGGGACTACGAACTCTCAGGCCGCGTAAGTTATGGCAGACAGCTTGGCAGAACGCTTGGCTTCCCAACGCTTAACCTTGCAATGCCCGAACGTCTTGCCATAGCAGGCATTTTTGCAGTAGAGGTCTTCGGCCTTCAGCCCTCAGGCCCTGTTAGGGGCGTTGCCAGTCTGGGACGCCGACCCACAGTTGAGCAACAGGGAAGAAACCTTTTAGAGGTCCATCTTTTTGACTGGAACCAGACTGTCTACGGTCAGCGTGTCTGTGTAAGGCTTAAGTCTTTTATTCGCTCTGAGCAAAAATTCGATGATCTAGAGACAATGCGTCTTCAGATGCTTCAAGACATGGCCAAAGCCCGCGATTTTCTTCAAAAAACAAACTAGCCAGAACCAATGACCGACTACCGAGCAACCCTGCAACTCCCCGACACCCCCTTTCCTATGCGAGGCGACCTGGCAAAGCGAGAGCCAGGCTGGGTCGAGGATTGGCAGACAAAGGGCTTTTACCAAAGGCTTCGCAAGTCGGCGCTTGGGCGCCCTGTCTTTACCCTTCATGACGGTCCGCCCTATGCCAATGGTGATATCCATATTGGCCACGCGGTCAATAAGATTCTTAAAGACATGATTGTGAAATCAAAAGGGCTTGCGGGTTTTGACGCGCGCTATGTGCCTGGCTGGGACTGCCATGGAATGCCCATTGAGATCCAGATTGAAAAGCTGCACGGCAAGGCGCTCTCAACCCAGGAGGTCCAGTCAAAGTCGCGGGCCTATGCACAAGAGCAAATTGAACGTCAGAAAAAGGACTTCATTCGACTTGGCGTTCTTGGCCAGTGGGATCAGCCCTATAAGACCATGGATTTTAAAAACGAGGCCGATGAAATTAGAACGCTTCAAGCCATCGTCGAGAAGGGCTTTGTCTACCGAGGGTTAAAACCTGTGAACTGGTGCTTTGACTGCGGTTCTGCGCTGGCAGAGGCGGAGGTTGAGTATGCCGACAAGACCGACCCTGCCGTCTACGTGAGTCTGACTGCAACGCCTGCAACGGTTGATGCCTTGGCAAGCAAGTTAAAGGTCGAGTTTCAAGGGCAGGCCGTGGCCGCAGTGATCTGGACGACCACCCCCTGGACCCTGCCCGCCAACCAGGCGCTCAATGTTCATCCCGAGGGCTCAATGGCCCTTCTAAAGCTTGACAAGCCGATCAACGAGCAGCACCCCGTCCTGCTCTTGCTTCTTGCCGAAGAGCGTGTAGAGGCCTGCCTTTCGCAATGGAATGCCTCCGGTCAGATCATCGCAAGCTGCAAAGGCCAAGACCTTGCCGGACTTCGATTTCAACACCCTCTCTGGCTGGCCCACCCAGGCTATCAGCGCGAGTCGGTTGTTATTCCAGCCGCATATGTGGGTCTTGATTCAGGCACCGGGATCGTTCACTGCGCTCCTGCCTACGGTGTTGAAGACTTCTTAAGCTGGCGGGCGGCCGGGCATGCCGACGACACCGTGATTAACCCCGTTATGGGCAATGGTCACTACGCCGAGAGCCTCCCCTTATTTTCTGGCATGTTGATCTGGAAGGCCAACGCCGAGATTGTTAAAGCGCTTACAAACAGCCAAAGCCTTGTTACCTCAAGCAATGACAAGCACAGCTACATGCATTGCTGGCGGCACAAGACACCCATCATTTACAGGGCAACTAGTCAGTGGTTTGCCAGTATGGACAAGCCCTTGGGCCATGCTGGAAAGAGCCTTCGGCAGCTTGCCATGGCCGGCGTGGAACAGACCGAGTTCTTCCCAGCCTGGGGGAAGGCAAGGCTGTCAGCCATGATCGCCAATCGCCCCGACTGGACACTCTCACGTCAAAGGCAATGGGGGGTGCCCATGGCCTTCCTCGTGCACAAAGAATCGGGCGA
>Ga0222714_10006255_pt1 | contig 11151 bp, 4 predicted proteins | sample C33_3DmetaG_FD_165048 | JGI IMG/M metagenome (GOLD analysis project Ga0222714, IMG submission 165048) | Estuarine water microbial communities from San Francisco Bay, California, United States - C33_3D | ecosystem: Environmental > Aquatic > Marine > Unclassified | place: USA: California... | reverse complement strand
GGCATCGTCTTAACGGCTTCCCACAACCCGAAGGAATACAATGGGTACAAGGTGTACTGGGATGATGGCGGCCAACTCGTTCCTCCGCATGACCAGGCCATCCTGCGGGCTGTGCGCGACGTCCAGTTGGACGACATCCGATGGGAAGGTGGCGAAGACCGCATCGCCGAGTTTGGGGAAGATGCCGACCAAGAGTACCTCCAAAAAGTCGCCCAATTGAGCATGAACCCAGGGATGGAAAATGCGAATTTAAACCTCGTCTTCACGGCCCTGCACGGCACCTCCATCACCATGGTGCCCCCCGCTCTGGAGCGATTTGGCTTTAAAAATGTCCATATCCTGGAAGCCCAGGCTACCCCTGACGGCAACTTCCCCACGGTGCAATCGCCCAACCCGGAAGAACCTGCCGCCTTGGCTTTGGCCATTGAAAAGGCCCAAGAACTCCACGCCGACATGGTCATTGGTTGCGATCCCGACACGGATCGCGTGGGCATTGCCGTGCGCAACGACCACCAGGACATGGTTTTACTGAATGGAAACCAGGCCGCATCCGTATTGGTTGACTATGTGCTGCACCAGCACCAAGCCCAAGGCAGCATGCCCGCTAACCCCTTTGTGGCGAGTACCATCGTCACGACACCCCTGCTGGAGCGCATCGCCTCCAGCTACGGCGTGCCCACCTACCACACCCTGACCGGGTTTAAGTGGATTGCAGATCTGATCCGACGTCACGAAGGCCAGCAGACCTTCGTTGTGGGCGGAGAAGAGTCCTACGGCTACCTCGTAGGCGACTTTGTGCGCGACAAGGATGCCGTGTCCTCCGCAGCGATGCTCGCCGAAGCGGCCGCCTGGAATAAGGCGAAGGGCTCCAGCTTCTACGAACACCTCTTGCAGCTCTACGTGAAGCACGGCGTGCACCACGAGTCCCTGCTCAGCGTGACCAAGAAAGGCCGAGAAGGCGCCGAAGCCATCGCCGGCATCATGGAGCGCTTCCGCAGCGAGCCCCCCGCGAAACTCGCCGGAATGGCGGTCGAAGCCGTCATGGACTTCAAGACGGGTCTGACTACCTATCTAGCCGATGGACGCCAGGAGAAGATCGATTTGCCCGCGTCCAATGTCATTCAGCTTCGTTTGGCCAACGGCGACCGTGTGACCGCGCGCCCAAGCGGCACCGAGCCCAAAATCAAGTACTACTTCTGCGCCCTGGGACCGCATTTGGATCCCGACCAGCCCGCTCAGCAGTACCGCGCCCTTCGCAGCGAACTGGAAGCCCGCATCGCCGCGTACACCGAGGTCATCACAGCCCTTTAAGCCATTGCATCCCGCAGCCCGAGGCACTACCTTGGGAGGATGAAACGTTGGCTCCTCTCACTCATACCGCTCATGATGCTTTCAAGCTCGGCTTTTGCCCAAACGGGCGCGGATTCAGATATCTTCTACAACGCGCGCATTGTCTTTAGCGACCAGCACACGATGCATTTTCAATTGGCACTTGGGGCCGGCCAAGGCGCGTCCCAAGGCAGCTGTTTTATCATCAATGGCGAAGAATGGCTGGCTCTAACTTCCCTGGGCAGCGACCAAGCGGGTATTTCGCATTGGGCCTTTCCCTTTCAGTCCGAATTGACGATTCAGCCTACAGAAGGCGGCCAGCTAGAAGGCTTCTTCATCAAAACCGAAACAGGCGAGCGCTTTCCCTTCTTCGCCGAATCCGCCACCGTCATAGAATGCGATGCGCAGATGCAGCACAAGCGCTTTCCGGAGGGCCTCTTTGGCCAAAGCACTTTTGACAGCCCGCGTCATCCCCTGGCTGAGCGCTACGACCTGCGCCTTCGCGCCGGAAAAGAAAACGAAGTCCACGCGGTGGGCGAATTCTTCACCCACCCCTCCGGAGAAATCCGAGGAAGCATCTTGACCCAAACAGGCGACTACCGCTACCTCGCCGGCAACCGCTACGGCAACCGCATCTTCCTGAGCACCTTTGACGGGGTGCACTGCTACACCTTTACGATGGCGTTGGAGGCCGACGGCAGCCTGAGTGGGACACACTTCAGCGGCGTCAGCTACCGGGAGGATTTCAGTGGGTCGCCCAACCCGGATGCCCGTCTTGACGATCCCTACGCCATTACAACGGCCACGGAGGCGAGTTTGGACCTCACCCTGCCGGAGTATGCCAGCGGCGCGCCCGTTCGTATCCTAACCGGGCAAGGCAAGGTGACCCTCATCCAAGTCATGGGTTCCTGGTGCCCCAACTGCCTAGATGAATCGGCCTTCTTCAAAGAGCTGGCCGCGTTGGACGGGCTGGAAGTGTATGCGCTGGCCTTTGAACGGTCGGCGGACCGCGAGGCGGCCAAGCCGGCGATTGCACGCGTGGCGAGCTACCTCGACCTGCCCTACCCCATCCTCTTTGCGGGACGCGCGGAGCGTGGGGCCGTAGAAAAGGTTCTTCCCATTGAGAACTTCATCTCCTACCCGACCTACTTGCTCTACGACCGCCAAGGCCGCTTAATCGAGGTCCATGCGGGATTCTCGGGTCCCGCGACGAGCGGCTGGAAAGCCTACTCGGAGCAGATGTACGTCACCCTGGATGAACTATTGGAAGGCCAGCCCTAAATGGCTTCGCCCAAACTTTTCAAGCAGCTCAAAGCCAAGCCTCCGCGCGACCTGGATGCGGTGGTGCACGACCTGCATGACCAGGCCTTTAAGAAAATCGATTGCCTCGACTGCGCCAATTGCTGCAAGACCACGGGCCCGCTGTGGACCGACCGCGACCGAGAGCGCGTGGCGAAACATCTGGGCATGAAAACGGCTGCGTTTGAAACGCAGTACCTCCGGGTAGATGAAGATCAGGACTGGGTCCTGCAGACCCTGCCTTGCCCCTTCTTGGGGGCGGACAACTACTGTTCGATCTATGACGTTCGGCCCAAAGCCTGCCGGGAATACCCCCACACGGACCGCGTCAAGCAGCACCAGATCTTGGGACTCATGGAAAAGAATGCGGCCATCTGCCCCGCCGTGGAGCACATCGTCCAAAAAATGGAAGCCCTCTACCTTACAGCTGGGCCTTCCGCGGAGTCAGGAAAGCAATCAAAACGACCGCGACGCAGCCGATGAGGTTGTACCAGAGGTAGCCCAAATCCACATAGCCCATCACATTGGCGGTATGCAATAGCGCCACGATGAGCTGCGCACAGAGTCCACCGTAGAAGACTTTGCTTTCGGGCAATTTGGGGAAGAGCCACGCGCAGACGAAGAGGCCCAAGATGGGGCCATAGAAGAGCGAGCCAATCATGTTGACGAGCTGGATGAGGTTTTCCGCTAAGCTGGCGCCCAGTGCTACGCCCAAAGCCGCCATACCCCAGAAACCGGTGAGGACCCGAGACAACAAGAGAGAGGGACTCCTCGACCACCCAAATACGGATCCAAAATCAACCACCGTGGTGGCCGACAGAGCGTTAAGTTCGGCACTAGCACTAGACATGGCCCCTGCGAGGATCACCGCCAGCAAGAGCCCAAGCATGCCTGAGGGCAAGGCTTTCAGCGCCCAGCCCAAAAAGACATAGTCCGTGTCCTTCGTCTCAAGATGGGGATACGCCTGTTTCACCTCTTGAACCGCGGCCTCCTTGAGTACCAACCGCTGGCTTTCCATGGCCTGCAACTGCAAAGCATTGTCAGCGCCCTGCACGAAGGCCGTCGCCGCTTGACGCCGTTCGGCCTGGAGCGCTTTCCACGCCTGATCGACTCCTTGATGGTCAGGGTTTTCTTCCCAAACTTGACGGACGGCCGGATTATGCCAAAGTGGCTCCTCAGTAAAATGCATGTTGGTAAATAGCAGCAATCCCAGCCCCAAGATGAATAGTTGCATAGGGATTTTGATTAGGCCAGTCATGCTCATTCCGATGCGGATTTCGCGAAGACTCTTCCCACCGAGGTAACGGCCCACCTGGCTTTGGTCCGTGCCGAAGTAGGACATAGCCAGAAAGAAGCCGCCGGCTAGCCCGGACCACACGGTATAGCGGTTCGCCGGGTCGATCGACCAATCCAAAACTTTGGTCCGCTCATAGACGGCCATTAAATCCCAGGATTCGGCCAGACCCACCCCTTCCGGCATGCGTTCCACCAAAAAATAGGCGGCTGCAAATAGTCCACTGAAGATGACCGTCATTTGGGCTGTCTGGGTCACCCCCACGGCCTTGTACCCCCCAAATACGGTATAGAAGACCACGACCGCCCCGGTGAGTACGATGGTGGTATTCAAATCCCACCCTAGGACCGCGGACAAGACAATGCCGGGCGCATAGAGGGTGATGCCTGCGGCCAAGCTTCGAGACATCAGAAAGAGCGCAGCGGCCAGTAAACGCACCCGAGATCCAAAGACATTTTCTAGGTAGCCATAGGCTGTCCCGACGCCCGCGGCCATATATCTCGGGACGATCCAGACGCCGATGACCAACAAGGCAATGGGCATCCCAAAGTAGAATTGCGCAAAGCCCAAACCATCCGAAAAACCCTGACCGGGGGTGGAAATAAAGGTGATCGCCGAGGCTTGTGTTGCGATGATACCTAGTCCAATGGTGGCCCAATGGCTTTCATGCTTACCCGTCAAAAACTCTAAGCCAGTGGAGCGCTGACGCGTTTTCCACATGCCATAGAAGGCGATGAGTCCGATCGTCCCAGAGAGGGCCCACCAGTCGAGGGCCGTTAGTTCACTTCCCATGCCCAGCGGTTTGGAAGGCTAGGAGGTTAGCCAGAATGCGGTAGGCGCCTGGCACGCCAGCACGCCATTCTCGGAAGAGGGACAAACCACAGTAGGTCACTTGTCCTTCACCCGAAGGGGCCGTGATCCATGCGCCTTGCTTGGGGGTTTCGCCTGGGTCGGCCCATTCCAATAAAGGGACAAAGGCTTTGTCCCACTCGCTCGCAAAGTAGAGTCCGCGCTCTTGCACCCACCCGTCAAAGTCCGCCTCTGAAAGGGCGTTGGGATAGGTCATCATGGGGTGCGTGGGCGCCAGGAAGGTCGCGGGCGTTTCCTCCACCGTCACGCGATCGCGTCCCAGCTTGAAGGGCACGGGGCCCATATGGTCGGTCACTTGGTCGCGCGTGGCCGTGTTGTACTGGATAATGAGGTGGCCCCCGTTCTGGACCCAATTCTCCAGCACGGGTTGCGCCGCCACCAGTCCTTGGTTCACATTAAAGGCCCGAATGCCCAACACCACCGAGGTCAATCCCTTCAAATCCTCCAGGGTCAAGGTCGCGGCATTCAAGCGCTTGACCTCCACCCCAAGTTGCTTCATGGCTTCCGGCGCATCGTCACCCGCCCCGTCGATGTATCCCACCTGCAAGCCTTTAGGAACCGCCATGTCTGCCGTTACGATAGGCAAGCTGCCGTCCACCCACACTTCTTGGTGGGGAATGTGGTCGTAGCGAATGGGTATGGCCGTCATCAGTGGGACTTCATCGCCGTGGAGGTAGGCTGTGAGGCTTCCGCGGGTTTGTCCGGCTTTACCGCGCGTAGGCTTCCTCACGGCGATCGAAAGGGGCATCACCGACTGGCCCGCTAGGAAGCGTACAGCGCTGTCTTTACCGACGAACACCCCATCCCCTTGAAAATCCAGCCGCACGGATTCTTCGGGGAGGGCCCCGTAGCGGTGAAGGTGGACGTTCAGGGTGGCACTACCACCTACCACCAGGCAGGGAACGTCGTAACTGATCGAATACCGCGGCGTCAACTGCACCGGGCGGCGGAGCTCCCCTTTGATGCGGTCCGACGTGACGTATTCCGGGCTGAGCACCAGGGTCTGGGGCCAGAGTCCATCGGCGTTGGTGACCTCCAGGACCATTCCGCCTTGCTGACCATTGGCGTAGAGGTTGGCGGGGAAGCTGTAGGTCTTGCCGGGTTGTAAAAAAGTATACGGCGGGATATGTGCCCCCGAATTCTTGTCTAGAGCGCGCCGAACTCGAATCGCTTCCGCCGACTCGTTGATGACGGTGACCCGTGCCTGTAGAGAATCGACGAGGTAGGGCGAGTCGGCTGTCCATTCTGCATACAGTCCGGGGATGGGCATAGGGGCCGAACTTGCTACAAATGTCGGCGGGGTCCAATCGATGGGTTCGCCTTTGAGCAGTCGAAGGTATTCCGTGCGCTCTCCGCGGTCCGTGATGCCCGCAAAGCCCTGGGACTTATGCATTCCCCGCGCCAAGGTTCCAATTTCCAAAGAGGATTGGCCCAATTCGGGAATGAAGCCGCCGATTTGCAGCACTTCGAGTGAATCGCCTGAGACGGCATTTTCGAGGTCTTTCGCCCACCAAGAGGAGGTATTCCAGTAGAGGGCCTTGGGGGCATATCCGCCGCGGCGCCCCATAGATTGGAGGCGTTCAAAAGCACGGATAGCGAGAACAGCGGAGGCCGTGTGGTGGCCGTGCCCAGCACGTGCGTCCGGAGGAAAGCGGGTGACGATGACGTCCGGTTTAAATTCCTTCACCACCGACTCAATGCGCGCGAGCACCTCGTTTTCATTCCACTTTTCCAGGGTCTCGTCGACGGTTTTGGAATAGCCAAAGTCGGCCGCACCTCCAAAGTATTGCGTGGCTCCGTCCAAACGGCGCGCCGCATAGAGCTCCTCACGTCGGATGACGCCCAGGGCTTCACCTAGTTCGGGGCCCAGGATGTTCTGCCCTCCCTCCCCTTCGGTGAGGCTCAAATAGGCCACGTCGTAGCCATTGAATTGGGACCAGTGCGCGATCAAGCGCGTATTCTCGTCGTCCGGGTGAGCCGCGACGTAGAGAATGCGCATAGATTCCGCGCGCTGATCCAGGTGAAATTTCCCTTCACTGGGGCTGTGGAAGTTGGGCAGAGATTGCGCACCCAAAACCGTAGAAAAAACAAAGAATAAACAAAACTGGACGGTACGTGTCATATCTTCCACCTTTCGTTTTGCACGCTCAAAATTCCCTGCATTCATGTTTAAGTCTTTTTCCATTCCGTTCATCGCCCTCTGCCTATTTAGTAGCGCGGCTTTGGCTCAATCGACCTATGGGTCGCGCGTCAAATTCCAATCGGGCACCTATGCGTTGCCGGAAGTGACCGAAGATACATACCAACAACGTACCCCCGGGGAGCGTGGCGCAACCAACGTGCTTCGTGTTCTCGGTGTGGAGCAGATTTGGACCGAAGCCCAACGTAACATCTTAGAGCAAGCGGGCTTGGAAATTTTGGGCTACCTGCCTCACAAGAGCTACCTGGCCTATTTGAACCTCAGCGACGCTCATCTTCAAGGGCTCTTAGACGCTAGCGGTTTGGCCTACATCTCGCCGCTGTTGCCCGACATGAAACTCACGAGCCAACTATACACTGGCAACGTACCCGACTATGTGTGGGTGGGTAGCCAGTGGGAAGTCTATGTCGAATACTACCCTGCATCCAGCAAAGGTGCCGTCGAAGCGCATCTCCTTGCTCAGGGTCAAATCCTGGAAGACCTCGGCAGCGGATTCCGAGCGGTGGTTTCGCCCGATGATCTCCGTGCCCTCGCCAGCCATCCCTACATCACCTTGGTCCAGCAGAAGGAGGCGCCCGCAGAACCCGAAAACATGATTGGGACCAAAAACCACCGAAGCAACGCAATCCGGGTCCCCTATGCCGGGGGCCGCGCCTACGATGGCACGGGCGTCGTAGTGGGCCATGGAGACGATGGAGACATCCAACCCCACATTGATTTCAAAGGGCGCGTCCTGGCCAATAAATCCAGCCCTTCGTATGGCGCCCACGGCGACCACGTGGCGGGAACCATTTTTGGCGCAGGCAACTTGGATCCAGATGGCGAAGGGCAAGCCCCGGGTGCCATGCTGGTGTATTACGACTATCCAGACAATCTCAACGATGTGGACGCGGATTATGGCAACTATGATGTCCGAATCACGGCTTCGTCCTACTCCAACGGCTGCAATGCCGGCTACACCGCCTTCACTCGCCAAATGGACGAAGACGCGATCCAAAACTACTCTTTGGTACACGTGTTCTCCGCTGGCAACAACGGTACGGCGAATTGCAATTACGGCGCCGGCAGCGGCTGGGGCAACATTACGGGTGGCCACAAGCAGGGAAAGAATGTCATCGCCACGGCGAATGTTACCGGGGCGGACCTCATCGCCGGATCCTCCAGCCGAGGCCCTGCACACGATGGCCGCATCAAGCCGGACATTGCCGCCTTGGGAACCAATGTATATTCCTGCCTCTCACCCAATGATTACCGGAGCATTACCGGCACGTCCATGGCCTGCCCTGGAATAGCTGGGGTATTGGCTCAACTCTATGATGCATACAAACAGAACAATGCGGGTAACGAACCTGCCGGCGGTTTGATGAAGGCCATCCTGATGAACAACGCGGACGATTTGGGCAATCCCGGTCCCGATTTCAAATATGGTTATGGCCGCGCCAATGCACTGCGCTCCGCGAAGGCGATAGAAAACAATTGGATTGTCGCAGACAACGTAAGCCAAAACCAAACCGATACGATTTCCATCGTGGTGCCCGCTGGACTCGGGGAGCTGCGCGTGATGGTTTCCTGGACCGATCCCCAAGCCCTCGTCAATGCGGGCACTGCCCTGGTCAACGATCTGAATGCCACCTTAGTTCTCGATGCTCAATCATGGAATCCTTGGGTTCTCAACCCCACCGCGACAGCCACCGCCTTGAACGCCAATGCCCAGCGCGCCGTGGATAGCTTGAACAATAGCGAGCAGTTTACCCTGGCCAATCCTTCGGGAGGCACCTACAAAGTGATTGTGAACGGGTCGACAGTCCCCGCGGGCCCGCAAGCCTATTGGGTGACCTGGTCCTTCGTGGAGCAGGACGTCGAGTTGACCTATCCAGTAGGTGGCGAAGTCCTGCCTGCGAGCACGACCATCCCGGTTCGCTGGGATGCCCCAGATGGAACGGGCACCTTTACCCTGGAATACAGCAACAACGGAGGCGCTTGGACCTCCTTTGCCACCGCCGCCGCCAATGCCCGCCAGGCCACGTTTTCGGTGCCGGCTGGCGCGAGTGACAGCCTGATGCTGCGCATCAGCCGTGGAACGCAAACGGATAGCGTCGATTTTCGCCTGGGCTATGTCGGCGTGCCCACCAACCTCAACATGGACTGGGCCTGCCCCGATTCTTTCCGCGTCAGCTGGAACATGGTCCCCGGCGCGAGTGGCTATGTCGTCTACCTCTTGGGGGCCGAATACATGGACCCCATCGACACGGTGACGACCCCATGGTATGTCTACCAGAACATCAACCCCTTCCTAACGCAATGGTGGACGGTCTCCGCCATTACATCGGGTCAACGTGCCGGTAAGCGTGCCTATGCGGAAGAAAAGACCCCAGGTTTGGCGGGATGCCCCATGAACTATGATGCGGTCTTGGCGGCTGTTTTGAGCCCTGCTGGCCAAATTCCCAACTGCCAAAACACGTCTGCCCTCCCAGTCAATGTGACGTTGACCAATGGCGGTTCGGACACCTTGTTTAGTGTTCCCTTGGCCTACCAACTAGGCAGTGGCCCCGTTCAACGCGACACCCTCATCGCCACCATTCCCGCGACCCAATCCATGCCCTTTAGCTTCAGCGCAACGTTAAGCGTCAGTGGACTCGGCAGCTATGGTGTGAAGGTCTGGACGGAATTGTCTGGGGATCAAAATCCCTACAACGACACCCTCTTTAGTGCCTTCCAAATCGTTCAATCCGATTCGACCTACCTCCTGCCCTATGTCCAAAATTTTGACAGCTTCAGCAATTGTGGCACCGTGAACAATTGCGGTAGTACGGTCTGTATTCTCGGTGGCGATATGCACAACGCGCCCACCGGGGTTGAGGATGACCACGATTGGCGCACCAATGCGACCAGCACACCTTCGGCAGGCACCGGTCCCACAGGGGGCCATACCTCCGGGGGCGGCTCGGGCGACAAGTACTTATACCTCGAGGCGTCGGGCTGCACCGACCTATTGGCCATGGTGACAACCCCCTGCATTGACCTGACTAACGCTAGCTTGCCCGAATTGAAGTTTTGGGCCCATATGCTCGGGAGCAACATGGGCGAGATGCACGTAGACGTGCTCAGCCAAGGCCAGTGGTTCTTGGATGTCATCCAACCCATCGTTGGAAACCAAGGCAATGCCTGGTTTGAAAAAACCGCTTCACTCACGCCTTACGTGGGCCAAGTCATCGTGGTTCGCTTCCGCGGCATCACCGGCTCCGGCATCGCGTCCGACATGGCCATTGACGACCTCTCCATCGTGGAAGTCAACTCTGCTCCGGTCGCCGCAGCGGGTGTCAGCAATGCCGCCCCTTGCTTGAACCAAGTGGTGCAGTTCTTTGACCAAAGTGCCAGCAGCCCCAACCAATGGGCTTGGAGTGTCAGTCCTTCGACCGGCTTCAGCTTTGTCAATGGAACCTCGGCCAGTAGTCAAAACCCCGAAGTGGTCTTTACGAGCTTTGGAACCTTCACGGTCCAGTTGATTGCTACGAACACCTTCGGATCGGATACGGCCACGGCCTCCAGCACCATTGTGGTGAACGGCGGAGCACCGCTGCCTTTCAGCGAAGACTTCACCAATTGGCTCCCGGCAGATTGGGAAATCGGTAACCCCGATGCCTCCACCACGTGGGAGCCTCGTGTGGTCATTGGATCGAACAATAATGCCACCCAAACGGCCTATGTAGACAACTTTGCCTACAATGCTCCCTTGCAGGAGGACTACCTCATCACTCCGGGGATTGATTTGACCGGCGCCACGATTCCGGCCTTGGTCTTTGAAGTGGCGTATACGCAGTACAGTGCCACGTACACCGATGGGCTCCGCGTGGATGTGTCCACATCGTGTGGAAGCAACTGGGGGCCCACGGGCTACGCCAAGAGCGGCAGCAATTTGGCCACCACGGGCAACCTGACCACGTCCTTTACCCCGAACAATAGCGGGGTATGGCGTCGGGATACCATCTATTTGGACACCGCCCTGGCCGGGCCGAGCATTAAGTTCCGCTTCGCCTCCATCAACGGCTACGGCAACAACCTGTACATCGACAACGTCCAAGTCTTTGATTTTGGCGCCACCCCGCCCACGGCCACGCTATACAGTTCCGCGAGCGCAAGTACCTGTAAGAACGACACC
>Ga0222714_10006252_pt1 | contig 11154 bp, 10 predicted proteins | sample C33_3DmetaG_FD_165048 | JGI IMG/M metagenome (GOLD analysis project Ga0222714, IMG submission 165048) | Estuarine water microbial communities from San Francisco Bay, California, United States - C33_3D | ecosystem: Environmental > Aquatic > Marine > Unclassified | place: USA: California... | reverse complement strand
GACCAGCTTGCGCGCTTGAAGGATATGGTCAACAGCTCGTCGATGTTGGTCGCCTCGTATGCCGACGAGCATCCCAATAACGATGACCTGCAACTGCAAGCAGAGATCATCTCAGCCTATAGGGCTCAGATCAACCAGCTCTAGAAGCTGGCTGCCGAGCTGATCAAGACGAAGAGACCGACGAGCATTAGGATGTCGCTGTCGGTAGCGACGCCATACCACAGGATGAGGATGCTCAAGAGCAAGGTGAAGGTGCTCACAAGGTGCATAGGCCACCAGCGCAGGCAGGGTCGAGGGCAGGGTTCTCGGCAGGCCCCTTGACTCGGTGGAGGTCAACGCCCGACCAGTCAAGCTCGTTGAGGCGGTTCCACTCATCTTCGGAGGGGTTCCCCTCGATGACCGTCTGGTAAGGAGCCTGGTCATAGAGGTGATCGCCGAAGTAGCCGAGGAGCGCGACGCCGCGCAGGTGGTGGCGGTTCTGCCAGAGGTAGTCCGCGACCTCATCCCACTCTTCAGCGCGCACCGTGCAGGTGTTGGAGACGTTGTGGGTCAGCCCCTCGACCCGCGAGTCTGTTGAGCCCGGCGCGACCCAATGCTTGTACACCAGCGAGACGCGCTCGAGGTGCGCGAGCGCCGTGTCGCCTTCGCGGGTCAGCGCGCCCGCGGGCGCGGCACAGGCAAACGCCACAACGCCGCTGTGCTCATCGAGCGAGGTGCAAGCGCCGGGCACATGATCGAGCAGCTCCTGCCAGACAGGGTTCACCTTGGCGATCCTCATGCGCCTGATAAAGCGCTTGGCGTGTGCCGTGTGGACTCCTGCGCTGATTCCACCTGCGATGGTCGAGGTGTTGCCGCTTGGCTTGACCGTGGTGACGCGCGAGGCCCGATTGATGCCAATCATGTCGGCGACTCGGATGTTCTCGGTGACTGCGATCTTTGCGCCTGCCTCAAGCACCTCGGGATTGAACATGATCTCTGGAGTCTCACACATGCCTGTAATGCTCACGCCGAGGAGCGCCTCGCCCTCAATGATGTGGCGTGAGGCGCTGAGCAGGTAGCCAACCTGCGTGTAGGATGCCTGGAGGGTCCCGATGAAGGCAGCCGCCTTGCAGGCATCGTGAAACGCCTCTGCGGTCTTGAGCCGCGAGCCGTTGATCTCGGTCAGGTTGCAGGTCTGCCAGCCGCTGACGAAGCTCCAACCTTGACTCTCCATACGCTCACGATCACGAATGATCGAGATGGTCGGATGTGTGATTCTGCGCCCCATGGCGTTGAGGACCATGTAAGGGTACAAGCCAATTTCGGCGCAGGGGTTGGTCCCCATGTCATCAGCGGGGAAGAACGCCACGCCGGGCTCTCCCCAATGCTTCGCCATCTTCACCACCTCATCGACGGTGGAGCGGCTCTCAAAGCCGTTGAGCACCACGCCCGCTGAGATGTTGGCGTAAGCGCGCTGTGGGTTCTCCTTCCACCAATCCCCTGTCTTTGCCGCCATCATGTAGGCGTCGTTCTCATCAAAGATGGCGATGCTGGCAGAGCGCCTCACGCCGCCACTGAGGACGGCCTCGCTCAAGAACATCACGATGTCGAAGCAGTCAATCGACCGCAGGCGATGCTTGCCCTCGGCGATCAGCGAGCGCAGACGTGCGTCGATCTTCTCAAGCGCGACCTTAAGCGGCTCGGCACCTGGAGCGCGACCTCCCGAGCTGATGACCGACCCCTTCTCTCTGATCTTGGAGAAGTCGAAGGTGATCCGATCATAGTCCTCATAGTAGCCCTGATGGAGATACTGACAGAGGAGAACATGAGCAGCATCAGCCCAACCCTCGATCGAGTCCTTGACCACGTAGGTGCGACGCCCGCGCGCCTCTAGCTCCTTGGGAGTCAGCAGGCGAGGCAGGAGTTTGATGTGGCGCTGACGCACACTGAAGCCTGTGCCACAGCCCGACAACAAGAGCCAGAACGCCTCAGCGAAGAAGCGAGTCCTGTCACACGGGCTGAAGGTGCAGTTGTACATCCGCATATTGTTGCGCTCGATAGCAGCTCCGCCGAACTGCATTGAGCGTTGTGAGGGGAACACCTCCTGCCGGCGAACGAAGCCGAAGGCGTGTTTGATCTGATCGACCATATAGGGGAACTTGCGCGCGTGCATCGCCTCAACGCGATCGACGGCCTGTTCCCAAGTCTCGCGCCCGCCCTCGGCGGTCTCGCGGGCATACTGCGCAGTAAAGGCGACTGCGCCCAAGAGTTGATTCTGAGCCATAGTGCTGCCGGTGGTGCTTGTGGTGTGGGTCAGCGCGTGGCGATGACCATCACCGCCACGGAGGACAACACTAACACGCCAAGCGATGTCGTTCGCCACACCTTCAACGAGAAGCGCGCTTGGTCTAGGAGACTCCCCTGCTCCTCCAGGTCGCGCTTGAGCTTGCGGTTCTCCTCGACTGCGGAGGAGGTGATGGCGGTGCAGTCGCTCTCAGCGCGCTTGACGCGCGCGTCACAGGTGCGCCGCTCCTCGTCGATCGCCTCGACAGCTCCAGCGAGGTCGTGCTTGACCAACACAAAGTCCTCTAGCGCGAGGCAGAACCCATCCTCAGCGACGCTGTACTGCGCCTCAACCTCGAGCCCTGTGGTGAGACGCAGAGGCTCGATAAACACCGGCGTGAGCACCAACGAGAGCGCAAGGATCAAGGCACACCTGCAGCGCAGAGCTTACAGCGGATGGTCTTGTACTCCTCAAGCGTGTCCTTACACTTCTGCGCCTCAGAGCTGATTGCCTTGAGTCGCGCCTCCTCGATGTCGGCTCGGCATTCCGCGAGCTGCGCCTGGCACTCATGAATGAGCGACTCCTCGACCGAGCAGTCCACCTTGGAGCCATGTTGCTTGCCGAGCAGGTAGAAGCCCGCGCCGCTCAGGACAATCCACATGCCGACAGCTACCGCCGCTGCTCTGACGTGCTTCTCTTCCAGCGTGACTTTCATCGAGCCTCCTGCGTGATGCGCTCCAACATTCGCTCTATACGCTCAAGCTGTGCTTGCATTCCCTCGAGCTTCGTCTCGATCTTGGCGAGCCGCTCCTTGGTGGTGCCTGCGCGCTCCTCGAGGGAGGCAACCTTCGCCTTGAGCTCTGCGACCTCGGCGGCACTTTGCTCAAGCTGGATCCGCTGTATTTCCACACCGCGTGAGACCCACAGGGACCAGGCCAACGTCGGCAGAATGAGCACTTGCAGGAGGTCCTTGGCTTTGTCCCATAGCGGCGCGTTCATGGCGCCTCCTGCACGGAGATTGCGCTCACCCACGAATCTCCCAAGTAGTCCACTCGCACGCCTTGCAGGCGAAGCGCCGTGGTCCCCGAGTGTGCGGCGATTCGCAGTGATAGCGTCTTTGAAGCGCTGCGCGCGTCAACAAGTGCCATCGCTGTCGGGATACGAAGATACGCACTGTTGGTGGTCGTGTTCGCAACCAGCTTTCCACGGCACCCGATATAAGCCGCCGCGCCGTTGTCGTACCATTGAAAGTCGAGGGTCACGGCATTAGAAGCCGTTATGGGCTCGAGATACAATCCTGCAATCAACGCGCCCCAATAACCCTGCGCCACGACCAACTGACCGCTGGACACGCTGATATGAGAATGTGCCGTCAACGAGATGATTGGAATGACGGCACCGACCGCGATCGTCGGCGTTGTGACCGTGGCGGTTGCCCACTCTAAAGGGCGCGCGACTGGAGCGCGAAGTGCTTGCTGATAGCTCATAGGATCACCCACGCAAAGCTCTCGGTGAGCAGAGTCTCGTTGACCTCGTATCCTGCGGGGATGCTGATCGCAAGAGTGCTACCATTGCCTATCCCACACGACACCTCGCACCCATTCGCGCTGGCTCCTTGCGCTGGCGTCATATCGGCTCCCGCATAACCCACAGTGCCCGATACGGTCTGCTCAAGCACAGGAGGATAACCCACCGCAGTCGTCACGGTGTTCCCGAACACCAACGAGCCGACAACGGCAACAGGTAAGGTCTGGTTGCCAGTGGTCTGAATGGTTTGATACGCGTAGGAACCGCCCACGCTCAACGATGTAGTGGTAGACCTGCCCAGCTTTAAGAACTGATGTTTGCCTGTGCGCCGAATGTAGCTCATAGCGTGACTCCAATGATAAACAGCCCGCTTGACGAAGTGTCAGCCGTGACAGACGCGCCGCTGTTGTTGCGTAGTTGCACTGTTTTCGGAGCGGACTCTGTGGTGAGAACATTAGTCGCCCACAGGTTGGCGCTGTTAGATATGCTACTCGGCACATAAATGCGCTGGTTGGTCGCTATGACTTGACCGTCAACGAGCAAGTTAAAGATGCGACTGCCTGCTTGGTTCACCCCGAGCTGCGTGATCACGGTCCACTGGTAGCCCTGCGGGAGAGTGAACACACCAGACGAAACGGTGATGCTGCTAGATCCTGCGTCAATCGTGAAAAGCGCGGTTGCGCCGTCGCTTATCGTGGAGGAACTAAGCGAAGCGAACGCCGCCACGCCATAATGTGTTTGACCTGTGGGGTTCGCAATATAAGCCATTTTAGATCACCCACCACGCGGTTCCATCGGAAACGAATGTGTAGCTGTCATATTGTGTGTCGATGGTAAAGCTCGCGCCGTCATCTATGTTCTGCGTACTGCTGAGTGTCAGCGCAAAGTTGGTCAAGAGCTTGATGGTGTACTCATAGCCTGCGCCAACCGTGACCGCCGATGGAATAGTGACAGCCGTTGAGGCGCTCGGGCTCAAGAGCACTATGGTTCGCCGCCCCGTGGTCGTGGTGATCGTATAGGTTCCGCTCGGAGATGCGGTCTCTACTGCGTTAGCCCCCACAGCGACATTCGCAAGCTGGCTTCCGTCCACCGCGGGGAGCTTTACCACGCCGCCCACATCTTCAAGGATGACCACGTTGCCCGCGCTGGTGCCGGTGTCTGCAAGAGCGGCAGTCCCGAGCCCGAGGTTGGTGCGCGCCGTTGCCGCATCTGCGAGCTCGCTCAGGTTGTTTGCGCTGAGGAGGACATCGGCAGCCGCAGCCTTCAGCCCAAGCTCAGTGTCGATGCCCGCGAAGTGCGAGTCGAACTTGGAGTCAGCGGCGGTGTAGTTGGTCGGCGTGTAGGCGCTCGCAAAGTCACCAGCAGAGCCGCCCTCGAGCTTCTTGGTGGTCGCGTTGTAGACGATCGCCTGCCCGCTCGTGGTGAGCCCCTTGGTGTTGATCTCGATCGAGCTGATGAAGTAGACGCCCCATGCCGGCTCAAGACCCGCAGGCACATAATCGAAGCCCACCAGGTCGACGGTACACTTTGACTCGACGAACAGCTCGCCGGCGGTCGCGCCACCAACCACATCAAGCCCGCTGAGGAGGAAGGTCGTATTGCTCCCGCCTGTGGTCAGCTTGAGCCGCCCAAGACCCCAGTTGGTGATTCTGATGATGTCGCCGCCATTCGCGCTTGAAGGGACCGTGAGAACCTTCAGCGTGTCGGTGGCGTTCGCCATGATGTAGTGCTTACCCGCGACAAGGGTCAGCGGGTTCTGATCGGTGATGTACTCCAACGAGCTGATGAAGCTCGTGGGAACATTCGTGAGGTTGGTGTAGTCGAGCCCGCTGAGTTGCGAGCCGTCGACAGCAGGGAGGCTCGGGTTGCCGCCAACATCCTCGAGCTGGACAACATCGCCGATAGCGCTGCCGACATCGAGAGCGGCTGCGGTGCCGAGCGTCGGCTTCCCGCTGAGGTCGGCATAAGCGCCTGTCGTTGCGACCGTTGCAAGGCTCGGCGTTCCGCTCAGATCGTTGTAAGCCCCGCTCGTTGCAACGGTGGCGAGCGTCGGTGTGCCTGTCACGTCAGCGTAAGCGACCGCAGAGTTGATCCACTCCGATGAGGCGCTGTCGTAGGTCAACACCTGGCGGTCTGCAACGCTCGTGATCGTCACGTCACCGATCTGAGCAAGCGCCCCGATAGATGAGGTGATGCCTGTGAGCTGCGAGCCATCAACCGCAGGGAGCTTGCCAGAGCCGTCAAGCTGAACGACATTGTTGGCGCTCGTACCGACATCGAGGGCCGCAGCGGTGCCGAGGGTCGGGAGCCCGCTCAGGTCGGAGTAAGCCCCGGTCGTTGCGACCGCGGCGAGCGTCGGAGTTCCTGTCAGATCGGAGTAAGCCCCGGTCGTTGCGACCGCGGCGAGCGTCGGAGTCCCACTCAGATCGGAGTAAGCCCCGGTCGTTGCGACCGCGGCGAGCGTCGGAGTCCCACTCAGATCGCTGTAAGCGCCGGTCGTTGCGACCGTTGCAAGGGTCGGAGTCCCTGTCACATCGGCGTAAGCGACCGCAGAATTGATCCACTCCGAGGAGGCGCTGTCGTATGTCAGCACCTGGCGATCTGCTGCGCTCGTGATCGTCACATCGGTCACATCGTTGAGCGCGACAGTTGCGATCACGCCTGTGAGCTGCGAGCCATCGACCGCGGGGAGCTTTGCCGATCCGTCAAGCTGAACGACATTGTTGGCGCTAGTCCCAACATCGAGCGCCGCGGCGGTGCCGAGGGTCGGAGTGTCGCTCAGATCATTATAGGAGCCTGAGGTTGCAACCGCGGCGAGCGTCGGCGTGCCTGTCACATCAGCATAAGCGACCGCAGAGTTGATCCACTCAGAGGTCCCGCTGTCGTAGGTGAGAACCTGGCGGTCTGCAACGCTCGTGATCGTCACATCGGTTATGTCTGCGACCGCTACGCTTGAGATCACATTGGTGAGCTGCGAGCCGTCAACAGCAGGGAGCTTCGCCGATCCGTCAAGCTGAACGACATTCAGCGCGCTAGTCCCAACATCGAGCGCCGCGGCGGTGCCGAGGGTCGGCTTCCCGCTGAGGTCGGCATAAGCGCCTGTCGTTGCGACCGTTGCGAGCGCAGGCGCTCCGCTCAGGTCGCTGTAAGCCCCGCTCGTTGCAACCGTGGCGAATCCGCTGATGTCGGTTGCGGTGAGGGTCACATCACCAGCGACAGGCGTGATAGTGTTGACGCTCGCAACAAGCTGACCGCCGAGGGTTGCAACATCATCAGCCACCGACTTGAGCTGAGTGTCGAGGAGGCTGTCGGCGTTCTTGAGGCTCGTCGCGCTCCCAAGGTAGTTGCTCGAGGTCGGTGCCGAGTAAGAGCCATTCGCGTTGAGCCCTGCGCCTACCTGCGTGGCGTCAAGCTCTGCCTGGAGCGCGCTGTCGGCAGATGCACGAGTCGAAGCTTCTGCGCTCACCGCCGCCGCACGAGCAGACGCCTCAGCACTATCACCAGCCGCACGAGCAGAAGCTTCGGCGTTGATGTTGTTCTGAAGCGTGGTGTCAGCAGACGCTCTGTTCAGGGTCTCGGTGTTGATGCTGTTGGTGAGTGCGGTGTCGGCAGAGGCGCGAGCGAGTGACTCTGAATAGATCGCCGCATCGAGGAGGCTGTCGGCGTTCTTGAGGCTCGTCGCGCTCCCAAGGTAGTTGCTCGATGTCGGCGGCGTGTAAGCGCCGTCAGCGCCAAGCCCTGCGCCAACCTGCGTGTCATCGAGCTCGGTCTGGAGAGCGCCGATGTCGAGCGTGGTGTTGATCCAGGTTGATGAGGCGTTGTCATAGGTCAGCGCCTGCCCCTCAGATGGAGAGGTCAGAACCACATCAACGAGATCACCGAGCGCGCTGATGCTCTCAGTGCTGTCAATCTTGTCGAGCTTGGCACCGTCAATGGTGCCGCCCATATCCGCGTTGACCACCAAGTGATCACCGACTGCCCACTCCTTCCCATAGCGCGTGCCCGCGGCACTCACATAATAGAAGTCGCCCTGCTTGGCATAGGAGAGATCGGGGACAGCGTTGACCGCATCCCAAAAGCCCTTGTAGGTCATGCCACCGACAATGCCTGCGAGAGCTGCCGCGACGCCCGCAGGCGTGACAGCGATGTCGGTCGCAGTGCCTGTGACAGTCTCCGTGTTGGTTGCCAAGCGAACCTTGCCGGCCGTACTCGAGGTTGCCGCAGGAACAGACGCCGCGCCGCCACCAATCTTGATAGAGATGCCCATTCTTTACTCCTTGTCGAAGCCGGCGAGGACAACGAACACATCACCAGCCGCAGCCTTCTTAACGCTGACGGTGAGGATAGGTTCGCGCAGGGTTGCAAGATCGTCGGCATGAATCGAGTAAGGGAACACCGGGATCTCATGCGTGGTCGGGTCATCGACCGCATCTGCGGCGCGATACTTCACATGCGCCAAGCTATCGAGGCTGAGGTTCACGACGCCGATCCAAGCGAAGCGCAGACCCGAAGCACAAGCCGCCCCGGTGGTGCTGTCGTAGAAGTCGGCAGAGACAAGATTGGTCCAGTCGGTGCCGTCGCTCGACATGTTGAGCACAGCCCGAATGGAGCCTGCCTTGATGGGATAGGTGACATTCAATGCCGACATGCTCAACGCTCCTCGAAATCTTCAGGAAGTAGACGATAGATGTGGGCGATGCTGTTCACATCGCGTTGACGCTTGATGACGCCTTCAGCGCGCCCCTTTGGCGTCTGACCCTTGGCGTTGCCCTCGATGGTCGAGAACAGCCCGAGGTCGTTGGGAGGCTCAACGCAGAGCGTGATGTGGTTCCCCTGTACATCGCTCTTGTTGTTGACGTCGTTGAAGATGACCACGATGTCACCAGGCATGGGTTGCTCACCATCCCGACAGCGCGAGGTCTTGCCCCAAGCGTTCCAGAGGCGCAGACAGCTCGGCATGATCTTATGACGGATCGGGAAGCTGAGGTGATCGCCATAGCAGAAGGCGGCGAACGCCCCACACCAAGCGAACTCGCCATTCTTGGTGTAGTCGGGCTGCCATGACCAGCCGAGCCCCTCGCGGCTCTTGATGTAGCTGTTGATGCGCTGCCAGTCGCCCTTCCATTCGGGCTCGGTCACATTGCGCTCCCACTCAGCTTCAGCGCGCCCGATTGCATGGCGGCTCTGCTCGGAAGGATAGACCCTGCGCTCACTTACAACAGCGCCCTCGAGGGCGGCGCGCATATCGAGGCGCAGTTGGCCGACGGTGCGGTTAGCGCGGCGCAGCTCCTCCTCAAGCGCGGCGATCTTCTCCGCTGAGGTCTTGAGCTGATCTGCGATCTGACTCTTGGTGGCACTCATTAGGCGTACTCCTGCGCTGAGTCAGAACCTAGCACGGGGAGCGCATCATTGGAAGCCATGAATGCGTCTGCCTTATGCGTGGCGCTCGCGCTTGCATAGGTGGTCGGCTCGAGCGTGCCGCCGCTCGCGCCGATCCCATGGTTGGTGGTGAAGGTGATGGTCTGACCGACCACAGAGAGGATGGTTAGACCGGTGATGGCGTTGTCCTCGTCTGCTTGTGGCAGATAGTCCACCACGTCACCCGCGGCGAAGTAGCTTGCATCGTCCTCGCTGAACTGCGCTGAGGCGATGGTCACGCTCGAGGAGCTCGGCATGGCTGTGACAAGAGCAGAGGCGTTCCAGCACACAGGGCCGACACCAAGCGAGATCATCTCAAGCTGGCAGCCCTCGCCCATAAGGTCTTGATGAATGCCCTTCACAAAGCCGATGCCGTTGGCGACGCCGAAGCTATCCTCGTAGCCTTTGAGGTGCTTGGAAGTGACCCCAACATAGGAGCCGACATCGAGGAACATGCTCGCGCCGGTGCCGATGTTTCCGACCCACTCTCGCGCAGGGTTGCTGAACAGGCTGAACAGTCTTGCCGATGTTGGGAGGAAGAAGCCAAAGCTGTCTCCTGCGCCCTCGCCGACATCGGCGAGCCTCAGCCCACGAACGCTGATGTCGATCTTCTTCAGCTCGCCGCCATAACGGTTTACAGCTTCTTGATTGGTGAATGTTCTTGAGGCTCGATACTTCCCCTCAACCTCATCCCACTCGAACTGATAGACCACCTGCGTCACGATGTCCTCAAAGGTCGACCAGCGAGGCGGCGGGTCTGCGATCCAATCCGCTTCGGTGATGGTCGCATCGAGGAAGCGACGATTCTCTGCGCCGAGCGGCTGGAGCCTCAGCAACGATGCCCCGGTGGTCTCGTCTCGGTGCATGATGAGCGCACAGCCCATCATCTTGAGGACTCCGCTGATCTGCTCCTCGATGTTTGTCCCCTCAGAGGACAGGTCTCCACTTAGGCTGAAGAGTGCGGTGCCGTCGTAGGCGATGAAGCTCGCTTCGTCAATCTCGCTCGATGCGATGCCGAGCCCTACAGGGAACAGGTCATAGTCACCGTTGACCTGAAAGCCGCCGCCGCTCTCAAGGAGACGTAGGAGCAGCTCGCCAGGTCGAATCTGATCGTATCGCGCGCCCCGACTGATGAGGCATCTCTCCTGTCCCTGCCAGTCGCCGAAGCTGTTGTTGTCGTTGAGCAGGAAGTCGCGGCTGATGTGGATATAGACACCGATCGCATCACCTTGAAAGCTCGCCGTGGTCTCGTGCGTGGCTTTGAACCATTGCTTCTGCATCTCTCCTGCGACTCTGTTGAAGTATTTCACCTCAACATCATAGTCGTTGCCATCTGGCGCGGAAGGTAGACCGATGGTGCCTTCCACAAGGATTACAGGCTCAATGATCTGATACCACGCCAGCGCCACATCACCGAGCGGGATTCGAGCGGCTCGGGTTCTACCTGTCCTGCCGAGTGTTGACTCAAGGAGCACCTGCGGTCCATTGCGGTTCGGTGCCGCTGATCGACCAACATCGAGCGTCGCCTCTTCGGTTAGCTGAAGCGGATAGTTAAGGCGCAGATAGTCATCAAGCGCTGGATAGGGCGCTGCTGCTGTCCAGTAGCGACCATTGAGCGGGACCACCTTTTCACGCGCTGACCACATGATCATCTGCGTTCGATATGGAGTCGAGTCAGCGTTCTGAACGGCAACAACATCAGAGCCATCAAGCGCCCACCTGCCCCATTGACCATCGACGCCCTGCGTGGTGCTTAAGGTGAGCTGGAGCTGTGAGTTGACCGCCTGTGTCCACTGAACCAAGGTTTCCTCAGCGATCTTGATTCGCTTGATCTCGACTTGAGGTCGCACCTCTAGGTAGTCGTTGACGAACAGATTGACAGATGCGCTATCGAACTCTATTGAGCAGCCCGGATTGGGCGCGTTCGATGTGATGCTGATCGGTGC
>Ga0222714_10006251_pt1 | contig 11157 bp, 7 predicted proteins | sample C33_3DmetaG_FD_165048 | JGI IMG/M metagenome (GOLD analysis project Ga0222714, IMG submission 165048) | Estuarine water microbial communities from San Francisco Bay, California, United States - C33_3D | ecosystem: Environmental > Aquatic > Marine > Unclassified | place: USA: California... | reverse complement strand
GGTGTGGAAAAAAAGTATTCCACTGGCGGAGCAGAACTTGCAATTGCTACCGGAGTACCTGTCTTGCCTGTAGCTCACAATGCCGGCAAGTTCTGGCCGGCCAGAAAGCTGGCCAAAAAGCCGGGTTGTATCGATATGATTATCGGCAAACCTGTAAGTTCAGTTGGCCGGGAAGCAAGAGGCCTGACTGAAGAATTCAGGCAATGGGTAGAACAGCAGAATTTGTAGGAACGCCACCTCATCGACAGCAGCCAGGACATGGTCCGTTGTTCAGACGGAAAACCGGTTACATCATGACACAGCTTCTGGATGCTGCTGATCAGCTCATGCCTAGACGTCCAGATTGGAAACCTGCAGTGCGTTGGTTTCAATAAACTCCCTTCTCGGCTCGACCTGATCTCCCATCAGGGTGTAGAACAATTGATCCGCTCCCATGGCGTCTTCAATTGTTACCTGCGACATGCGGCGAAATGCAGGGTCCATTGTGGTCTCCCATAACTGACCGGGGTTCATTTCTCCGAGTCCCTTGTATCGCTGCAGGTAGTGGCCTTTCATTGCATCAAACATCAGCCAGTCCAATGCTTCCCTGAAGTTGACAATGTTCTGGGTTTTCTCGCCTCTGCGTATCTGGGCACCAGGTTCAATCAATCCTTTCAGCATGGCACCAACACGACACATTTCCCGATATTCCTGTGACTTGAAAAAGTCTGGCACCAACGTTGTCTTGCGTGTAACGCCATGTATAAGTGATGTGACTACCGGCTCATAAAGCCGCTCTTCCTCATCATATTTCACCAGGAAGGTATAAAGGGCGGCGGATTTCCCACCCCCGGATATTGCTGTTTCCAGACCCTGTACCCAGCTTTTCACTGCAGCTTCAGCAGACATGTCGTCCGGTGTCAGAGGCGGCTGATTGAGCATTTCCTGCAGGACATCCATGGGATACTGGCGCGAAAGCCGTTTAATTGTAGACTGTACGTTCCTGTAATCCTGTACTATTGATTGCAGGGCGGTTCCTGTAATACCTGGCGCATCCTTGTTTACATGCAGGCTTGCATCCTCCAGAGCGATCTGTGTCTGGTACTGTGCCAGCTCATCATCATCTTTGAGGTATTGTTCCTGTTTGCCTTTCCTGATCTTGTACAACGGAGGTTGCGCTATGAATATATGTCCCCGTTCTATCAATGGACGCATTTGTCTGAAGAAGAAGGTCAAGAGCAGCGTGCGTATATGTGAACCGTCCACATCCGCGTCTGTCATTATGATAATGCTGTGATAGCGCAAGGCATCCGGATTGAACTCTTCAGTTCCTATGCCACAACCAAGCGCCTTGATCAGCGTACCGATTTCTGCCGAGCTCAACATTTTGTCGAAGCGTGCTTTCTCAACATTGAGGATCTTGCCTTTCAGTGGCAGTATCGCCTGATTTTTCCTGTTTCTTCCCTGCTTGGCAGAGCCTCCGGCAGAATCTCCTTCCACAATGTAAATTTCGGAAAGCGCCGGATCCTTTTCCTGGCAGTCAGCCAGTTTTCCGGGCAGACCCGCTATATCCAGCGCGCCTTTTCTGCGGGTCATTTCCCTGGCTTTACGGGCAGCTTCACGCGCCCGGGCGGCATCCAGCATTTTGTTGACAATACTTCTGGCTTCCGCGGGATTCTCCATCAAGTGATCAGCAAAAGCCCTGCCCATTTCCTGTTCAACCGCCGTTTTCACTTCTGATGAAACCAGTTTGTCCTTGGTTTGTGATGAAAACTTTGGATCATGAACCTTGACCGAAATTATTGCTGTCAGGCCTTCCCGGGCATCGTCTCCGGATGTCTGCACTTCCTTGCCCTTTTTGGATTCCATTTCCTTGTCGATATAACTTTTCAACACTCTGGTAAGCGCCGCCCTGAATCCCGCCAAATGCGTACCACCATCCCTTTGGGGAATGTTATTGGTGTATGCGTAGACGTTTTCCTGATACCCATCATTCCACTGTATCGCGACTTCGATGCCAACTCCGTCGATCTCGCTGGCAAAATGAAAGATCTTGTTGATAGGCGTCCGATTCAGGTTCAGATAGTTCACAAACGCTTTCAGGCCACCTTCATATTTGAAGACCTCCTTTTTGTCTGTCCTTTCGTCTTCAAGCTCAATGAGAACTCCAGCATTCAGGAAGGCCAGCTCTCTCAACTTTTTGGCCAGAATATCGTAATGAAACTCAATATTTGTGAATGTGTCAGATGAAGGCTTGAAATGGCAGGTGGTGCCCGAAGTCGTGGTATCGCCCACGACTTTCAGGGGCGCTTGCGGCACACCGTGGTGATAAATCTGCTCATGAAGCTTGCCGCCACGATGGATGGTCAATTTCAGCCAGGAAGAAAGGGCGTTGACAACAGAAACACCCACACCGTGCAGACCGCCAGAAACCTTGTAGCTGTTGCTGTCAAATTTACCGCCGGCGTGAAGTACGGTCATGATGACTTCTGCTGCCGAAACGCCCTCGTCATGCATTTCGGTTGGTATGCCGCGGCCATTGTCTGAAACACTGACGGTCTCATCACTGTGAATTATGACCTTGATTGCGTCACAGTGTCCTGCGAGGGCTTCGTCGATGGCATTGTCGACAAGCTCGAAAACCATATGGTGCAGGCCGGTACCATCGTCGGTATCACCGATATACATGCCTGGTCTTTTCCTCACTGCGTCCAGGCCTTTGAGGACTTTGATACTGGAGGAATCGTAGGTTTTGTTTTCTTCCATTCTGTCTGTCTTCCTGAGGGCTGCGCGGGGGCGAGGCCCTAAGCTAACCGATTGAATTTTATAAGTTTATTTTGCTGCAGTTATTCCGGCTGGAAAGGCATAATTATACCATGTTTCACGTGAAACAACCTCCCCTCCTTGCTGCCAAATCCGATCCCCTGCTCTGACAATTGTGTATAGAGAGGCTCCTGATCTATCGATGTCATAAAGGTCTGGGCCCCCAGTAGTTTCAACTGCCTGCAAACAAAGCCCCGGTTGCTGGCATCAAGTTCTGCGGGAAGATCGTCTACCAGAAACACGCCCCGCTTTCCTGTTTCAGTGAAGAGCAGTTTTGCCTGAGCAATTTTCAACAGGCAGACAACCAGCTTCAGCTGCCCCCTTGAGTATATGCTGGCAAGCTCCTTCCCTGCCGACCTGAAGATGATGTCGGCACGATGCGGGCCTGCAGATGTAAAGCCCTGACGCCTGTCTTTATCCAGGCTCTCCTTTAGCTGCACATCGAGCCCGAGCGCCTGATTCCAGCCGCATCGATAATCAAGCGTGATGCTGTTTGCGCCGTCCTGCCCAGTTGGCAAGCCCTGCACACCAGCGATAAGAGCATGAAATTGGACTGAGAGCATTTCCATATATGATGCCCTGTAAACCTCCACATCATTGCCAGCCTGAGCAAGTGACAGAGACCAGGGCTCAATTTCCCGGTGTGGGGCGCCTTGTTTCAGTAATGCGTTCCGCTGTCTGAGCGCAAGTCGCGCCCTCTTCCATGCCTGCAGGAAACCATGTTCCACGTGGAACACCCCCCAGTCCAGAAACCGCCTTCTTTCCTGTGGGGCCCCTTCAAGAATATTCAGAGTATCGGTATTGATCAGTTGAACCGGTAAGGCATAGGAGAGATCTGCAAGGTTGGCTGCAGGCTTGCCGTTCAGCCTGATCTCCGGTGAACCCTGGGGATTACGCTCTACACCAAGACTGTCTCCCTCAGATGTTTCGGCAAATAGCGTAAGCTTTTGGGCGCCATCTGTAATAACCGGGCGTATCTGATGATTACGGAAAGACTTGCCTACTCCCAGCATATAGAGCGCTTCAAGCAAGCTGGTCTTGCCCGCTCCGTTGGGTCCGAAAACAAGATTGATCCCCGGTGAGGGGTACAGCTCTACCTGCGCCAGATTGCGCAGGCCTGTGATGGAAAGCCTGGCGATAGTTGCCATTAAACAGGGTGCGCCTATAACCTCATAGGCATAACAACGTAGAGTGACGCGCTGTCTTGTGTTGGCTGAATCAGAACGCTGCTGTTCGAGTCTGAAAGGACAAGCTGAACTGAAGGTGTATGAAGCACACCTAATACGTCTACGAGGTAACTTACATTGAAACCAATTTCCATTGCCACATCCTTGTACTCAACCGAAACAATTTCTTCTGCTTCCTCCTGCTCGGGATTGTTGGCGACGATTTTCAACTCATCCTTGTCAAGTAACAGCCGAATGCCACGGAATTTCTCATTGGAAAGAATCGCTGTTCTGTTCAGGGCCTGCTTCAGCTCATCACGGTCAGCAGTCAGAATCTTGTCACCGCCTTTGGGCAAAACACGGTCATAATCAGGAAACTTGCCATCAACCAGTTTTGAAGTGAAAGTAAAATGTGTCGTGGTTGCGCGGATGTGGTTCGTGCCGATGGTTATACGCACCTCTTCTTCTCCACCTTCAGCAAGCAGCCGGGAAAGCTCAAGTATGGCTTTACGGGGGATTATTACCTGAAGCTTTGCGCCAGCGCCGGTGGTCAGGGATTCTGTATGCATGGCCAACCTGTGGCCATCAGTAGCAACAGCCCGGAGATAGTCAGACGCAACTTCCAGCAACATACCATTCAGGTAATAACGCACATCCTGTTGGGCCATTGCAAAGGAGGTGTTATCGAGCATCTGTTTGAGTCTGTCCTGGGGAACAGAAAAATCCAGCGTTGCCGCAGGGTCTTCAATGCTTGGAAAATCACTGGCAGGCAATGTCGACAGGGAAAAACGACTGCGGCCGAAGCGGATCACAGCCTTGCTCTCATCCACTTCAAATTTGAGGGAGGCGCCATCAGGCAGGGATTTGCAAATATCCATCAACTTGCGGGCGGGGACGGTAATCTCTCCATCTTTAGCTTTACCTTCCAGCGCTACACGTCCGATCAGCTCTACTTCCAGGTCTGTGCCTGTAAGTGACAACTCACTTTTGTCCAAAACCAGTAAAACATTGGATAAAACAGGGAGAGTCTGCCTTCTTTCCACTACTCCGGTTACCAGTTGCAGGGGCTTGATCAAGGCTTCACGGGAAATTTCAAATTGCATACTTTTTCTCTGGTTATCTGCGTGTATCAGCTGGACAGGGATCTCAGGAGAATCTGGTAATCCTCTTCAGTATCAGAAGACGATTTGCGCAGGTCGTTGATCGTGCGGCAAGCATGCATCACCGTTGTGTGATCACGGCCACCGAACATCGTGCCTATCTCCGGCAAACTATGATTGGTCAGCTCCTTGGACAGGCACATGGCAACCTGACGCGGCCTGGCGACTGAACGGTTTCTTCTTTTCGATATCATATCAGCCATTTTTATCTTGTAATACTCGGCAACTGTTCGCTGGATATTGTCCACGCTCACCAGTTTGCTCTGTATTGCCAGCAGGTCTTTCAATGCTTCCTTTATAAGCGGAACTGTAATGTCTTCGCCCAGAAAGTTTGCATGAGCCACGACCTTCTTGAGAGCGCCTTCCAGCTCTCTCACATTCGACCTGAGTTTCTGGGCCATGAACATGGCAGCACTGTCATCCAGATGTACATTTTCATGGTCCGCCTTGTTCTTGAGGATTGCCGCTCTGGTTTCCAGTTCAGGCGGCTCCACAGCCACTGACAGTCCCCAGCCAAACCTGGATTTCAATCTTTCTTCCAAGCCATTGATTTCGCTATGATATTTGTCGCAGGTCATAATGATCTGGCGACCACCTTCAAAAATTGCATTAAAGGTATGAAAAAACTCTTCCTGCGATCTTTCCTTGTTGGCAAAAAACTGGATATCGTCAATCAGGAGCACATCCACCGAATGGTAATAACGCTTGAACTCGTTGATTGCATTCAACTGCAGCGCTGTCACCATGCTGCCAACAAAGGTCTGGGAGTGAAGGTAAACAACCTTCGCAGCGGGATTCCGCTGTTTGATTTCGTTGCCTATGGCATGCATCAGGTGAGTTTTGCCGAGTCCCACCCCACCATATATAAATAGTGGGTTGTATCCTCCACCCAGGTTGCAGGCTACCTGCGCAGCGGCCGCCCTGGCAATCTGGTTGGATTTGCCCTGAACAAAGGCATCAAAAGTATAGTTCGGGTTCAGCTCTCCCTTGAAATTGAGCTTTCTGCTGCCTCGGGAGCTGCAGGAAAGCGCAAGGCTGTCCTCTGTCGCCGTTTGTCGGGTGGGCCTTGTTGTGGGCATTTGCATTGCAGCAATATCAAGGCCTGGTTCATCACGAGCAGGCATCAACCGGGCTGCCGTTGCCTTTTCACTGGCAGCGTTCTTGCTGTTCTGGTGTGCCTGATGGGTTTCCGGCGGGATGCCGACATCAAGCATCACCTTGACAGCATCCGGGCGATCCGGTTGCTGCTCTCTGAGTATGGCCTGTATGCGATCGAAATAATGCTCTTTAACCCAATCGAGAACAAATCTGTTTGGGGCAAAAAGTCTGAGGGTTTTCCCGTCTTCACCAAACCTGATGGGCTTTATCCAGGTATTGAACTGCTGGGCTGGCAATTCACTCTTTAGCGCATTTACACAATTTTGCCAGTGGGACACAATCACGTTGCTTTTTGACTCCCTGTTTTCGTTATTCTGGTTTGGGCACAGAGGAGCAAATTTTACGCATGCACACCGGACTTATCCACAAGATCATGTCAATTTCTGGATGTTTTGTCTTTTTTTTTTGTTCTTTATATTCAACACGTTAGGGCTTTTTTGCTGAATTTTTCCGATCAAAATAAAGGGTTAATTTGTTGTCTGTCCCGCGATTGCGGCTGTTGATTGACTGTGGATAACTTGTGAGCAGGTCTGTACTAAACCCTGGTGGACCGATAAATGGTCCGGGCAGTCCCCGGAAAATGCCTGGGGAGCATCGGATACACTAAAAATTGCGTGGGATCAGCAAAATCTATAGAATTCGCGCTCCCTTTTTCAGGCTCGCCTAGCGGCGCATATTCTGGAAAAAAGGGGGCATCGGATATCCGGAATATTACTAATCAGGTTCAGTCATGAAACGTACATTTCAGCCCAGCAATCTCAAGCGTGCACGTACCCACGGTTTTCGTTCTCGCATGGCCACCAAAAAAGGCCGCCAGCTTATCAATCGCAGACGGGCCAAAGGGCGCGCTCGTCTGAGCGCCTGATATTTCACTAACCATCTTGGGCTCTGCGCAGGAGGATCGGTCACGTGTATCTGGATCCAGATACACGTCAGCACAACGACTTCTGCAGGCCCGTGATTTCAGCGCTGTTTTTGATTTTGCTGAATACAGGGTTTCTTCGGGAAGCCTCCTGATTCTGGGCAGGCGTGGTCTCACACACTGCGCACGACTCGGTCTGGTGGTATCCAAAAAGAAAGTTGGTAATGCTGTCAAACGAAACCGTGTCAAACGGTTGTGTCGTGAAGTATTTCGCAACAGGTGTGAAGCGCTTGGCATAATCGATATTGTGATTGTTGCCAGGGGCGGTCTGAACAAAATGGATAACAGGACACTCATTGGCCTGCTTGACAAATCGTTCGATCAATTGGCCCTGAAACACAGAGACCATGAATCGAAGAACAGCCCCCAGAGCCAAACATGATCAAGAGTCCACCGATACAAGCAGTAAAGCGGCCAGTGCTGTCAACGATCTTGTTGGGCTTTATCAGATTCTATCAGCTGACACTAAGCCCATTTTTTGGCAACCAGTGCCGCTTTACTCCTAGCTGCTCTCACTATGCACAGGAAGCAATCTGCCAACACGGTCCGGGCAGAGGCTTGCTGTTGACTACCGGCAGAATACTTCGCTGCAACCCGTTTTGCGAAGGTGGGCATGACCCAGTGCCTGAAACAAACCACAACTAAAGAACCATCCTGATGGATATCAAACGAAATTTACTTATTCTCGGACTGGCTATCGTCAGCTACCTGATGCTTCTGGCATGGAACGAGGACTACCCCTCCATTCCTGCCGAAGAAGCCAATCCGGTTGCATTACAGGCTGTCGATCTCCCCGCACCGACTACAGGTTCTGCAGAAGAAGACCTGCCACAGGTTCAAAGTGTTGTTCAGCAGAATGCTCAGCAACAGCAAGCTGCTGTTACCAGCGGCAATCTGATTACCATCAATACCCCGCGTCAGGATGTCACCATTGATCTGTATGGTGGCGATATTGTCCGTCTGACCTTACCGGAATTTCCTGTTTCGCTGGAAAACCAGGCTGAACCTTTTCCTTTGATGAGAAACGATACTACCCGTGTCTATATCGCCCAGAGCGGACTTATCGGTCTCAATGGCCCTGATGGCAGCGGTGCCGGGCGCCCCACATACAGCACAGCCCAGACTGAATATTTTCTCGAAACCGGTGAACTTGCTGTAGATCTGCTTGCAAGCATCAACAATGTAAACATTACCAAGCGATTCATCTTTTCTGCAGAAGACTACCTTGTCAGGGTCCAGTATCTGGTAGACAACAACAGCGCCGCGCCATGGGCAGCCAACATGTTCGGGCAGATAAAACGTGATGCCTCTGAAGATCCAAGCAATGCCGGTGGATTTACCCGGACTTTTCTTGGCGCGGTCATGACCACTCCGAATGATCCCTATTTCAAGGCTGATTTCGAAGATATAGATGATGGTGTTGATGCCGTGGTTATGACGGGTGGCTGGATCGGCTTTTCCCAGCACTATTTCCTTTCCAGCTGGGTTCCTGATGCTGCTGCACAAAATACCTTCACCGCCCGTCGCAACAACAATGGTGAATACCTGATTGGTTACGTTGGTCCCCAGGTTGTCGTTCAGCCAGGTCAACAGACAACAATCGACTCAGCTTTCTGGGCCGGCCCCAAAGACCAGTATCGACTCGAGGAAATTTCTCCGAATCTTGGCAAAACGATCGACTATGGCAAGCTCTGGTTTGTGGGTTATCCGATTTTCTGGATTCTGACCAATATAAATGATCTGGTTGGCAATTTCGGTTTGGCCATTGTGTTGCTTACTGTTGTTATACGCCTTCTGTTCCTGCCACTTTCAGCAAAACAGTTCGATTCACAAGCCAGGATGAAAAAGCTCCAGCCCAAGATCAACCAGTTGAAAGATCGCTATGGTGACGATAAACAGAAATTTGTCCAGGCTCAGATGGAACTCTGGAAAAAAGAGAAAGTAAATCCATTTTCCGGCTGTATGCCTGTGTTGCTTCAAATGCCGGTATTTCTTGGCATTTACTGGGTATTGGTAGAGAGCGTGGAACTCAGACAGGCTTCATTCATTTTGTGGTATGAAGATCTTTCTGCCATGGACCCTTTCTTTGTATTGCCATTGCTTTTGGGAGCTGCCTATTTCTTTCAGCAACAACTTACACCCATGCCTACTTCAGATCCTGCCCAGGCCAAGATGATGAAGTGGATGCCTGCCATGTTCACGGTTTTCTTCCTCTGGTTCCCTGCCGGGCTCGTGCTGTACTATCTTGCCAATGCGCTGCTCAGTATTGCACAGCAGTGGTATTTCATGCGCAAGATTGCCGGTCCGGATACCAACGCAAAAAGCACCTGAAGGAGCTTGATGCATGCTGCACAATGATGCAGACACTATCTGCGCCGTTGCCACGCCAACGGGCCGTGGTGGTGTCAGCATCATCAGGCTCTCCGGTAGCCTGGCACACACCATTTGCAAAACAATTACCGGCCAGGTCTCACCACCAGGATCCTGGATATCTGTATCCTTCAGAAACAGCTCCGGTACTCTCATCGACCGTGGGCTGCTGCTGGCTTTCGTTGCTCCACATTCATTTACCGGAGAAGATGTTTGCGAACTGCATAGTCACGGCAGTCCTGTTGTTGCTGACCAGCTCCTTGATGAACTGGTACAACTGGGCGCCCGATTGGCAAGACCAGGCGAATTTTCAGAACGTGCCTTCAGGAACGACAAGATAGACCTCGTCCAGGCTGAAGCAATCGCCGATCTGATCAACAGTTCTTCTGTACGCGCTGCCCAAATGGCTGTTCGTTCCTTGCAGGGAGAGTTCTCCGCCCGAATTCACAGTGTGGTAGCAGAGCTGACAAATTTGAGGATTTTTGTGGAAGCCGCTCTGGATTTTCCTGATGAAGAGGTCGAATTCATCGAGCAGGGGAGAATCATGGCGCGCATGCTGGACCTGATTGACAGCCTGCAAACCCTTCGTGCCAAGGCCCATCAGGGCCAGATTCTTCAGGAGGGATTGAAGGTAGTCATAGCCGGCGAACCCAACGCCGGGAAATCCACCCTGCTGAATCGCTTGTCCGGTACCAACAGGGCCATAGTTACCGATATCCCCGGGACCACAAGAGACCTTCTGGAAGCCAACATCCTCATTGAAGGCGTCCCTGTCCATCTGATTGATACCGCCGGCCTCAGACTGACAGATGATCCCGTGGAATCCGAGGGAATACGAAGGGCATGGCAGGCAGTAGAAGATGCCGACAGGATTTTGTTCGTAACAGATTTTTCCGTTGTCCCACAACTGGAAAAGGATATTGCCAGTTGGCAACAGATAAGCACAAATACAGACCTGAAATCCAAAACAACACTGGTCATCAATAAAATAGACAAAACCACCGTTTCAACTTTGGAAGATTCAGCTTTTGGTGTTCCAACTTTGCTGATTTCTGCACTAACAGGTGATGGCTTGTCTGCCCTGGAAAAACACCTGCTTGAATGTGCTGGTGTCAGCATTTCCAGTGAAGACGGTTTCATAGCCAGACGTCGACACCTTTCAGCACTGGACCAGGGACTGGCAAATCTGTGTGCTGGCAAGGTTCACGCTGACGCTGGTGAAAGTGAGCTTCTGGCTGAACAGCTCAGACTGGCACAGGAAGCACTTGGGCAAATAACCGGCAGAGTCACATCAGATGAGCTGCTTGGACTGATTTTCAGCAGTTTTTGTATAGGGAAATAACATCCTGTGGAGAAGCTGCGAACAGCGCTGTGCTATTCCGGAAACCTTGTGACCATACTGTGCACAGCTGGTGAGCAAGTTACGGCTCACCGGCGCACAGGTGTTTTATCCCGGTTTGCTCCCCCGGATCATAAGAGGCTGCCAACAGAGTCCCGGCAAAGGGAAGAGATTGAAAAGAAAGATAAAACAAGGGATTTCCACAGAAAGGCAAGGTCCTAATAACAAGAATAAAGCAAA
>Ga0222714_10006249_pt1 | contig 11161 bp, 9 predicted proteins | sample C33_3DmetaG_FD_165048 | JGI IMG/M metagenome (GOLD analysis project Ga0222714, IMG submission 165048) | Estuarine water microbial communities from San Francisco Bay, California, United States - C33_3D | ecosystem: Environmental > Aquatic > Marine > Unclassified | place: USA: California... | reverse complement strand
AGCGAGCGGATCAGGTCTTCATTGAGGTTGACCTGCCAGGCCGCGCCCAGTTTCACTTCGCAGCGCGCGCCGTTGCTGGTGTATTCGACCGCCACCGGGCAGGAGCCCTGGCGGTGAGGCGCCAGCAGTTCCTTGAGTTTCTGGCCTGATGACTGGCCGTTACACACCAGGCGGATGCCGCGGGCATAGCGGTTGCGTGCTTCATTAAGGTCGAGAATGTTCAGCGCCTCCAGCCGCAGCGAACTGTCGCCGCCGTTGGCGCTGTCGCCCTCGGACTCCGCACTGCGGTAGCGCTGCCGGCCGCGCACGTCGATCAGCAGCAGTTCATCTTCGCGCAGCTTGTGGCGGAAGCGGTCGAACGCCTCGCGGTAAACCACGACTTCGTGTTTGCCGGTGTCGTCGGCCAGCAGCACGATACCCATGCGCCCGCTGGCCGTATTCTGCACCCGCACCGACAGCACCACACCGGCAATCGTGACATTACGTCCCGCGAGATCACCGGCGGTCTGCAGGTCCCCGAGTTTTTTCGCTACCATGCGCCGCACTTCGTCGCGATAGACATTGAACAGGTGGTCGCTGCGGTAATAACCCAGCGCCAGCTTTTCGTTCTGCAGCAGCTCCTTCTTGCTCCAGCGTGGCACGTTGGTCGGCGCCACCACTCGCGGCGCATCCACTGCGTCGCCGAACAGGCTGGTCTGCGATGCCGCCCGGCTCGCCTGTTCCGCGCTCTCCAGCGCCAGGCCGACGCAGGCCATCAGCTCGGCCCGATTGTCGTTGGTGCCGTCAAAGGCGCCGGCACGCACCAGTGACTCGACGACACGCCGGTTGACCAGGCGCTTGTCGACGCGGTGACAGAAATCGAACAGGTCCTTGAAGGGTCCGTCAGCGGTCCGGACTTCGACAATATGGTTGATCGCGCCTTCGCCGGTTCCCTTGATGCCGCCAAGGCCGTAACGTATGCGCTTCTCATCAACCGGCTCGAAGCGGTACACGCCGCTGTCGACATCAGGAGCCAGCACCTCCAGGCGATTGTCACGCGCATCATCGACCAGCTGCTGCACCTTGTCGGTATCGTTCATCACCGCCGACATGTTGGCGGCCATGAACGCGGCCGGATGATGCGCCTTCATGTAGGCCGTCTGGTAGGCAACCAGTGCATAAGCCGCGGCATGCGACTTGTTGAAGCCGTAGCCCGCGAATTTTTCCATCAGATCGAACAGTTCATCGGCCTTGCGCGTATTCAGCCCGTTGTCCGCCGCACCCTTCTGGAACAGTCCCCGGTGCTCGGCCATTTCCTCCGGCTTCTTCTTGCCCATCGCCCGGCGCAGCAGGTCGGCGCCACCGAGGCTGTAGCCGCCGATGATCTGCGCCATCTGCATGACCTGCTCCTGGTAAACCATGATGCCGTAGGTTTCGGCCAGGATGCTCTCAACCCGGGGGTCGGGGTAGGTGAAGCGCTTGCCGTGCTTGCGTGCACAGAATTCGGGAATCAGCTCCATCGGACCCGGCCGGTACAGCGCCACCAGCGCGATGATGTCGCCGAAACGGTCCGGCTTGGCGCTTTTCAGCATGTCGCGCATGCCGCGCGATTCAAACTGGAACACGGCGGAGGTATTGGCCCTGGCGAAAATCTCGTAAGCAGCCTTGTCGTCGAGAGGCAGTCTCTCCAGTTTGAGATCCGAGGACGGGTCGAGCCTGCGGATGTATTTGATCGTCCAGTCAAGGATGGTCAGGGTGGTCAGGCCGAGAAAGTCGAACTTGACCAGGCCGATGGCCTCGACATCGTCCTTGTCGAACTGGCTGACCGCGGCATCGGATGCATCGGCGACATACAGCGGACAGAAATCCGTGAGTTTTCCGGGGGCAATCAGCACACCACCGGCATGCATGCCGACGTTGCGCGTAAGCCCTTCCAGCGTTTCGGCGAGCTCGAGCAATTCCGCGACCTCTTCCTCCTTTTTCTCGCGTTCGGCGAGCTGGGGCTCCATCTTGCGCGCCTCTGCCAGCGTGATGTGCTTGCCGGGCTGGAACGGGATCAGCTTGGCCAGCTGGTCGCAGAAGTTGTAGCCGAGGTCGAGCACACGGCCGACATCGCGGACCACCGCCTTCGCCGCCATGGTGCCGAAGGTTGCAATCTGCGACACGCTGTCAGCGCCGTAGCGTGATTTGACGTAATCGATGACGCGGTCGCGGCCATCCTGACAGAAGTCGATGTCGAAGTCGGGCATCGACACCCGCTCCGGATTGAGAAAGCGCTCGAACAGCAGGTCATAGCGTAGCGGATCGAGATCGGTGATGCCGAGGCTGTAGGCGACCAGTGAACCGGCCCCCGAACCGCGGCCCGGGCCCACCGGCACGCCATTGTTCTTCGCCCAGTTGATGAAATCGGCAACGATCAGGAAATAGCCCGGAAAACCCATCTGCACGATGGTCTTGGTTTCGAACTCGAGACGCTCGCGATACACCGGCTCCTGCGTCTTGCGCTCTGCCGCATCGGGATACAGCTCGGCAAGCCTGGCCGTCAGTCCCTCTCCGGCATGGGTGCGCAGATGCTGTTCCAGGCTGACATTTTCCGGCGTCGGAAAATGCGGCAGCCGGCTTTTGCCCAGTGTCAGCACCAGCGAGCAGCGCTTGGCGATTTCCACCGAGTTTTCCAGCGCCTCGGGCACGTCGGCGAACAATTCCGCCATCTCGGCCTGCGTGCGGAAATACTGGGCAGTGCTGTAGCGTTTCGGCCGCCGCTGGTCGGACAGGATGTAACCTTCCGAAATGCACACCCTGGCCTCGTGGGCGCGGTAATCCGCCTCCTTGAGGAACTGCACCGGGTGCGTTGCCACTACCGGCAAACCCAGCTTGCCCGCCAATTGCAGGGTACGGACCACGCAGGTTTCCACCGGCACCGTTGCCAGGCCGGAGGTCACCGCCTGCGGTCCCAGCCGTTGCAACTCGAGGTAATAGCGTCCGGGAAACAGGCGCGCCCACTCCTCTGCCTGCCTGCAGGCTGCATCCCGGTTGTCAGCGGAAAGCAACTGGCCGACATCGCCCTGATGGGCGCCCGAAAGTGCAATCAGTCCGCCGGTTCCGGTTTCGGAGAACCAGGATTTCGACACCTCGGCGCGACCGCGATACTGGTTGCCGCGATAGGCGCGCGTCAGCAGCTCGCACAGCCGCAGATAACCTTCATTGTTCTGCGCCAGCAACAGCATCCGGTGCGGATTGTCGCGATCGGCCTCGTTGGCAAGCCAGAGATCACAGCCGATGATCGGCTTGATGCCACTGGACCGCGCCGCAGCATAGAACTTGACCATGCCGAATACGTTGCCGAGATCGGTCAGTGCCAGCGCCGGCATGGCGTCCGCCCTGGCGGCAGCCACAGCCTCATCAATGCGCACGATGCCATCGACGATTGAATATTCGCTGTGCAATCGCAGATGAACGTACGCGGGCCGCATGACGGCATTTTATAGTGCATCACCGGCGAGTTCACCGGCCGCCGCACATCATCAACGGATAATCGATAAAAATCCGTAACATAGTGTTGATCGCTGCGTACTGCGTACGCAATCAGCGGTCCATCCGCAATAAACCCGACGGGCAGGCATGGAAAATGGCCGCGGGAATGCATTTGCCGCATAATCCTGCGGCTTTACCCGTTCCACCGAGGATGTTCTCCCTTTTTCTCTGATGTCCGCCAACGAATCGCTGCCCCGTTCGGGCGTCATTGCCCTGCTCGCACTGTGTGCCGTGTGGGGCTACACCTGGGTCATGCTCAAGGAAGGCATGCGTTTTGCCGATCCCTGGGATTACGCGGTGTTGCGCACCGTTCCTGGCGCACTGCTGCTGTTCGCCATCGCCGCCTGGCGCGGCGAGTCGCTGAGACTGCAGTCGCCGCGCCATGTGTTCATGCTCGGCCTGTGGCAAACCACCGCATTCAATGCACTGGTGTCGCTGGCACTGGTGTCGGGAGCTGCCGGCAAGACCGCGGTGCTGGTCTACACCATGCCTTTCTGGACCCTGTTGTTTGCCTGGCCCGTACTCGGCGAACGCATCCGCGGCCCGCAATGGATTGCAGTCGCACTGTCTGTCTGCGGCCTGGTACTGATACTCGAACCCTGGTCGCTCACCGGCACCACGACCGCCAACCTGCTGGCGGTGCTGACCGGCATCAGCTGGGCGGTGGCCGCGGTGCTGACCCGGCGCTGGCGCCACCATCTCGCGGTCGGCACCATCGCGCTGACGGCCTGGCAGATGCTGCTCGGCAGCCTGGTGCTGCTGGTGCTGGCGCCGTTGTTGTCAGCGCGCCCGGTGGAATGGACGCCCTATTTCTGCTTCGTGCTGGCTTATGGGGTGCTCTTCGGCACCGTGCTTGGCTGGGCGCTGTGGTTCTACGTGCTGAAACTGCTGCCGGCCGGGATCGCCGGACTTTCGGTGATGGCCATCCCCGCGATCGGCGTGCTGTCCTCGCGACTGCAACTGGGCGAGCAACCCGGACCGGTGGAATCGGCGGGCATGCTGCTGATCGTCGCCAGCCTTGCCGTATTGTCATGGGCCGGCCTGCGCCGGCGCAAACAAGCCTCGGTCAAATGAAACCCAGCCGTTCCGAATTCCATGTTTACAACGGCCTGCGTCATCACGTGCGCAGCTGGGGCGACGCCGATGCACCTCCGCTGTTCCTGTTACACGGGTGGATGGACGTTTCGGCTTCCTTCCAGTTCGTCGTCGACGAACTGCAGCGCAACTGGCACGTCATCGCACCGGACTGGCGCGGCTTCGGCCTCAGCGACCGTGCACCCGCAGGTTACTGGTTCCCGGACTACTATGCCGATCTCGAAGCGCTGTTGAACCATTACTCCCCGGACCGACCGGCACAACTCGTAGGTCACAGCATGGGCGGCGTCATTGCCTGCACCTACGCCGGGCTGCGCCCCGACCGGGTTGCGCGAGTCGTCTCGCTGGAAGGTTTCGGACTGGCGCGCACTGCGCCTGCCGATGCGCCCGGACGTTACCGGCGCTGGCTTGATGAACTGGCCGGCAGCGAGCCGCGTTTCCGCGCCTACGCGTCCTACGACGAGCTGGCCGGGCGGTTGCAACGCGACAATCCGCGGCTGACACCAGCCAGGGCACAGTTCATTGCCCGCGCCTGGGCGCGCGAAACCGCTCCCGGGAAAATCGAGATGTTGAGCGACCCGCGGCACAAGCGCACCAATCCCGTGCTCTTCCGCATCGAGGAATTGATGGCCTGCTGGCGCGAGGTCACCTGTCCGGTGCTATGGGTATTCGCGCGCAATTCGAAAGGGACGGGCTATCTGAAGGACACACCGGAACAACTGGGCGAACGCAGGAACGCGTTCAGTGACTACCGGGAACTCTGGATCGAGGACGCCGGGCACATGATGCATCATGACCGGCCTGAGGAAGTAGCGAAACGGGTGGAGGACTTTCTGGATTGATTACGGAAATGCTGGAAAATTCCGGCGCGCGAACGCGCCGGAATCCGGGCCGGTCAGTCGAGGAAGATGTTCGGATAGGCAAAACCGAGTGTCAGGAAAAACACGCAGACCTTGCCGATGTGAACGATCTTCTGACCGATGCCCATATCCTTGAATTTGGGTTCGGTCGCCGCCGCCGCACTCCCCTGCGCAGCTTTTGTTTCTTTGGACATGTAATGACTCCTTAGGGTTGATAGTTGGACCTTGCCCGCAGCGGAACGCCAACCCCGGAAGCCCGGGGTCGCGGGAGCAAGCCGCCCCGCCTAGAGCGCCGGCAGAATACACGGAATTACCTTACAGACACCTTGCGTGACAGAATTTAGCCTTAGAAACCCGAAAAAACCGACTGCCATGACTGAAAAGCCTTCCTCACCGCTGCTGGGTGTGCTCGGCGGCATGGGCCCTCTGGCCGCCGCCGACTTTCTTGCCAAACTGGTGGCCGAAACCCCCGCTGAACGCGACCAGGATCACATCCCCTATGTCGCCTGGGGGGTGCCGCAGATCCCGGAACGGCCCGCGGCCATACTCCGCAACGGCCCTTCGCCGCTGCCGGCCATGCTCAAGGGCGTTGCCGGGTTGAAGGCAGCCGGGGCAACCGCCATCGCGATTGCCTGCAACACCGCACATTACTGGTATGACGATCTGGTCAGGCAGGGCGGCCTGCCGGTACTGCACATCGCCGATGCCGTCTGCGCGATGCTGGAAGAACGCGGCATTTCCAAAGGCTCAATCGGCCTGCTTGGCACCGACGGTACCGTGGCGGCAGGGTTTTTCCAGCAGCGTTTTTCCGCGCGGGGACTGGAATGCTTCACCAGTACCAGGGACGAGCAGGACCGGCTGGTTTTGCCGGCCATTGCCGCAGTCAAGGCCAATGATCTGCCCCGCGCCCATGCACTGGCCATGCAAGGCATCCGTGGATTGCTGGACCGGGGCGCCCAGGCCGTGGTTCTGGCCTGCACCGAAACCCCGGTAGCAGTCGATTTCGCACAGACCCCGGTCAGCGAACGCTGCATCGATGCCACGCGCGCGCTGGCCCGGTTCTGCGTGGCCTGGCATCGCGAGGCTTGCCGTTCAGCTACCTGACACAGAGGGCCATGCAAGGCGCAAACTGGACAGGTTGGCCAAGTTCGCTTAGATTCAAATCTGCCGTTGCCGTCACCCCGACGGCGCCCCCCACAAACACTGCAACAGGAGATCAACCATGCTTCGCATTCCGCATTTGTTCGCCGCCCTTGCCGCGGCGACCCTGATCGCCGCGCCAGTACAGGCGGCCGAGTTGACGGGCACCCTGAAGAAAATCAAGGACACCGGCGTGATCAAAGTCGGTCACCGCGACGCCTCGGTCCCCTTTTCCTATCTCGATGACCAGCAGAAGCCCATCGGCTACGGCGTCGACATCTGCATGAAGATCGTCGACAAGGTCAAGGCCGAACTGAAAATGCCGAACCTGAAGGTCGAGTTTGTCCCGGTTACCTCGCAGACCCGCATCCCGATCCTGATGGGCGGCAACATCGACATCGAGTGCGGCTCGACCACCAATTCGGTGGAGCGCCAGAAGCAGGTGGACTTCGCGCCGACCTACTTCGTCACCGGCACCAAGATCATCGTCAAGAAAAGCTCGGGCATCAAAGGGTATGACGACCTGAAGGGCAAGACCGTCGTCTTCACCCAGGGCACCACCAACGAACGCGCGATGAAGGCCTACAACGACGAGAAGAAACTGGGCATCAATTTCCTGCCGTCAAAAGACCACGCCGAGTCGTTCCTCGCCGTGCAGACCGACCGCGCAGTCGCGTTTCCGATGGATGACATCCTGCTCTATGGCCTGAAAGCCGGCGCCAAGAACCCGGATGATTTCGTTGTGATCGGCGAATTCCTGTCGGATGACCCCTACGCGATCATGATGCGCAGGGAAGATCCCGCCTTCAAGAAGCTGGTCACCGACGCAGTGAGCGCCATCTACAAGAGCGGCGAGATCAACAAGATCTACACCAAGTGGTTCCAGTCGAAGATTCCGCCCAAAGGCATCAACCTGAATTTCCCGATGTCCGACGGCCTCAAGGAAGCGATCAAGAACCCCAACAACACCGGCGTCGGCCCCTGCGGCAAGATGAAGTGCTGATCACGGGATAAGCTGAACGAAAGCGGGGAGCCCAGGCTCCCCGCTTTTTTTTGTCTGCGCTTTCGGGCTACACTGCGTTCATGGACTTCAGTTTCCTCGGCCAGCCGGCCTTTTCCGGCGGCGGCACCTATCTCGACTGGGTGATCACCGGCATCAAGTGGACGATGCTGGTCTCGCTGTGTGCCTGGGTCATCGCGTTTACCGTGGGATCGGTGTTGGGGGTCATGCGCACCACCAGGGTGATCTGGCTCAACGGCCCTGCCACCGCCTACGTCGAGCTGTTCCGCAACATACCGCTGCTGGTGCACATGTTCATCTGGTATTTCGTGATGCCTGAACTGGTGCCGAAATCCCTGGGACTGTGGATGAAACAGGGCATGCCGATGCCCGAATTCTGGAGCGCAGTGTTCGCACTGGGTTTCTACACGGCTTCCCGCGTCGCCGAGCAGGTACGCTCCGGCATCCAGTCGATACCACGCGGCCAGACCCACGCGGCACTGGCCACCGGCCTGACGATGCCGCAGGTCTATCGCCACGTGCTGCTGCCGATGGGCTACCGCATCGTGATCCCGCCGCTGACCTCGGAATTCCTGACCATCTTCAAGAATTCCTCGGTCGCCCTGACCATCGGAGTGCTGGAACTGACCGCACAGGCCCGCACCATCTCCGAATACACCTTCCGCACCTTTGAAATATTCACGCTCGCCACGGTGGTTTACGTACTGATCACTCTGGCAGTGGTGGTGCTGATGCAGTTCGTCGAGCGCAAGGTGCGGGTGCCCGGCTACATCGGGACCGGAAAATAGCCATGTTCAGCAATTTCGATTACGACGTCATCCAGCGCGCACTGCCCTACCTGTGGCAGGGCATGCTGACCACGCTGGGACTGACGCTGCTGGCGATGATCGGCGGCATCGTCCTCGGCACGCTGCTTGCGCTGATGCGGCTTTCCAGCATCAAGGCCGTCAGCGTGCCCGCCGGCGCCTACGTCAACCTGTTGCGGGCGACGCCGCTGATCCTGGTGATCTTCTGGTTCTATTTCCTGGTGCCGATCGCGGTCAAGCACATCTCGGGCGACAGCTACGCCCAGGGCATCGGCCCATTCTATTCGGCGCTGATCGCTTTCACGCTGTTCGAGGCCGCCTACTACTGCGAAATCATCCGCGCCGGCATCCAGAGCGTTCCCGCCGGCCAGGTCAACGCCGCCTATGCACTGGGGCTCAACTACCGGCTGGCGACGATGCTGGTGGTGCTGCCGCAGGCATTCCGCAACATGGTGCCCATCCTGCTCACGCAGGGCATCATCCTGTTCCAGGACACCTCGCTGGTCTACGTGGTCGGACTGACCGACTTCATGGGCGCCGCGAGCAAGGTCGCCCAGCGCGACGGCCGGCTGGTCGAAATGTACCTGTTCGCCGCGCTGATCTATTTCATCCTCTGCTTCACCGCATCGTTTTTCGTCAAACGGCTGCAGCTGCGCATCACGCCGCCGCGCTAGGAAGGCAATCCCATCATGGCCATGATCGAATTCAAGAACGTCAGCAAATGGTACGGCAGCTTCCAGGTGCTGAAGGACTGCACCACCAAGGTCGAAAAAGGCGAAGTCATCGTCGTCTGCGGGCCATCAGGTTCGGGAAAATCGACGCTGATCAAGTGCGTCAACGCGCTGGAACCCTTCCAGCAGGGCGACCTGATCGTCAACGGCCAGTCGGTGGGGGCCAAAACCACCAACCTGCCGCAGCTGCGCGCCAAGATCGGCATGGTGTTCCAGAACTTCGAGCTGTTCCCCCACATGAGCGTGACCGACAACCTCAATCTCGCGCAGGTCAAGGTGCTGAAGCGCGGCATGGAGGAAGCCACCGAAAAGTCCCATGCCCTGCTCAAGCGCGTCGGCCTGATCGATCATGCGCGCAAGTTTCCCGGCCAGCTCTCCGGCGGCCAGCAGCAGCGCGTAGCCATCGCCCGCGCGCTGGCCATGGACCCCATAGCCATGCTGTTCGACGAACCGACCTCGGCGCTGGATCCGGAAATGATCAACGAAGTGCTCGACGTGATGGTCGAACTCGCCCAGGAAGGCATGACCATGATGTGCGTGACCCACGAAATGGGATTTGCACGCAAGGTTGCCCACCGGGTGATCTTCATGGACCAGGGCGAAATCGTCGAGGATGCCGGCAAGGAGGAATTCTTCGGCACGCCGCGCTCGGAACGGGCGCAGCAGTTCCTGTCAAAAATTCTTCACCACTGACACTGCCACATCCGCGCCTGCGTTTTTATCTGGCCGCTAGGCTCAAGCGCAGGTAGAATGCGCGCTTTTGATTTTTCCAGCGCGCATCAATCATGAGCTCAAGCAAGACCTCCTCCCGGAAATCCGCCAACCAGTACGACTGCAGCAAATGCCCTGGTTACTGCTGCAGTTATCCCCTGATCGAAGTCGGCAAGCGCGACATCCAGCGCCTGGCAAAACACTTCGACATCAGCTACAAGCAGGCCGAAGAGCGCTACACCTTTTACGACAAATCGGAAAAGTCACGCGCACTGCGCCAGCAGAAGGACGAGCATTTCGGCAACATCTGCAAACTGTTCGACACCAAGCTGCGCCGCTGCACCGTCTACGAAGCGCGGCCCGGCGTGTGCCGCGAATATCCGGACGGCAAGCGCTGCGGCTATTACGAATTCCTCCAGTTCGAGCGCGAACACCAGGACGATCCGACGTTCGTAGCGGTAACCTGAAATATCAATAAAAACATATAGTTATTTATTCATTCGCCCGCTGACGGGCAAAAAAAATCCCGCGCCGTGGCGCGGGATTTTTTTATTGCAGCTGGCGCGACTCAGCAACCACTACCGCAGTTGCCGTCGCTGTCGAATTCCATGGTCCTGCCGGTCAGCGGCAAATGCACCGGCACTTTCACCGCCTTCATGAGGGTATCGGTCTTGGTACCGGCGATGACCTTGCCGCCCTTGGTCGCAACTTCGTTGACGTGGCTCGCGATCACCGCGTTGGGCTTCACCAGATCATTGATCACGAACGCCGCTTCCTTGGGACCAGTGGTGAAGTTGTCCCCGATGTTCATCACCACCAGCTTGGCCTTGTAGTGCTGGCGCACCACGGTGTCCTGCTCCGCGGTAATACCGGTGTCACCTGAGAGGTAAACCACGAGTCCGTTGCTGAAGGTCAGGACGTAGCCGGTGGGTGGTCCGACATAGGCGCCGAGACTCGCCATCTGCAGCATCTTGCCCAGTTCGCCGCCGACCATTGCGCCGCTGACGCCGTTGGAGTGCACCGCAGGCACCGTGGTGATGGTCACACCACCGACTTTGCGTGAAGCGCCGAAGCGTACCAGCAGCGAATCCGCCGGATTGCCGCCCAGCGCCTTGAGCTTGCCGGCAAAAAACGCCGGCATTTCACTGCCGGTGACAATCTTCGCCTTCTTCGCCGCCGCGATGCGCACGGTGCTGGTGTCAGGTGTCGCCTGCACCGTGATCTCGGGCTTGCCACAGGTGCCGGCATTGGTTGCCGCCATGTGCTGCTCGCCCGCATGATCGC
>Ga0222714_10006248_pt1 | contig 11161 bp, 10 predicted proteins | sample C33_3DmetaG_FD_165048 | JGI IMG/M metagenome (GOLD analysis project Ga0222714, IMG submission 165048) | Estuarine water microbial communities from San Francisco Bay, California, United States - C33_3D | ecosystem: Environmental > Aquatic > Marine > Unclassified | place: USA: California... | reverse complement strand
ACGTTTTTCTTCTGCTGCTCTTAGAACTTGTAGTTCTGTTTCTTTTTCGTATATCTCTTGTTTATCAGCATCTGTACGTTTTAAGTTATCAAGCTCAGCTTTTAACATCTCTTCTCTCTTCTTGAAGATCTCTTCAGCAGAAGCTCCTCTGGCTTGTAACAGAGCTAATTCTCTTTCACCTGAGTTTATAAGTGTTTCGTTAGAAGCTATAACAGCATTGTTAGCTCTTTCTGCTTCATCTGGAAGAATACCTAACCATTCTAAGACAGGTCTAAAGGCTTCTATCATAGAGTTGATTCCATCTTCTAAAGCTTTTATAGCTTTTCCAACAAAAGGAACAGACTCTCCAAACTTCTTAACACCTTTTACGATATCATCCCAATACGCTACCATAGAACCCAACACAACAACAAAAGCTCCAATACCGGTAGCGATAAGAGCTTGTTTGGTTGTTATACCCATGATCTTAGCCTTAGCAGCAGCTAAAACGTTAGCATCGGCCATTTGTTTGATACCTTCAGAAACATCTTTAACACCCATAGCCACAGCGATAGCAGAAGCGGCTTTCTTCTCCATCTCTCCAAAGCTCTCTGATTCAACTCCTAAAAGACCTAAAGTACCAACTACACCAGATAAAGATCCACCCATAGTTTTTATAGCTCCATCAGCAGCTAAAAACTTCTTATCATCTGTAAATCCTTCAGCAGCCTGGTTAGCTTTATCTAACTGTTTTGTTAAAGCTTGGGCATCCTTAGATAGATCTTTAAAAGCTTGAGAACCTATCTCAACACTTTTTAACTCTTCGTTTATCTGTGATAATTCGTTCTCAAGATCGTTTAACGACTTGGTTTGTACCTGAACATCTATGTTAACGGTTTGGTTCATATATTTAAATATCTTTTACGTGTCTTAAGGTACCTACTGTTCCCATATAGCAGATGTACATTGAGCACATATACTACCCCAGGCATGTTCTAACACTTGTTTATGTTTTTCGTTCATCCACAAATCCTCTAACTTGTTTTCTTTTAGATTTCCATACTTATGTTCCATATGATAATCGTTACAACATAAGAAAAGTTCTGAGTTAGCGTTTATATGTAACCATTCTGTATCTCTTTTACCTTGACAACCTATAACCTTTTTATCTTTTTTGATAAAAGGAGAAGATGATATGTAATCATCTATAAGACCTACCCTATCGATGAGGTGTGGTTGTTTAAATACGTTTACGTTAGGAAATAAAGCTTTAGCAGCAGCTACCTGTTCATCTAACTCTGTAGGAGAAATATCTGGAAACTTAGGACCTTTTAAAGCTCCTGATTCTCTATCATGTCCGTTTACTTGTACAGATAAAAGATTTTTGTTGATAAGATTATCAGCAGCATATTTAACGTTTTCTTTTAACTTATCAAAAAGATGAGCTTTCATATTTACTCTCTTTTCAAACAGTTCAGCAGATGTCCATATAGGAGCATTTACACATAAACCCCATACAACGTCTTGATATTTGTTTATAATATCTGTTTTAGCTGGTGTTAAAGGTGTACCGTTTGTAAGTACAACCATACCTAACCTAAACTCTCTTAAAGTTTCTAACATCTCTTCAAAATGAGCGTATATAAGAGCTTCGTTATAATGTGATGTGTATATACCGTTAAATTCTGGAGAAACTATACCACCTTTGTTATCATGTATCTGTTGTATGATGTTTCTAAACTCTGACGGTGTCATTTGGTTGATAGTCTCGGTAGGATTACCTTCATAAGCTACAGGACAAAACCAACATCCTGCGTTACATAATCCGTTAGGGTCTATCTGTGCGTATCTTATCTTATCAGCCATTGGTCTTGTTTTTCTTTTATAGTTTCAAAGTCTTCGTTTATATCCAGATGGTTATAGATTAAACCCATAGGGTTGTTAAATCTTTTTAACCACATACGGTTAGCTGTTTTTTTATCATAAGAAAATCTTAACACTCTACTTCCTTTAAAAGGATCTATATGTGTTGTATAATGATAAAATCTTACCCTTGTACCGTCATCATTTTTTACGATAAACTTTCCATCTTCAACCGATAGATGTTTTTTAAGTTTATGATTCTCCCACAGATGCATGTATATGTTATAATCAAGCTCTAAGATGTTTATGTTATCTTCTTCTACGATATCACATAGAGAGAACATCTCTGTGTTAGGGACTCTACCACCTCTTGATGGTTGTTCAATCATCCTCTGAACACTCTTCTGTAACAGGTATTTACTTTTAGAACCGGTAACCATAAGTCCTATGTTAAACAGATTTCCTGCTCTATCTTTATTTACATGTTCTGGAACAACGATAAGGTCGTATTTATCATACATATCAATCAGATCATCTAAACAATCCAGAAAAATGGTATCACAATCTAAAAGTACCTCTACATCACAATCACTTTCGATCAAACCTTTCCATTTAAAACCATAAAGGTTATAGTATATCCATCTATCCCAATCTCCTTGTTCTACATCTATAACCTCTACACCTATATCTTTTAGATATTGTTTTTTATCGTCATCTAAAATATCCCAGCTATATACTCTGAAAGGATGTTTATGTTCATATAAAAGAAAGCTCTTGTATAAAACCAAGAACTGTTCGTAGTATGTGTTGTTTAAAAATGTAGAGTATCTTATCTTCATACCAAACAGCTTTTCTTACCTACCTCTTGTATATACTCAAAGTATTTCCAACCGGTTACATTTTTGTTAGGATTTTCGATAACATGTCCGTAAGGTAACATACTATCAAACATACCTTTAAAGAAAATTCCTGTTGTACCATCTACAACACCGGCATTGTGATAAAAAGCATTATCTAACCATCTATCTATATGATCGATAGCAAAGTGAAAGTTAAACTCCTTGGGAACACGTGTCTCTCTCCCATACTTCCAAGCCATCCATAACTCTGACCACATCGACATAGTCCAATGTTGTAGAACCATATAAGGTTCACCGGCCTGATCTTTCTTTTTCTTTATAGCGTTAGATATAGGAGGTATCTTTTTCCATAATTCCATCTGTAAGTTATAACTATCAGCCCAGTATGATGTAGGAACATCTTTTATAAGTTTTTGTGCTCCTCCTGAATTCTTTTCTTGACTTTCAACAAACTTTGGATCTAAACCAGCTAAAGAACACATAGAAAAGAAAACAAGATTACCTTTAGATTTGATATAATCTGCTCCTATATAAGAACATGTATCTGATAGATACCATATATCATCTTTTAGGTAAAATGTAAAATCAAAAGGTTTTGTAAAGATAAAATCTGAATCGTGAAAGAATATTTGTGTATACTGTAGATGTGGGTTAGCTTTCCAATGTTTCTCTAAGATATGTGCTTGTAAAGAAGGTTGATAACTGTTTATACCTCTTGTATCATCATAGAAAAAGAACTGTACACCTTTAAAATGGTTTTTTAACTTTATCCAATCTTCTGGTATACCGGGTTTAGCTATATCCAATCCTAAGACCACATGTATGTCTCTTGGATCTATACCCATGTCTAAAAAATTATTTACGTAAACCTCTACCTCCCAGGTATACCTTGGTATGGCTGGTTGACAACTTAAATATATCATCTGCCTATTTTTTTTATGTTAAAGCAAACCGTATGTTATCTGATGAACCAGAATAACTGGTTATCAAGCTGGTTTGTATTTCTTGTGTTATCTGTGATTCATCGAACCATATATCAAACAGTATCATATCGTAACTCCCTGTATCTACGTGGGTAAAAATATCTCCTTGTATGATTGATATACTTGAAGAAAGATACCCCTGAGAAACAACTTCATCTATCAACTGTTGATCTTGTTCTATCACCGTTACATTTGTTCCTTGAGAGGCAAACCATTGTGGTATAACCCCTAAACCTAAACCTCCTACCAAAACATTCTGATAGCTTGAGGTAAAGTCTGAACAGAAGTATTCAGCATATCCGTTATCATGGTATGTCCAATCATCGTTCCATACAAAGTGTACACTACCAGATATCTTTTTTATCTGGAAATGATTTCCTGTGACTTCTGTTATGTTATCGTAAGGTAAATATCCCATCTATATCTGTTTAAAAGTTACACTCTATACAAGGTCCTGACCATGTTGTTCCTGTCCAGTATCTGGCGAAAGAACTATCTGATACCCAGTATGCTGTTGATTCTTGAGATGAACAGTTTGAATCTAAACCGTAGTATACCGTTGAAGTACAAAGATCGGTGGTGTTAAAGTAATGTGTACCTCTCTTAAGAGCATTACAAGCATCAGCTGCTGTTCCTGTTGATGTTCTTGCTACAAACGTTATACCGTTACAAACTGCTGCTGTAGTAGTTGTTGTAGTTGTAGAAGTTGTAGTTGGTGCTATACAAGGTCCTGTTATCGTATAATCTGTAAACGCTGAGTATACCGCTGTACCTAAAGTCCAACACTGTCCAGATCCATCGTTAACAAAAACTTCTTCTCCTGAGTTATAAGATCCTAAAGGTCCTACATATCCTAAAGCACCACCATCATTTCTTTCTGCTGTCCAAACATTTGGTGCCAACGTTGTAGTCGTTGTAGACGTAGACGTAGTCGTTGGAGTAGATGTCGTACTTGTTGTAGTTGTAGATGTAGAAGTAGTTGTTGGTTGTTCACTACATCCTGACTGTCCGCTTACCAATTGTGTGCTTACACACAACGTTCCTGGAGTCGTTGTACCTGGTGTGTTATCCCATATAAAGTAATTCCCTGTGAATATGTTGACATATCTTTGAGAAGCCTGTTGTGGTGCTATACTTGTATAACATTGTCCATCTCCTAACTCACATGGATCCAACTTATAGTATAACGTTCCAGATGTTGTACTTGTTGTAGTTGTAGATGTTGAGGTAGTTGTTGTAGGAGGTACCGTAGTACTTGTTGTTGTTGTAGTTGTACATGGTCCTGCCAACGTTACAAATACTCCTGTACCAGAAGGTGTTGGACGAGCACAAATTAAACCAACCTGCTCATAAGCTATGTTAAACTGATCTGGATCACCAGCACATGTTGTATAGAATACTGTACATCCACCTGGACTTAAACACTCTACCTCATACTCATAACATCCTGTTGGATCTAACGTTGTGGTTGTTGTAGTTGTAGATGTTGTGGTAGGTTCTGGTCCACATCCTGCCCATACAAAGTTGATAGCATATGATAACGAACCTCCTTGACGTTGTACAGTTCCTTCACAAGCACAGAAGTCTGGTGTTGAACTATCTGGTAGAACAACTTGATCTACTTGTAAACTTCCAGAACAATCTAAGTACTGGTATGTTAAGTTTTGACTTAGATCGAAGTTATCGATGTTATATGTGTAACAGTTAGCACATGTTGTTGTGGTTGTTGTTGTAGATGTAGAAGTTGTTGTGGTTGTTGGAGCTCCACAAACGATAGACCATTCTACAGCATCGTTTATAGGTGATACAGGATCAGCATTTCCATACTCGATTCTTACAACTCTGTTAGCTGTATTTGACCACGTAAATCCAGAATTACCTGTTGAAGGTGTGTTTAAACTTGTACCCCATGGTCCTGAATAGTTTGCTGTACCTTGCCATCCTGAAGTATAATCTAAGCTACCGTTACTATAAAGGTTTAACCTGTTTGGTCTATCAAGAACAGCCCAGTATAAGGTGTTGCCTGCTGGATCTGTTGAACAAACTGGATAATCAGCATAGAAACCATACGCTGTTGAACCGGTTGTAAACTGAATTGTACCAGAACCACAACTGTAACATGCCAGTGTTGTTGTAGATGTTGTGGTAGAAGTACTTGTTGTCGTCGTAGTTGTAGGTACCGTAGTAGTCGAGGTCGTAGTACTTGTACTTGTAGTTGTTGACGTTGTTGTACTTGTAGTTGTTGACGTAGACGTTGTTGTTGTGGTCGGTGCTGTAGTTGTACTTGTGGTTGTAGAAGTACTTGTTGTCGTCGTAGTTGTAGGAGGAACAGGTATGTTTGAATAATACGCAGGATATAAACGTATAAGTTCTACCGTAGCTACATCGTTATCAGAAATGTTAAAACCGCTAATCTTGTTGATGCGGTATAATTGGTCTTTTATAAAGATTTTATCGTTAAGCCTTATGTCCTTATACTCCTCTTTATCGAACTGGATGTCTAAGGTTATCTTTTTGTTCTCATCCCAGTATAAACTATCGATGTATGTTTTCCAATATTTTGTATATGCTGTTTTACCAGTTAACAAGTTTACACCACCGGTGAAAGGAACATAGGTGTTGTTAAAGTGTAAATCGTTGGTAGTCCCTGTAACAGAGGGTATCTGTGATATGTTCGATAGGGTAGAGTACGTTCCTGTTACCTGAATATTATTTACCGGGAGACCTATGTAAATAGGACCTGGTAGAGAATTGGAAGCTTTATATCCTATACGAGGTTTGAATTTATATGACTTTTGTTCAGCATTTTCAAACTTGTATAAATGAGGAAATACAAAACCAGAAGCCAGGTTAAGGTTAAAGGTTGGGTTACCTTCAGCATCTATACTTCCTGATTGTATCTCTGAACCTAATACTGTAGGAGCAAACAAAGTACCTATTTTTTTCTGTCCTTGTGATATGTTGTTTTCTGATAAAAGACGTAAGGTACCGTATTGGTAGTTTGGTGTATCATCTATAGCAACTTTTGAGAATCTATCTGTATCATCTATGTTAGATAATCTTAACTCTCTTTGTTGTTCAGATACGGTATGTCTTATACCTACCCTTGTAGCTGTTTCAAACTTTCTTGTCCAATCTACAGTTCTACCCTGTAACATCCATTCATCGAACGTGTCTATCGATATCTTTCCGTTTTCGTTATATACTGGTGTAAGAACAAGATTAAACTGTTCTATGAGACCTTTTAAGATATCTAAACTTTTTGTTTGACTATCCCATTGGTTGGCCATGTTAACGGTTATATCCTCGTATGTAGTTGGAGCAGCACTGTTAGGTAAAGACCATGTAGATTGGTAAGCAAAAGATTGTACCGTAGATCCACCATAGAAAGCTGTTAACCTACATGTTATAACATCACCGGAATTTAAAGCATATGTTTGTGCTGGTAAGGTTTGTGTATAAGGAAAAGGATCTGAAGTTGAAAATTGTTCTACATCATATTGTCCTATAGCTACCCCGTTTCTAAAAAACTGTAGCTGAAACTGTACAGGAGAGTTACCAGCATTTACAGGGTTCTGAATATACTTGAACGTAGCAGACATGGTATAGTTACCTGTTACCGGAACTGAGTATGAATTTGTACCGTTGTTAAAGTTACCTCCTGGGTCTGTTATAGCAGTATTGTTTATAACATAAGATGTACCAGAATTCATAGAAGGGAAAATAAACCCTCCATCAGCTTCTAAACCGTTAAACTGAGCATCACCTGCTCCTAAACCTTCTGTTGCTTTAGGTAAGATATATAAGTTATCAAAATCTGATCCTGTAACAAAAGATCCTGTATAGGTAAAACTTACCTGTTCAAATAAAACATCTAACGTATCCTTAACTCTAACGGCAGGTAAAAATTGTTTAGCTGACATAGGAGTATTTGTAGATGTGATATACCCATCTGTTGTTCCTGTAGCTACTCTTGGTATGTTAGGAAAGTCTGCTTTAGAATCAGATCCAAAGTCACATAAAGGATAAAATATAGATCCAGATAAAAGGTTACCTGACCAACTATCTACGATGGAGGCTGAAGTTAACGTATGTGTATATGCTGACCAATCTCCTTCAGCTATAAGTTTGGTAGCTATGGCATCTTTAAATTGTACAACCTGATCTGATAGCTGTACTTTATAAACATGGAAACCAGCTTGATCGGTTAAAGCTTCTAACAATAGTAACTGCCCTTGTATAAGCGTCTCTCCGTCATAGATAACATAAGCCTGTATGGTATTATAGAAAGCAGGTATATCTGTTGCTCCTATCTCATAAGCATGTTTAAAAAACTTGTTGTTGTTTTTTGTACCCGGTAAATCAAATGTTTGAGATCCTACTCCAAAGAAAGAACCTATTCTATCGTTTTCAACAGCAGAAATATCCAACCTAAGAGGTATGTTACCCTCTACATCTAAATCGTAGGTTGTACCTTGATGTACTACTCTTAGGATAATATCTGCCATCTATCGTGCGATTCTTGGGTTAGCGTATCTGTATTGTATCTCGTATTGGAAAGCCTTTTGAGATCTTATGTTGGTATTGTGTGTATATGTAGCGTTTGTTATCTCAACAGGTACCATGATAGATCCTTGTTGTATAAAAACTTCTGGTGATTCTATCATCTGTGATACCCATTCAGCTTCGTTTTGTAAAAGGTAAGGTGTAGATACAGAGTAATCGTCTGTATATCTTACGTTATAAGTATCTGTACCTCTTCTGTTTACGTTATATGGTGATGTAGCGGATGAATAATCTACAAAAGGTTTTAAAATGTTTTTTCTGTCTACAGATGTATTCTTTTTCTTTGGTAGGTTAAATCCATAGTAGTCCCAAAACCCGTAGTTGTTGATAAAAGCAAAGTTTATCCTATCATAGTTACAATCCTCTTCTACAGGTACAGATATAGATCTTCCGTTATATGTTATAGTCTTATCACTTGATGGTGTAAGAACAAATTGTTTAAATTGTCCGGCAGGAACACTTCCTCCTTGACCTCCTGTTATAGATACAGTCTTAGATGTTGCTGTACCGTTAAAAGCTGTTACAGAAAAGATATCTGTAGATGATACCGGTATGTTGGAAGGTCTATCTGTTAAAAGAACAGCACTACCGCTATCCAGCCAGTTATATGATATACCGTTGTTTGGATCTACTATACCAGGAAATACTTCTATGTTATCTGTTGCCAGGTTAGGATAAACAGTTACAGAAGAAGAAGGAGATGTACCGTACTCTTCTCCAAACTTTATATCAAAGGTTTGTACAGAAGTTACAGGTGTAAAATTATCTGAAGTCCAAGATAGATCGTATTCAAGATAATCGTTTAAGATTCTTGAAGGATCAAATACACCGACACCGGCCGGGTTAGGATATTGTTTAACTCTTGTTAAGATGGTACTTCCTTGAACAACATCCATCACAAATTGGAATTGTGGTGAGGTATATGCTGAAGAAGAAACTACATATACAAGGTTTGTATACGTTACGTTTGGATTGGTCGGTTGTTGTACTATACTATAAGCCATCTTATCCTAAGGTTATATCTGTTAATTCTTGACCTATCATAACCCCTACCGTACTCAGACCGGCTTCCATAAGAAGATCTACTCCTCTTGTATCCATCACCTGTGAAATCGAACTACCTATAAAAGGTTTAGGTTTTAAACCCTTCTGTGCTATAGATATTCTTACAGGTAAAGGCAAACCTGATTGTTTTGATATGATAGGAGATTTAAACTGTCCTTGTGGAAAAATAGACTTAGGGTTACGATTGTATTTACTCTTTGTACCTTTAACCCCGCTGTCTAAATAATTCCCATACTCGTTCATGGTTCTTACAAGCTGGGTACCCTCTGGTGTTGTCTTTACGGTGTATTCTATAGAGTTAGATAAAGCACCTGTACCGGAGGTTTGTTCCTGAATGGTTCTACCCATCTCTCCTTTAAGAAGTTCTCCTATCTTATATAAGGCATCTTTTATGGTCATAGCTGTGGGTAGTTACAGTAATCTAAAGCGAAAGGTGTGATAACATTTACGTTAGCCATCCATCCATAAACTCTATCTTGAAAGGCTTCGTTTACAGGTGTGGCTGAATTCATCACCACTTCATATGTTTGTTGTCTTTGTGTTGTACCAACGTTAAACCATGCCATAAGATCCCAAAGGTATTGTTCTGTGTTAGATACAACGTCTAAGTTTGAACCTCCTGATACTCTTGGTACATCAAGACTATAAAGTTCAAAAGTTAAAGTTCTTTGGTTAGGTGCTTGTAAGGTACCCATAGGTCTTAAAAAGACATAAGGATATAACCGGTTAACGGCTGAAGCATCTAAGTAGTCTATAGTTCCAGAATCAAAAGATGCTATCTGTAGATGGGCATCACAGGCAGCTTGGAACTGTTCTACAATTTGTCTATAGGTAAGGTTTTGTGCCATCGGTTAAAGACTATCTACGATGTGTTTATGAATCATAAGGTTAGCAGCAATACGGTTGTTATCGAATCCTTTTGCTCTAAGTTCTTCTATCTTTTGTTTTAAGAAATCATCTACATGTGGTTTGATAACCTCATCTAAAATGGTTTGTTCAGATTCTAACTCACGTGCTACAAAGCTTTCTGTTTGTTCTGTTTTCTTTTTAGCCATAATTTAGTTTTTTGGTTTACGTCCTGTTCTCGGTTTTCCTTTAACCGCTGAAGGTATATCACCTATCTGGTTTCCTACCTCTTTTACAGCATCAACTACGTCTTTGACTTCTTCTTTTACCCTTTCGACTCTTTCTTCAAGTTCGTCTGGGATGAAATCACCGTCTTTGTCTGTTAATTTACCTACCTTGTAAGCATATAGAAGAGATATACCAGCTATAACGAGGATACCTACTATAATATAAATTGTTGTCATACGGTTTGTATTTGTTATATAAATAAGATCATACACGAAAAAAGTACCACCTATCTTTGTCTAACCATCTGCATGGCTCTTTTGTGTTGTTTATCAAGCTCTTGGTTATAGTCTTTATCTATCTCCAAATAGTTTAAAACCGTTATATAGTTGACATCCGTGATGGCTTTGTCTCCTGTAATGTTAAGAATGTTGGAGTTAGAGAGCTTGTAGATAGTCCCCCACCAGCCCCAATGTTCTCCGAAAGATTTTCCAGATAGTGTTTCATCAACATCTTCGTCTCCTTCTTCGACAAAAGGTTGTTCAAAGATAGAGTAGTTGTTAAGTACAGATTTACGGTACCCAAAAAAAAACCTACAGCACCCAGCAGGATGTGTACAGGAAAGTCTTTAAAAGATATCTCTCTTTTCTTTCTGGTATTACTATCATACTTCTCTACATCGTAGTAATCAAACACGTTATCTACACTGTTGTTTACCATCCTTAACTTCTGTTTAACGGTAAACGATAAACTTTCAAAGTTATGGTTTGTTAC
>Ga0222714_10006245_pt1 | contig 11164 bp, 13 predicted proteins | sample C33_3DmetaG_FD_165048 | JGI IMG/M metagenome (GOLD analysis project Ga0222714, IMG submission 165048) | Estuarine water microbial communities from San Francisco Bay, California, United States - C33_3D | ecosystem: Environmental > Aquatic > Marine > Unclassified | place: USA: California... | reverse complement strand
CAGCATCTGCAAATATTAATCCTGAGAAAAAATTTCCATCACTATTTGAACCTGTTCACGGTTCAGCCCCTGATATTGCAGGAAAAGGAATTGCTAATCCTATTGGACAAATTTGGTCAGGTGCAATGATGCTTGATTATCTAGGAGAAAAAGAAGCAGCTAAGAATATTATTAAAGCGATTGAAAAAACTCTTTCCAGTGAAGAAAGCAGAACAAAAGATCTTAAAGGTAAAAGCAATACAAGACAGTGTACTGACGCAGTTTTAAATAACTTGTAATTTTTTTAATAAACAGCTCATGTCTAAACGAAAGCGACATTTGGTTAAAAGTAAAACTTATACAAGTTTCAATCACAATAAACTTAAATTTTAAAAATTAATCTTGCTGATCTATCTATTTTAAACATGGCAATTTTTTTATTTTTAAAAAATTCATCAGTTGCTTTTCTGGATCCAGACCATTCACCATAGTCATCTATTATCAACACACCATTTTTTACTAAACGAGTATATAAAACTTCTAATTCTACTTTTGTGCTTTCGTACCAATCGGTATCAAGCCTAAGAATAGAAATTTTTTGAGGAATATTAGATTTAATTTTTAATGTATTTTCAACTTTGCCTTTTATTAAAATCAAATTATTTAGATTTTTAGTATTTTTTTTAAAATTTTCTTTAACTATATCTATTGGGGCGTAGGCGTGAACGTTGTCAATATTTGCATCTTTGATTTGGGTATTTAAGTAATGCTTTGCAGTAAATCCGCCAAAATGATTATCTATGTCAGCATCAAAATTTGTTGGTTGAGACATTCCTTCGAAAGTGTCAAAACCATAAATTTTTTTATTTTTTATTTTTAATTTTTCTATCATTTTTTGGAATAAAATTAAATTACCGCCTTTCCAAACACCACATTCTACAAAATCACCATCAAGACTATTGTTATCTATATGCTGAATAGCTCTTAATAAACAAAATAGTCTATCAATACTTGTCATTGAAAATTTTGATGCAGTTTTAACTATATTGATTTCATCATTTGTAGCTTCTGGATATAAAAATTTAAGTGAATTATTTTCAATAGGTACTATTTTTAAGTTAAACTTTTTAAATATAGACTTTCTAATTCTTAGAAAAATTTTATAAATGTTACTAAGCATAAATATTAACAAAGAAGGTTTTTTTGTTTCTCGTTCTTAGTAGCATAATACGTATTTTGCTTACTAGTTGGAATTTTTTTTATAATGACTTGAAATTTATTATTTCGTTTTTGAATTTATACCATACTAACGTTTTCTTTTCTCTAGGGCGACACAAGGTCGACTGTATCGACCAAACTTTAAATTAACGTTGAATTGATTATGTTATTCTAAACTTTAGTGGGGCGTTCTGTTGCAAGGTGCCCCTGACTATGGCTCATGAACCATGGTTCAAGAAGCTTGAATTCCTTAACAAGAACAACACAAATTCCTACTTTCTAAACGTATGTTACTTGCCCTTGCTTTTTAATTCAATAGTACAAATTGACTCTAACTGAGTCCGAACTGAGTCTCAAAAATTTTCAATTAAATTATGCGAGAATATGCGTATGTTTTAATTTTGACATAATTAATACTTTCTATTAAATAATTTGTAATTCGAATCTAATTCGATTGAAACACGAAACACGCACCACGATCCACGATTCATAAATCATAACTCACGAACAGCTGGGCACGGCCATTAGAGCATTAATCCCGTTCCACTTTATAGTGGAGAAAGAATAGTTAAAAAAATGAATCTAATACAAAGATTTATTAATAATGGCTTTGGAGTAGTGCCATTAAAAAAACACTCCAAAAAACCTTTTGTGAAAAATTGGGAAACTACTAAGTTCACAATAGAAGACTTTAGAGATCCAGAGCTAAATATTGGGGTTAATTTAAAGCAGTCTAACTTAATAGACATTGATTTAGATACACCAACCGCAATACCTTTTGGTCCTAAATTTCTACCATTAAGTACCATGGTGTTTGGTGTTTCTAAAATGAAACCCACTCACTACATCTATAAAAATATTGGACTTAAAAGTCTTAAGAGAAATTTTATGGATGGCACAACGATTGCTGAATTGAGAACAAACGGCCAGACTGTTTTTCCTAATAGCATTTGTGAATCAAAATTAAATGGTGGACAACTTACAGAACGAGTTTGGGTCAACGAAACTTTTGATATTTATGAAGATCCAGATATTGAAAGTAAGTTTAACAAGCTATGTGCAGCTACTGCATTTCAAAAATATATCGATAGTGATAATTTAGATATGGTTAAATTAGCCTCATGTTTAAAGAGATATACGAATTGGGTTTTTGAAGAACGATATCTTTTTATTAGTCGAATAGTTTCTGAAATCAGAAACAAAAATGGTCATATCCTTTTTGATATGAAAAATATTTTTCCTAAAATTGAAAGCGTTGAAAAAAAATGGTCTGATTCTGAACAAAAAAAATCAGGCTATCCATCATTAGCTAAACAGCTTGGAATAAGTGAAGAATACTGCCGTGAAGTATTATCTTGGATTGGAAATATTCGAGAAGAAAAAACTCCAGAGATAAAAACAAAACGAGTAGTAGATTTCGTTGCAAATGCAATGTCAGACGATGATTTCACTAAAAATATAGAATTAAAATTTTTAGTAGAAGGAATTGTACCTGATAGAGGAGTATTTGTTCTTGCTGGAAGACCTAAATCAATGAAAAGTTTTATGGCTTTAGATTTGGCTTATGCAATCCAGAATCCAGGGACAAACTTTTTGGGCATACCTGTTCTGCACGGTGATGTTCTGTTGTTAGCTTTGGAAGATAATGAAGTTTCCATGAATAAAAGAGTTAAAGACATGGGAAATGTTCGTAAAGCAAAACCAACAACTTTCATTCTAAAAAATTGTCCTCGTATTGGTGAAGGTTTAGAAGAATCAATAGAAGAGTGGTGTAATCAGAAGCCTAATCCAAGGCTTATTATTATTGATACTTTTCAACTTATCAAACCAATGAAAAGAGGAAATACTTTAGATTATGATTTTGATTATGAAATCCTATCAAAGTTAAATGAGGTTGCTAACAGAAGAAAAATTGCAATACTTTATATCCATCACTTAAGCCAAGCAGACAAAAGTCATAGCTGGGATAAGATCATGGGAAGTACTGCACATCAAGGAGCTACTGATGCTATGTATATGCTGGATCGGGAGGATTCTGGTAATAAGGGTGTTATAACGGGTAGAGGAAGAAACATTATAGATTTTAAATATGATCTAGAATGGAATCCAAATAATGACCTACGCTTCAAGAATCTTGGCTCTTCGGCTGTGAGAATGGTGGCTGAAAATAAAAGGTTAATCTATAAGGCATTTAAAGAGTTTGAAGGAGAAGAAATGAAACCTTCAGATGTGAAAAAATATTATGGATATCACGCCAACTCTTCTGACGGAAAAAACATTCAATCTAATATGAGTAGAATGAAAGACAGAGGAGAACTTCTTCCTGGAAGTGTTTTTGGAAGTTATAAATCTCCGTATTCTAAGGACCAAATAGATGAAAATGGTAATCTTAAGCTAAGTATGTAGTAGTTGTATTACCTGTAGTAGTTACAACTACTACAACTCTTACATAGGTATTAGAGGGGCTCTACGTGATCCCTCTAATACACTCTCCTGACCTTATTTGATTTTCTAAAATACCAAAAACGTTTAAAAATAATGTTTATTTCAACATCTTATCAAGTCAGGATATTGATCCGTGATCCGTGGTTCTTGAACATGGAAGTATCCACACCGTTCCAATAGCCAAGATTATAGGGTAGGGTTATTAGAGATGAAGAAGATTGTATTGAGATTGGTTTTGTTTATCTTGGTGAAAGGAGAAAGATAAATATGCCTTTAGAACTTTGTTATGGATGTGGGAAAAGAGTTTCGACAACAACTGATCAGTGTCCAAAATGTGGTGAAAGAGAACCGACTCCAACCTATAGAAGAAAACCAGTTTATCACAAAGGCAGGTTTTGGATTTTTTTTGCAATTGGAGTTATTATCGCAACTTGTTTCATGACACTAATATAGATTTGATGAAGAAAACTTAATATGGAATGGTTTTGGTTGGTTGCTTTATTGGGTGTATTTTTCTTTTTTATTAATATTATCAGTAAATCAAAATTTGTAAAAAAACAAACCGATAAATCTATTAAAGATGCTGAAAAGTGGGCAAAAAAAAATAAAAAATATATTATTCGAAAGAACAAAATCATAGATAAATATGTGGACAAGCCATTAGACAAATATGTAGCCACACCAATAAGTTTCATTTTTAAGGCAATATTTATAATTGCAAGTGTTTTTTTGCTTATTTACATATTAGGTGCTGCAGCTGGTGGATTAAAATCTCTTTATTATGGAAGTCCATTTTTATTTTTATTTTTGATGTGGTTATTATTTTTTAGACCAAGAAATTAATTCGTTAACAATCTCTGCTTTTGATTTTAGAGCATGCGAAAGAGAAGCCAAGCAATATCCAGAACTATTTAAAACAAAATATTAATTCTTAACAAGCCCGATTAACGCTTTACACACATAATTACCGCATCTCTAACCTAATTGCTGCATTTTAAGTCTTTGGTTAATGGTGTAAGAATGTTGTCATTGCAATCATCTTAAAAATTAATAAATGATCAAAGTCGTTGCCGCTATAATTAAGAAAGAAAATAAGTTTTTAATTGCACGAAGAAAAAAGGGCAAACATTTAGAATTTAAATGGGAGTATCCAGGCGGAAAAGTAGAAGAAAGTGAGGATGAAAAAGAAGCATTAAAAAGAGAATTAAAAGAAGAATTTGATGTATCCGTAACTGTTGGGAAATTTATAACCGAGACTCATTATGATTACGAAAAAATAAATATAAATTTAAGAGTTTACATGATTGAAATTTTTTCAGGCAATTTTAAGTTTATTGATCATGATAAAATTGAATGGGTCAAAAGTAGTGAATTTAAAAATTATGATTTTGCGCCAGCAGATATACCTATAAATGAACACATAATAAAAAATGGACTATAAATTAATATATATACCAAACTCTAAACTTGATGAGATTATTAATAGTAAAATTGAGAAGGCAGAAAAAATATTAATTGTAGTTTCATTTATCTTTACAAAAGGACTCGATTTATTTTTTTCCAAGCTAAAAGAATTTAAACATAAAGAAAACATAACAATTATTACAAGCAATTATTTAAATTGTACGGAGCCCTCTGCACTTAGAAAATTATTGGAGCTTAAAAAATTAGGAGCAAATATATATTTTTTTGATGCCATGAAATCAAAAGAAAATTTTCATATTAAAAGTTATAATTTTGAAAATAAAAATAAAGATTTTTTCAGTTCTATAATTGGATCAAGTAATATTTCATACTCGGCTTTTAAACAAAGTCATGAATTAAATGTCGAAATTAATAATCAAGATTTTTTTGAAGAAAATAAAAAAAAACTGCTTAACTTTTTGAGTCATGATTTTTTATTTAATTTGAACGAAAAAGTTATTGAAGATTATGAAAAATATTATGTTGAAAATGACAATTTTATTAAAAAAATTGAAGAAAATGTGAACGAAGAAAGTCTTAATGTTTTAAATTTTATAAAACCTAATTTTGCACAAATTGAAGCTTTAAAAAAACTTGAGGATACAAGAAATCAAAATAATAAAAAAGGCCTGGTTGTGATGGCTACTGGACTAGGCAAAACTATTTTATCTGCACTTGATGTAAGTGCCTTTAAAGCAAATAAAGTATTATTTGTAGCTCATCGAGAGGAAATATTGACACAATCTAAATCTACTTTTGAAAAATTTATACCAAACAAAAAATATGGTATTTATAAAGCTGGAAAGAAAAATATTAGTGATGATTATATTTTTGCCAGCATCCAAACTATTGGCAAATCATCTGAGTTAGAAAAGTTTAAGAAAAATAATTTTGATTATATTGTTATTGATGAGTTTCACCATGTAGGTGCGAAAAGTTACAAAAGATTAGTTGAATACTTCGAGCCAAAATTTTTTCTAGGTTTAACCGCAACACCCAATCGTACAGATAATATAGATATTATGCAATTTTGTGGTGACAATTTGATTTATAAAAAAGATCTCATTGATGGAATTAATTTAAAAATATTATGTAATTTTGATTATAAAGGAATTGCCGATAAGTATGTTGATTATACCAAAATTACTTGGAGAGGAAAAAAATTTGACGAAGCAGAATTGGATAAAAATTTAAATAAATCCAATAGAGCTGAATACATCTATCAAAACTGGATCAAGCACAAACAAACTCGAACTTTAGCCTTTTGTGCATCTATCAAACATTGTGAATTTATGGAAAAATATTTTCTATCCAAGGGCGTAAAAGCGGTATCAGTACATAGTCAATCAGAGGTTAATAGAGGACAAGCAATCAGAGAATTAACAGAAAAAAAAATCGATATTATTTTTAGTGTAGATTTGTTTAATGAGGGTGTGGATATACCGTCCGTGGACACTATTCTTATGTTAAGACCAACAGAGTCAAAAATTATTTTTATTCAACAATTTGGAAGGGGGCTAAGAAAGGCTGATGGCAAGGAATTTGTTCAAGTTATAGATTTTATCGGTAATCATAAGACTTTTTTAGAAAAACCAGCTGCACTATTTAATTTTGATTTGAGTGCAAAAGAAATGGGTTCATTTTTAAAAAACTATAAACATAAAAAATTAAATCTCCCACAAGACAGTAGAATTTTTTATGATCCAGAAACGTTGGATTTTTTTAAAAAATATTCACTTAAAATGAACAAAGAAGAATTTATTAAATTTGAGGAAGGCGACTTAACTCAAACGCCAGAAAGTCAAATACATAAAGCGTTTAACAAAACTGATGTTTATAAGCTATTTAAATACACTGGTGCTGCAGCTAATCCAGATGTTTATAAAATGTTTGGTCATGTGAGACCCAAGGGAGTTAAAGAACAGTTTATTTTCGTAAATTTAATTAAACAGGATTTTGCAATTCAATACCAATATCAGGATTATTTTAAATCAAATAAATTGTTACATTGGCAATCTACAAAAGGAACGAAAGAAAGCAATGTAGCAGGACAAGATATTATAAATCACAAAAAAACAGGTAAAGATATTCATTTATTTGTGAGAACTTCAACATTAGCTGGAAGAAAGTTTTTATATTGTGGAAAAATTAATTTTTTAAATGGAAAAGGTGACGGGCCATTTGATGTAGATTTTGAATTAGAGATACCTTTACCAGATAAAATAAGTGAAGAATTTGTTAGAGTTGGAATCTAATTATGAACGAATGTATTTTTTGTAATCAAGAAGATTTAAAATTAAAAAATACCTATAAATATTTTTTTACTTCTTTAGATAAATTTCCAGTAACAGAAGGTCATACTTTAATTATTACAAAACGTCATATTTCTAGTTATTTTGATTTGACTAAGGAAGAGCTTGATGAGTTGAGTAACATTATTATGGAAGAGAAATTGCTACTAGAAAAATCAGATAACAGAATCAAAGGTTTTAATATCGGAATTAATCAGGGCATTGTTGCGGGTCAAACAATTATGCATTGTCATGCACATTTAATACCAAGACGAAAGGATGACACAAAAAATCCTAGAGGTGGTATTAGAGGAGTTATCCCTGGTAAGCAAAATTATAAAGATTAAAATATTTATTATTTATTTCTACTTTTATTAGTATAAAATACATTCATCCGTGATTTAGAAAATAACTCTACTTGCTGCGGATTAAAATAAAACGCTAAAGGAGAATATAATGGTACTCAAAACAGTAACGGCAAAAGAATGGGAAGCAATGAGACTTCCTACTAAAATATCCACTGTTCATTTTGGTAATGATAAATTGGTTAATAAGATTAAAAAAAATAAGAAAAAATTAAAACAGAAGAAAGATTTAGTTAAATAGATATTTTAACTATGAGCTGGGTGAAGGAGTTGTTATATAACATTAATATGAAAAAGCTTATTACAGTTATAGTTCTAAGTTTATTATGGTCAAATAATCTATTGGCTGAGAGTAATTTTGTTTGCAAAAATATAAATGACAGGGAAAGAGAGTATATTCTTTCGATAGATTTAGACAAAAAAGAACTCATCAGAGCTGGAACGATTTTTCCAATAGTTGAAGTCAGTAATGATAAAATTATTGCTAAAAAAAAATATACACTCGGCTCTATAAAAGGAGAGATTATTTTAACTTTTAATAGATATACAGGTTTGCTTCTATACCAAGATTGGAGAGGTATAGCACTTTTTGATAAAGCAGACTTTAATTGCAAGCCCGCTCCAAAAAAATTGATTTAATGAAATAAAAAATAATAACTAAAGTTAAATCTTAATTTAACCCAAGATTAATTTCTTTTAATACCGCATCCAACTTATCTTTATCCTTTGGCGATTCGTACACGCAAGTCATAGTGAAGGTATTAATTTCGTATTTAATATTATTTGCTATTAGGTAATTTCTTAATTTATCACTTCGGAAGTTATCCTCTTCTGGTATTTGTTTTTTTAAGAATTCCAAGAACTCATCAAATGACATAGTGAATTCTGGTTGGGCAAAGATATAGATGCTATATTCCAGCTTCTTTCCTTTATCAGGTCCTTGTTTTGGTTCGGTAAACTCAGAATAAGTAAATCCTCCCTCCTTTTCCTCGAATAACATATCTTGATAGACCCCAAGATCATCTTCTTTTTCAAGAAGATATTCACATCTTCTTTGATTCATATTTTAGCCTTTCTGTAAGTGTGTTTTGATTTTTTGATTAGGATTAACAATTCTAACTATAATAAATGATTGTGGTAAAAAAATGTTTTCAAATAATTAAAATTACAAAAGCTAGTAATATCTATCTATCTATCAAATCGGTATAATTTAAAAAAAATTAGGATAAACTGATTAATGAATGAATGACTTGTATTTCGGTTTTGTAGTTATTGGTATTATGGGCTTGGTGTATTTGGTTAGAGATTATTTTAATAAAATACCTAGAAAACAACAATACTTTTTTAATGGAGCAGTTGAAAATTTATTAAATGAAGTTTTTAAAAAAAACTTTGTTAAAAAATTTGAAGTTAATGCTTCTCGTCTCATGGGTTCGTCGGGTGAACTACCTTTTAAACCAATATCTTACCTATACTCTGATTATATTAGCATGGAAAAAAATTATATATTAACTTTGAAAAACAATATTAAAGCCGATTTGCATTTACAAAATTTTTGTGCCCACAACGCTAAAGAGATTGAAAGTTTATTAAACAGCGCTTATTTAGATAAACTAAATAGAATAAATTTAGAGGCTGATACAAAATTATTTTCAAAAGATTCGTATACATTCAACACAAAATACATTGAGGAAAATTCTTTCTGGTATAGTGAGTTTTTATACGTGAGAATTAGATTAAGGGGAATAAATTTTGGACCTACTGTTGAGTTAGATTCTCTATTTTGTATTCCTATTGAACGTGTTTTTGATGATAAACTCCCTAAACGCAAGGGTCTTTATAGTGAAAAAACTTTAAATCCTATAAAAGTTTATGTGGAAAATATTCTCAAGAATCCAAACTCTGTACACTAGATTATAGCATCTCCAACCTAATCACGGTATTCTCAAGGAGGAGATATTGGTGTAGGATTTGATTATGAAAAAACTCTTCTCTCTAATCTCGTTTCTGGGTTTGGTGTGGTCAAATAATCTATTAGCTGACAGCGATTTTTATGGTTGTGAAAAAGATCTTGGAGACAATACTTCGACCTATGTTCCAATAGAGATTGATTTAACAAGAGGCTTAATGATTTTCAGAGAGGAATTAAAAGTGGGAAATAAAATTGAAAAAAGTTTGTATTTAAGAAAAGAATTAAAAATTATTAATTCTAATTCCGATTATTATGAAGCAAGGGGAGATTGGAGTAGCTCTGGAAGATCCAAAGTACATGCTAAACTCTACAAAAGTTCATTAGATTTGATTTTTAAAATAGATAATTTGAATAGCGCTCATAGATATAAGTGCGTTAAATATATAAAAAAAAACTAATTAATAAATACGTTGAGTAATTAATAATAGCTGCACTTTATGCAATTATTATAATACACGGGGTCCTTTTGGAGGGGTGATATCTTCATTTTTAATCTCATCTTTTTTTTCATCAAAAGATTTTATTTGTTCTAAAATATTTGTGTATTCGCCATTTAAAGTATTTACAAATTTTTCAAAATTTGACTTGGTAAAAGTTAGGGTTTTGAGTATTTTTTTAGAGTTAATGTGCTCCTTAGAGTGTATTGGTCTAGAAAATAAATTTAATTTAACAATATCATCGTAAACAATTAAATCACAAAACCCTTCAACAAATACTTCCTCTGGGGAGTCTTTTTCTAAAATTTTATCTACACTTATTCTATTTTTATTTTCAATCATTTTTCTTTTCTACCAAAAGTTTTTTTGGTCTCCTTTCTTTTGCTGTTCTGAATAATGAAAATGTATTAGAGACAAATCTTGGAGTTTGATGCATCGAATTTTTATATTTTCTTAAATCTTCTGTGTATTCAGCTTCAACTAATCTAAATGAATTATTGGGGTTGTCAGATTCAAAGAAAACATAAAACCATGGTTTGCCTCTTTTTAAAATTAAATCTTTAGATAAATCATGCCATTCAAAAGCCCATGATAAAGTTCGTGGCCAATTTTGTATATTAAATCTTCCAGCTATCAAAGTTCCTGGCCAATAACTAGAATTGAAACTTAAAAAAGGAGGAAGCTGAGTTAAAAAAACCTCCTCATCTGCAATAAATGCATAAGGACATTCGATTTGGATAACTGGTTTGTCTTCACTTCTCCAGCTATCTTTTGGCATGAGATTTAGATTTTGTTTAATTAACTCCTCATCAACTCTTGTTCCGTCTGGTACGGAGTAAATTTCAAATGCTTCATTATTTTTTTCACACCTTAATCTCAAATCAAAAGGACAAGTAACTTCGAAATACCTACTCTCTAATTGATTTACAGCAGGACATGACTGAACTGCCATGTGTGATAATGGTTTTTGTCTTTGTAAACTTACAGGTTTGG
>Ga0222714_10006241_pt1 | contig 11168 bp, 11 predicted proteins | sample C33_3DmetaG_FD_165048 | JGI IMG/M metagenome (GOLD analysis project Ga0222714, IMG submission 165048) | Estuarine water microbial communities from San Francisco Bay, California, United States - C33_3D | ecosystem: Environmental > Aquatic > Marine > Unclassified | place: USA: California... | reverse complement strand
CGGCTCAGATGATATAAGAGATTTTTCACCAATTCCATCTGAAGAAATGTGCGCTCATACCGTTGCAAAAGGTATTATTTTATCACCACAACCAAACACCCCTGCTGTACAAGAAGCTATTGTTAATAATATTGAGGTACAAACCCGTTTATTCTGAGATATGGTATTAATTTTGTGTTAGATGAGCCATGAAGATAACATACATTTTATTCCTTTTACCGTTACTACTTAATTCTTGTATTGAAATTATAGATGATTTAAGCATACACAATGATGGTTCTGGAACCTTTAAATATTCTATCAATCTTAGTTCAAGTAAATTAAAAGTGAATTCCATTCTATCTTTGGACAGCCTAAATGGGAAGAAAGTACCTGATTTGGCTGAAATCGAATCAAAACTCTTAGAATTTAAAAGTCTCCTTTTGGAGGAGCCAGGAATAGAGATGGTTAAAACTGAGCTTAATAAAAGTGATTTTATTTTAAAAATAAGTATTGAATTCAATTCAATTTCACAATTACAATCGGGCATTAAAAATGTGATCGCTCAACTAAACAAAGAAAAAGATCATAAGTTGATTGAAGAAAATTGGATTTCATGGGATGGTAAAACCCTAGTGCGTGAAATTCCATCCGCTATAACTTCTAGATTAAAGTCTTTTGATTACTCAGAAATAGAATTGTTAAAATCAGGTACTTACACGAGTATTACACGGTTTGATAAACCTATATTAAAAACAAGTAATTCAAACTGTAAATTAAACCCCTCCCGGACTGCCTCCATGCTTCAAGTGAATGCCTTTGACCTTAAGGTCAATAATTCACTCATTGAAAACGCGATTACGTTAACTCCCTAAGCGGTATGAAACACACATTATCCTCCGTATTCATTCTAATATTTGCTGCCATGTTTGGGCAAAAATCAGAATTGATGGTTCCACAGGAAGCGGTTACTGTATTCAGTATAAACAACCTTGATTTATTAAAAAAGATAGGAGTGGATAAACTGATTTCTTATGATTTTATGAATGAAATACACCAAGAATTGTTTGATGGTTCTACGGATAATAAATCACTCAAGGACGCCGGCATAGATTTCGACCAACGCTTGAATATTTTTTATGGGAAAACCCAAAACATGGAAGTTTCAGGATTCACATTTGGAATAACGGACCAATCAGCACTGTTCGCCGTTTTTGATGATTTTGATCCGCTTCCAAGCGAAATTAAAGGGGTAAACGCCTACGGATCGTTTTTTAATAACTTAGTCATTAAGAATAACAACGGGTTGTTAATACGAGTTGAACCGGTCGAGTCATATGTGATATCCATTACTGATTCTGTCTGGTTTTCAAGAGGAAACCTTTCGCCCTATTACCAAGGGTTTGAGTTTGACGAATCCTTGAATGAAGAAGAATTGCTAACACAAGATGTTTCGTTTGAGCTACTTGAAAAAAACTACAACGAACTTCGTGATAGCATTCAATATGTGCTTCAACAAGAGTATTTATCAAAGGTATTCCATGGGTTGTTCGAAGAAGGGAAATCTCTTTATTCCAATTCCGCAGTCTTTCAGGAACTGTTACTCCATCCTGTTGCCGGTGTTTTTTACATGGATAATGAACGAAATTTTGATCGTGCAAAAAACCTTTGGTATCTCAAATCTGTATTACCCTCTCTCTACCTCGATATTCAAGAACTTTATCAAGGGAATATTATTACCGGTGACTTGGTTTTAGGAACACAATCAATTGATTTTAAAATTACCGCAGCTTATAGCGAACCTTTGGGCTCAATTTATCTTGAAATGAACAATGCCAAATTCGATAAGCGGGTTGCAAAATATATCAAGTCCGATCAATCAGCATTCTTTACCTACACCATTAATTTAGAGCAAGCATATAACAAAGCATATGATATTATACTACCCTTGTTAGAAAAAGAAAAAAACATAGACTTATCCTTGAATGTTTTATCACTAAAACTAGCTAATGCATTCATTAACAAGGATGCCGTTTTTGATGCATACAAAGGCTGTATGTTTGGAACCTTTAACGGAATAAGGAAGGTTAAAACTAGAAAAATTGAATTTTTCTACAACGAAGATACGTTTGAATATGGTGAGCGTGAAACCGATGCAGAAGAGGATATGCCAATTTTCACACTGGGATTTACGACCGGGAGACCAGATGTCCCTGAGTTAGTTTTAGAACATTTAAGTACAATTACTAGCAACTTTGAAAAAAAACCTAATTACTGGGTTTACCACAAGGCAATTTTCGATTCGGCTCCATTATATATTCTAAATACTAATGGACTATTTATCTTAACAAATGATGAGGATTTAGCAAAGAATCATCCAGATGGATATGGAAAAGCTGGGCTTTCCAAAAAAACATTAAAAACAATTAAAAACGCCGGATCTATGAGTGGATTCGCGAATTTAAAATCTGTTGCAAATCAATTCCCTATGGAGTTTCTTCTCCCAGAGCAGGTTCCGTTAATGGAATCATTACGCGGTAAATCGGGTACTATGACACTAAGTTCGGGTAAGACAACACTCCGGAATACGGAAATTTCATTATCGTATGGTTTCGAAACGTTGGAAGACTCTGGTAATCATTTATTAGATATGCTAAACACCCTGTATTTGTTAACTAAATAAGCGTGAAGTCATTAAATAAAGGTGTTTTTTTTATTGTAATTCTTGCCATTTTGGTAGGTGTACTTATTGCAAAGAGCAATTTTTATTCCTTAAACAATCATACAAGACTCATTGATCGTGTACCAGTTTCAGATTATTTAATTAGGTTAAAATCCCTTCAGTTCAGTAAAGAAATTAATCCAATTCTTTTTAAGTATAAGTTGCCAATCCGCGAATTTGCCTCGCCAGATTTTCTTCTTGGACAGGCAAAACACCATGGAATAAACATTCAAACAGAAGTATATTTGTTTTTTAATGAGTCTAAGGATGAATGGGGAGCGCTGATGCAAGTAAACGATTCTTCAAAACTTATAAGTGGAATAGATCGCTTTAGGAAAAATACCGAGCTAATCGATTCATCAGCAGAAGACATTCGGATTTTCTATTTTAATGAACTAAAAATCTATGTGGCTTACGAAAAAAACTATTTATTTATATATTCCGGATCAAATTTCTCAGCTCGATTGAACGAAGTAAGCCAATCAAAATTAGGGGAAATACGTCCACAATGGAAGCGTTTTTTAACTAAAAAACCTTTTAAAAATGAAAATCTAGTAATATACACCGAAGGAACTGGTATTCAATCATGGGGATTCGATTATGGGCTCATTGCTCATGACAATGATACCACGGGATTACACCTCAAATGTTATTTGCATTCCTATGCTCCACACGGAATTTATTGTACTCAGAATTCAGTTGGACTCCCACGATCAAGTCAAGATGTAAAAGCAATTGAGCTTCACCTTTCTCCTAAATTCAAAACCACTAAAACGGGTCAACAGCTGATTGGAAAATTGCATTCAATTGGTAAGAAAATTAGTTTTCCAACTCATGAATTTTTCGCTACATGGGCTGGAGATTTATCTTTTAGGGAAGGGGGATCTGTAAATGCCACACAACGAGTAATCACATCTGAATTTGATGATGATTTTAATGTCCGAGAAGTAATAAGATTCGAACAAATAAAAGTCCCTGGCTACACGGTAATTTACAATACTTCCGATGATGGAAAACGCTTTATTAATAAACTCTTCGCGAAGGGGCTTTTACGAAGTGAAGCGCAACGGTTACGCTTTTTATTCTCCCCACTACTTAGCATGAAAAATACGTTGCCATATTATTATTTTACTTCAGCAACTAGGTTTCCTACACAAATCCCTAATCCTGGTAATTACGTATTATGGAATTACCAAGGCACACCAATCCTCCTACACATAGGTGCGATTGAAACAAACAGCATAGAACTTGATATAGATTTTGCCGTGAAACCCGTACTTAAGTATATTCAACGAACAAAAAAATCGAATTTAACAAAATAGTTAGCACACCTTTTCGGCGAGAAACATCGTTTTAATCTCATTTAAAATTTCATTAACTACTTCTAATTCATTTGCCAAAACCAAGGCTGTTTTATAGTTCTTGAAATGAGGGATTCCTTTGAAATAATTACCATAATGCCGCTTCATTTCAGCAATTCCAACTTTTTCTCCTTTCCATTGAATGCTGAAGTGTAAATGTTCTTCAATCGCGTCAAGACGTTCTTTAAACGTTGGTGGGTTCATAAACTCACCGGTGGCTAAAAAAAATTTAATCTCATTAAAAATCCATGGGTAACCTATAGAGGCACGACCAATCATGATTCCATCCACCCCATACGTGTCTTTATACAAGAGTGCTTTTTCAGGAGAATCTATATCTCCATTTCCAAAAATTGGAATTTTCATACGCTGGTTATTTTTAACCGCCCCAATCAAGCTCCAGTCGGCTTCACCCTTATACATTTGCTTCCGAGTTCTTCCATGAATCGTTAATGCTTCAATACCAATATCCTGTAAGCGTTCCGCTGTTTCTAAAATATTCTTCGTAGAGTCATCCCATCCAAGGCGGGTTTTTACAGTTACAGGAACTTTTACTGCATTTACTACTGCTTTGGTTAATTTAACCATTTTGGGTATGTCTTGGAGTAACCCTGCTCCTGCTCCTTTACAGGCGACTTTTTTTACAGGGCATCCGTAATTGATATCAATTAAATCAGGCTTTACGTTTTCAATTATTTGTGCAGCACGAACCATACTTTCTTCATCAGAGCCGAAAATCTGAACTCCAATTGGACGTTCATATTCAAAAATATCCATTTTTTGGACGCTTTTAAGCGCATCTCGTATTAGTCCTTCAGAAGAAATGAATTCGGTGTACATCAAATCTGCACCATGTTTTTTACACAAGGCCCGAAACGGCGGATCACTCACGTCCTCCATTGGCGCTAGGAGTAGTGGGAATTCACCCAATTCAATAGATCTTATTTTTACCATTATGAAAACAATTCAGGATTCGTAAGTTGAATTGTTTCAAGATACTTTTTCAATTCTTGCTCTTTGTCTTTTCTAAGAATCATTAGCATACCTTCAGATTCCACAATGATTGTGTTCTTTATGCCATCTAAGAGAACCACCTTATCTTTAGGTAAATGAATTAGGCAATTACTTGTATCAAAAAGATGAACGTTTTCACCCACCACCGCATTTTCCTTATTATCTTTTTCCATGTGGTCGATTAAACTACCCCAAGTACCCAGATCGCTCCAGTCGAAATCAGAAATCACCACTGAAACATTAGTAGCATGTTCCATTACAGCAAAATCAATTGAAATATCCTCAGCAGCGTCAAAAGCACTTCGCATGAATTCGTCTTCCATGGGTGTGTTGTAGGCATGTATAGACCCACAAAAAATTTCATACAATGAATTTGAATGTAGTTTCATGGAATTTAAAATAACATCAGCTCGCCAAATAAAAATTCCTGAATTCCAAAAATAATTACCAGAGTTTACAAAAGATTGGGCAACATCAAAGGTAGGTTTTTCACAAAAACGTTGCACATGTTTTACTGATCCTGCAGTTTGGATTCCAGATTCAACTTCAATATATCCGTAACCTGTGTCTGGGCGTGTAGGCTGAATCCCCAAGGTAACTAACTTTCCTAGATTTGCCTCTTCGATTGCGGTATGAACCAACCCTTCAAAACGAGTTGTGTTAATAATTAAATGATCAGAAGGTGAAATTACCAATGTTGCATTTGCATTTAAGGATAAAATCTTTGCTGCAGCAAAGGCAATACATGGTGCTGTATTTTTTCGTTCTGGCTCGCAAATTACTTGCTCTAGGGTTAATTCTGGCAATTGACTTAGTACCATATCGCGGTACCGCTCATTGGTTAAAATATAAATTTTTGAGGGGTCTGAAACCCAAAGCAATCGCTCGAAGGTTAAGCGAAGTAAAGATTTTCCAATACCCAACACGTCAAGAAATTGCTTCGGTTTTTGCAGTGTAGACATAGGCCAGAATCGACTTCCTACTCCGCCTGCCATAATTAAACTGTATGTATTATTCTTCATCTTCAATGTATTGAACTTTTGCCATTAAATGGACCAGATAGGTTTGATTTGAACTCAATTCTAAGCATTCAAAGCGCGTTCTTCTTTTTAACCCTTTTTGAAACGTCCGGTTATTTAGGACAAATTTACTGTTTTTTGGGAGTTTTTCTAAGGTAATTACCGAGGTGTCAACTTTATCAAAGCTTGCCAAGGCACGACTTAAAGTTATGTCCGTACAAGAGGATGCCTTCAAAGAATTAATAGATTTATTCAAAGCAGTGCGCAAAGAAGAAGGCAGTTCAGGATGATCAATAATCCGTGAAATTAAAGCTTGAAAATTGCGCTTCCATTCAACGCCATGAGGTGCGGCATGCAAGCCATACTGCTGAAATGTTTGCAAATGAGCAAATTCATGCAAAGTCGTAATTAAAAAAGCATATGGATTTAAATCACCATTAACCGTGATTTGTGGCTTTCCCTTTATATTTTTGGGCCGAAAATCTCCCCACTTCGTTTTTCTACCCTTTACAATTTTAAAATGCACCCCGGATTCAAATAATAATTCAGCAAGTAATTCCGCAAAAGGCGATGGGACAAATCTCAAAAATGCACGTTGGTATTTAGTTATTTTTTCCACCACTCAAAGATAAACAGGAATTACATCCACCAAACTGCTAAAAATAAATATTACCTTTAGCGACGTGAAATATATTCGAAACATAGGTGCATATTTCATTATGCTCTCTTGGGTAATGAGAAAGCCGAAAAAAATGAACATATTTTGGAAAATGTTCATGGACGAAGTTCAATTTATTGGCATTAATTCAATTCCAATTGTTGCGCTTATGTCAACTTTCATGGGTGCGGTAATTTCATTACAAACGGCATCAAACATGGACAGCCCCTTACTCCCAGCATATACGGTTGGATATATAACACAATCTAGTATCATTTTGGAATTTTCACCAACGATCATTTCTCTTATTTTAGCTGGCAAAGTGGGGTCAAATATTGCTTCTGAAATTGGTACAATGCGTATTACAGAGCAAATAGATGCATTAGAAATAATGGGGATTAATTCCATAAATCACCTTATGTTACCGAAAATCCTTGCTTCTATTATTTACTTTCCAATTCTGATAATTTTTTCGATGTTTTTAGGAATGTTCGGTGGCTTTCTTGCATTGGTGATTTCAGATTTACAAACAACAGAAACTTATATTCTTGGACTTCGCTCTTGGTTTGACCCTTACAATATATTTTATGCTTTAACCAAAACAGTAGCTTTTGGATTTATTATTGTTTCCATTTCTTCATTTTATGGATACTATGTTCAAGGGGGATCTTTAGACGTTGGTAAGGCGTCAACTAAAGCTGTTGTTATTAGCAGCGTAGTGATACTCATTGCAAATTTCGTAATTACTAAACTTATGCTCTTGTAATGATTAGTATTCGCAACGTAAATAAAACATTTGGAAAGCAACAAGTATTATTTGATGTGAGTGCAGATTTTGAACCTGGGCGGATCAATTTGATTATAGGCCAATCTGGTCAGGGAAAATCTGTATTAGCAAAATCAATGGTTGGACTACATGAAGTTGATTCTGGTCAGATTCTTTTTAATCAGAGAGACTTCACAACCATGGATAAAAGCGAACGGAGTAAGATTCGAGGAGAAATTGGTATGCTATTTCAAGGAAGCGCCTTATTTGATTCAATGACCGTGGAGGAAAATATAAAGTTTCCTTTATCCATGTTTACAAAAATGACCAAAAAGGAATTGCAGGTCCGAGTAGACTTTTGTTTAGATCGCGTAAACCTTAATGGAAGAAATGCATTATATCCCTCTGAATGTTCCGGTGGGATGCAAAAGCGGGTTGGAATTGCTCGGGCAATTGCAATGAATCCTAAATATTTATTTTGTGATGAACCAAATTCAGGACTTGATCCAAAAACAGCAATTGTCATTGATAGCTTAATCAAGGATATCACGTATGAATATGGAATTACCACTATTGTTATTACCCATGATATGAATAGTGTTATGGAAATCGGAGATAAGGTTATATTTATTCATCAAGGAAAAAAATGGTGGGAAGGTGATCGTCATAGCATTATTACCACTGAAAACGCGGAAGTTGAAGCTTTTGTTTTTGCCTCAGAATTTATGAAAGAAATTCGCACTTCTATAAAAACACAAACCCCCTGATATCATATTTTATTTCAATCCTATCTGAGTGTTTCAAATTCTAAGAGAATGTATATCCAATTTGCTACTTTTCAATTCTTTTGTATCTTTGTGCTCCAATTTGCTCAACGGGGCTGTAAAATTGGATTAGCGGATGTGGTGAAATTGGTAGACACGCTAGACTTAGGATCTAGTGCCGAGAGGTGTGCGGGTTCGAGTCCCTCCATCCGCACCTTTAGGTCTCGTGAATTCGGGACCTTTTTTTTTAATATTAAATTAAAAATAATATGAATGTAATTCGTCAAGAAATTGATGCATTAAATGGGTTATTATCCGTTCAAATTGAATCTATTGATTATGCCCAAAAAGTAAAATCAAGCCTAGAAAAATATCGGAAAACAGCAAAAATTCCAGGGTTCCGTCCAGGTCATATCCCTTTTGGTATTGTAGAAAAAAAATTCGGAAAAGCCGTCTTGGCAGAAGAACTAAATACCTTAGCGAACGATGGGGTGTATAATTACATCAAAGAAAATAACATCGAGATTTTAGGCAATCCAATTCCATCTATTTCCAACGAAATGGAGGGTTCATTTGATAATCCGGGGACGTTTAAATTCACTTTTGAAATTGGAATTTCTCCGTCCTTTGACTACCAAAAGATATTAAAAAAAGGGATCGAGTATAATACCGTGCGTGTCGATGAAAAACTGGTAAATCAACAAATTGAAGACATTCAGCGTCGATATGGTAAAATGATGAGTGTTGACGAATCTGGTGAAAAAGATTTGGTAGTTGGTACATTTTCTGAATTATCCGAAGATGGCACTCCAAAAGAAGGTGGGATTTCTCACAGCACAACTCTATCAGTCGAATTCATTGAAAACAATGAAGCAAAGACCTTATTAATTGGTAAAAAGAAAGATGATGTTTTTCAACTTAATCCTAGCACCGTTTCTAAAGACGATGCAGATAGAGCCTCTCTGTTAGGGCTGACAATAGAAACCCTCCCAGCTCAAAATGTCATGTTTGAATTCAAAATTACCGATATCAAACGAATGGAGCTTGCTGAACTAAATTCTGAGTTATTTGGAAAGTTGTTTCAGGAGGGGGAAATTACCGATGAGGAAGGCCTTCGTGCCCGTGTAAAAAAAGATTTAGAACAAATGTTTGAGCGGGATGCAGATCGTTTAATGACAAGAAAAGTATATGACCAACTGATGTCCGAGGTCGCTATGGAATTTCCTGAAGCGTTTTTAAAACGTTGGATAAAGGTGAGTGCTTCATCTCCAATTTCAGAAGAAGAAATTGAGCAGGAATTTGATTCCTATTTAAAATCGTTGAAATGGCAATTGATTCAAACAAAGATCTTTAAAGATTCGGATACTAAAATGGTGTATGAAGAGGTGTTAACATTTACCAAAGGGTTATTGATAAGCAATTATGCACAATATGGTATCCCGGCACCAGATGAAGCAGAACTGGAAGCTTCGGCGAGAGAATTGTTATCAAAAAAGGACCAAGCGAATAGTATTTACGATCAATTAGCAGAAGTTAAATTGACACAATTTTTCAAAGCAAATGCAAGCCTAAAGATGAAGCCTTTGTCTTATGATGACTTCCTTTTAGAAATGAAGAAATAATCTTATTATACTTACTTCCAATCTAAAACGTGAAGGGCCACATCATTTTGTTTGGAAAAAACCATTTGAATTTCTTTTACCATGCGCTCAATATGAGGTAATTTATAACTGCGCTGTGGGAACACACCTATTATTTCTCTTGCCGGGGCTCCATAAGGAGATTGTAATCGCTTTCGAAATAAGGAATTCTCCTTTGTAGATTTAAACATTGCAGGCAGCAGGGTATACCCTCCCTTTAAATTGACCATTTCAACCAACAGTTCCATATTACCCCCAATGTAATCCCATGTATGACCATTTGTGGTCTCAGAAATTTTACAAAAATTAATTACTTGGGTTCGCAGACAATTTCCTTTACTAAGCAACCACGGTTGCTGACCATCTAAAATTGAAACATCCACTTTTCCTTTTCCTCCCAACGCTGTATACACTTCAATTTCTTCAATAAACAATGGTGTAGTTCTAAATTTGATCTTTTGAAAAGGGCCGGCTAAGATCCCCATATCAATTGATCCTTTTTCCAATTCTTGAATTAATATCTCAGATGGGTACTCAAGGTACAAAAAACGGACATTTGGAAGAACCTCAGCAAATAAAGAAAAAAGATGCGTTAACATATACACTGAAACTGTGGGAATAATTCCAACTCGAATCTCTTCGATAAGCTTACCTGACATTCGTTCATTTATCAACCTCAAGTTATCATTTTCTGCAAGAATATTTTGAAGAATGGGGATTATTTCTTGTCCATATGGAGTTAATGACAATGGATTAGTTGAACGATCAAATACGACATATCCTAATTGATCTTCTGCCTTTCTAACTTGCATTGATAAAGTAGGTTGGGTTACAAAACAGCGCTCACTCGCTCTAGAAAATTGCAATTCTTCACTGAGAATAACGAGGTACCGCATTTGCTGTAAAGTAATCATAGATAGTATTTATGTGAATATAATTTATTTTGATTTTATTGATAACAAAGGACGTTTAACTTTGTTGAGAATTAACATAGTTTTCATTTGGTTGAACAGAACCTAATTCGGTTTGTTTTACCTTTGCATACAGTAACTTAATAAATAAAATAACATGTCAGTTTTAGTAGGAAAAAAAGCCCCTTCGTTCAGCGCGGGAGCTGTGGTAAATGGAGGTGAAATTGTAAATGACTTCTCCTTGAATCAATATGTAGGAAAAAATCACGTATTGTTTTTCTTTTATCCAAAGGATTTTACATTTGTTTGTCCGTCTGAATTACATGCATTTCAG
>Ga0222714_10006239_pt1 | contig 11170 bp, 8 predicted proteins | sample C33_3DmetaG_FD_165048 | JGI IMG/M metagenome (GOLD analysis project Ga0222714, IMG submission 165048) | Estuarine water microbial communities from San Francisco Bay, California, United States - C33_3D | ecosystem: Environmental > Aquatic > Marine > Unclassified | place: USA: California... | reverse complement strand
GTGTTCTTCTTGACGCACGACACCGCAACGCCGATGGGCTCCGGCACGTCGGGTTCCACCAGCGGCGAGGCCGGCGGGTCGGTGCCCGGCGGGGTGCCGGGGGGCGACGGGGGCGTGGGAGTGCTCTTCGGGTTGGTCGTGGGCGCGTTGGGGTCGGGACCCGGCGCGCCGGGGTTCCAGCACACGGTCAGGTTGCTCAGGCCGGCGGGGTTGCCGCTCGCGTTCACCGGGCTCGCGAGGCCGGTGTCGCCATAGCGCCCGGGCGAGTACTGGTACACGTTGGCCCGCGGACCGCCCTTCACGATCACGGCGCCCACCGGGAACGCCGTGCTCCAGGTCACGTAGGTGCCACTCGACACGCTCACGGTGATGCCCTGGCGGGAGAACGACTGCGTGAAGCCGGCGTCCGAGTAGTTGATGCGCCCGCTCGAATTCGCATAGCCCAGCTGCTCACACGTGACGTTGCCACCGGGGCCGGGGTTCGGCACCTGATACGGCGGCACATCGCCGGCGGACGTGGGTCCGCCGGGGGTGGGCTCGGCGCCCGGCGGCGGAGGCGCCGGCGCGAAGCACGAGGGCAGGGTCGAGAGGCTCGCCGTTGCCGTGCGGGTGGTGGCACCCGTCACGACCCTCCACGTGACGGAGGCACGGGAACGGACGCCGCTGACCGTGAAGGCAGATCCGATGAGCCCGGGCTGGAATGTGGTGGTCTGGATCTGCCCCACGGGACCCCCGCTCGACTGCGTCAGCGTATTGAGCGGACCCAACGGAACGGAAACGTTGCCCGTCTCATCGCTCTGGTAGCCGAAGCGCGCCGCGTAGGTGCCGTTGCCCTGGTCGATGACGCACTCGGCCCGCACGCTCACCTCAGGGGTGGTCGCAGGCGCGGTGCAGCGGGGGGAGGCGCCGGTGGCGGTGGCCGTGCGGGCCTCGCCGGGCGCCGCGATGGTCCAGGTGACGGAGCCGTCTTCACCGATGCCGCTCACCGTCACGGCCACGTCGAGCGAGCCGGGCATGAAGCGGGTGGGAACGGTGCCGATGGTCGCGCCGTCGGCACCGGCCCCGAGCGCGATCGCGTTGCCGGCACCAACCGGCTGGCTCACGGCGACGGCATTGGGGTTGAGATACCCGAAGACGGCGGAGAACGAGCCGTCGTCATTCACGTTGATGCACGTGACCACCGGCTCCACGGGGGATGTCGGCGTGGTCGGGATGGGCGCAACGCACCCGGCATCGAGGATGGACCGCGCGGACGTGCTCCAGTTGAGGCCGGCGAACGACCTCGTGCCGTTATCCGAGTAGGTGAACGGCGGAATGATGTCGCCGTTGCCGCCCCCGCGCTGCAGGACCTCCTGCACGGTCGCCGTCGTGCGCACGTACTGGCCGCCGCCGAGGGCGGCGCAGAAGGTGACCGTCGCCGAGAGCGACGCGGGGCCGGTCTCGGGCTTCAGCGGCTTGCAGCCGTTGCTGAAGATGGTCTGCGACTCCGAGTCCCAGTTCTTGCCCGGGTACTCGCGCGTCACGCCGTTGTCGTCGTACGAGAACGGGGGGATGATGTCGCGGCCATCCTGGTGCTGATCGTGCCCTTGGATGTAGACCGCCTCAGGGGCAACCGTGATGCGCACGTACGGGTTGGTCGTGCTGGACGTGGCGTGACACAGCGTTACCTTCGACTTCTTCGGCCCCGGCTTGGCGGCCAGGATGAGGGCGGCGGCCACCGACGTGGTGGCGCTCGGCTTGCAGCCGTTCGCGAGCAGGGCGAGCCCGTCCGGGGTGAGGTTCTTGCCCGGGTACGACACGACGGAGCCGTTCTCCTCGTAGGTGAACGCCGGGATGATGTCTCGGCCGTCCTGGTGCTGGTCGTGCCCCTGGGTGATGACGGAGTTGGGGTCGACGGTGATCACCACGTAGGGATTGGTCGCACTCTTCGTTGCGTGGCAGAGCGTCACCCTCGGGCGCGGACGGTTGTCGGTCGCGTTCTTCTTTCCCGCGGTCGCCGACGACGGGGCGGTCGGCGTGAAGGGGGACGACGTCGTGCCGGGCCCCGTGCCGTCCGAATTGCGCGCCACCACCGTGACGGTGTACGACGTGCCGTTCGTGAGACCAGCGATGGTGCACCCGAGCCCCGTGGTGGTGCATGAGGCACCGCCGGGGCTGGCAGTGGCCGTGTAGCCGGTGATGGTGTTGGCGGCACGACCCCTGGGCTTCTGCCACGCGATCGCAGCGCTGGCATCGCCGGGCGTGGCAGTCACGCTCCGCGGCGCGCCAGGAACTTCACCACCATCTCCCCCTCCACCGCCACCGCCACCGCCACCTCCACCGCCACCCGACGAGAAGGTGACGGCCGCTCCGTTCTGCACCGAGGTCGGGCCCTGATTGCTGAAGGAATCCACCACGCTATTGGCGGCAAGGACCGGGAATACCGTTCCGCCGGTGGCACCGGACCCCACGAGGGTCACGGTGTAGTTGGCGCCGAGACCGGCGATGGCGCTCACGGTCCATCCGCTGCTGGTCCCACCGACCGAGAAGTCCCCCGCGACGAGGCCTGACACCGCCTCGTCCATCACCAGATCCCACGTGATGGACGTGCTCGTGGTCGGCGAGGCCGTGCTGGTGGTGAAGGAGCTGACCTCCGGCGGCAGGGCGTCACCCGTGATCGAGACGCTGTTGGCGGAGCCACTGTCGAGTTCACCGGATGCGTCCGCCGTGGCCACCTCGAAGTTGCCCGTCCATCCGCCGGCGAGCGGATTTCGGATGCCCCCGAGCACGAGCTCCTTCCGCGAGCCGCCAGTCGCGATGGAGTTGGTGTTGCCAAGGGCGACGCTCACGACCCGCCCCGACACCGAGACCAACGGGGTCCCGGCCTCCAGGTTCTGCGACGAGGCGTAGGTCGCCCCGGATACGTCGTACCCCGCGGGAAAGGCCACCTTCACCGTGCCGCTCGCGGGCACCACCGTCGCGGTGTCGAACGTGACGGTGTAGTTACCCGTGGCCCCCGCGTTGAGGTCTGCGGCCTGCACTCCGACGTTGCTGAGGGGCCCCGTGATGGAAATGGACTTCTGCGCGGAGTCCTGGCAGCCGGGGTTGTCGCGCACCTCGAGGTCGATGTCATACGAGCCGGTGGTGCCCGGGTTCATGATCGGGGAGAGGGTGAAGCTCTTCGCCCCGACTTCGATCTGCGCCGTCGCCGGGATGGTCACGACCTGCCCGCTCACGGAGGCAGCGCCGGCGGAGATGCCCGAGACGTTGCTCACCGACGCACCCGCCACGCTGAACCCGGCCGGGAACGTGACGATGACCCGTGGGTTGGCGTTCGACACGTTGTTCTGCGTGGTGAACGAGAAGGTCATCGACCCCGGGGCCGAGGTCGCCCGCGACGTAGGGGTGATCGTCGTCGACGAACTGATATCCGTGCCGCACGGATAGGCCGCCGATGCCGTTGTGGAGACACTGAGCCCGGCGATGAGGGCCGCCGCCACCGCGCCCCAGCGCATCGCTCGGGCAGCGGCGGCACACGCAGCAACGAAACGACGGGGGAACGGCATCATGGCTCCGGGGTCACGAGGTCATAAAGGGTATGGAAAACCATACCAACGGCTTACAGAAAACTAACCGACCGTCCGGGCGCCACAATCCATTCAGGCGGTGATTTCACCATGACCCACGCCGAGTAGGCTGCTCGCCTGATGCCCGCTGCCTCTCGTCATCTGCCTTTCTCCCCCGGAGCAACCTGGCGCATCGCCTGGCCCATCGCGATGGTGGCAATCGGCATCGCGGTGCTCGTGGTGGTGGCGGCAGGGCTGGACGCCACGGGGGCATCGGATGACACCACCACGGCCATCGCCACCTTTGTCGGCAGCGGGGTGATCCTGCTGGGCGGCCTGTTGCTGGTGCGCGTGCTGCCGCCGGCTCAGCGCAGGGTGACGCTCGCCACCAAGGGGCGGCTGTGGCCCGGCATCGGCATCGGCCTCGCGGTGGGGCTCGGATGCGTGGTGGGGTCCGGGGCCATCATCGCCGCCGGGGCGGAGCTCGACGAGGGCGCCAAGCAGGCGCTGGAGGACCTCCAGCTCTCCGTCGGCGTGACCTGGTGGCAGATGGCGCTCATCGTCACCGCCCTGGTCATCTTCGCCCCGCTCGGGGAGGAGCTGCTCTTCCGCGGACTCGAGCTGCGCGGGCTCGTGCGGCTCATGCCCTTCGCCGTGGCCGCGCCGATCTCGGGCGTCATCTTCACGGCAGCGCACCTCGACGCCTACCTGGTGTGGCCGCGCGCCGTCGCGCTGATCCTCGTGGGCTGGGTGCTCGCGTGGGTCTACCGACGGCGCGGGCTCGTGGGATCGGTGATGGCCCACGGCACGGTGAATGCCGTGGCGGCCATCGCGCTCATCAGCCAGGCCTGATCAGCCCGCGGGCGTGCGCGTGCGGTCGGGGATCGTGGCCCGCACCACGGCGCCGCCATGACCTCCCGCGGCGATCGACCACTCCCCGGCAGTGATCTCGTCGAGCAGGGCGCTGCCCAGCCCCGGGGCGCCACCGGCGGGCCCGAGGCCATCGTCCGTCGCCTCCACGGCCCACCCGCCGTCGCACGCCACGATGCGCACGTACACAGCGGTGGCACCGCCGTGCACCACGGCGTTGTTGAGGCACTCATCGAGCACCCGTGCGACGTCGTCGGGCAGCAGGGCGGCGCTTTCGTCCCCTGCCGCGTCCAGATGGATGCGCAGATCCAGCAGGGCAGCCCACCTGCCGTGCACTGCCGCGACCATCTGATCAGCAGGAAGCGCGCGCGCGCCGGCGCCGAACGGGACATTGACATCCATGCCGAGCGCGGCCTCAGCACGGGCCACTGCCGCCGCGATCGCTGCGGGGTCGCCCTCGCCGACGGCCGCCTCGAGAGCCACCGATGCGGCAACGAGTTCCGGCTGCACGGTTCCGTGAAGGTGCGCAGCGAGCTCGCGCGACAGGCGGGCATTGATCATCTGCAGCGCGGCCTGCTTGGCGTCCTCGCGAGCCCGGTCATCGACGAGCGCCTCGATGACGGCGGCACCGGAGTCGCGGATCATCAGCGCAACCGATGACACGACGGTGACGACGGCGACCACGGCGGTCATCGCCACCAGCGGAAGGGCCGTGGGAGCGCGCCCGAGGACGGCGCCGGCAACGAACTGCGCGGCCACGGGAGCGCCGACCACGACGACTGCGGTGACCGCGGGGGCCACGCGCGGCACGCGGTGGATCACCTGCCGCCCGAGGAGATAGGCCGCGACCACGACGGCCGCCGCGGCAAGAGCGGCCGCGCCGCCGCCCACGCGGGGGTTCGCCACGAGGTCGGACCGCACGAGGACGAAGGCGAAGACGATCACCGCGGCGATCAGCACGGGGAGCGGATAGCGCACGATGGCCGCCGGCACGACGCTGCGCCACCGGATGCTCGTCGCCGATCCGCCGTCCACCCAGAGCTCGTGGCTGGTCGAGCGCACGGCCGATCTGGCTGCCGTGCGAAGCGACTCCGCCGCACGCGCCATGTCGCCGGGCGCTGCGCTTCGCACCGCGGCCTGCAGCAGCTCTGCCGCCTCGCGCTGCGACGAGCCAAGCTCGCGCCGGGCCGTCTCGATGATGACGGCGCGGGTGGCATTCACGGCCTCCCCGGCCTGCATGCGGGCGGCCTCGGCCCTCACCAGGTCGCGCTCCGCCCGGCGTCGCTCGGTGGCATACCACTCCCGCAGTCCCACCAGGTACGCGGCGACCGGAAACACCAACCCGCATCGCAGCGCGCCGCTCACGAGGACGCCCATGAACGGGGGCTCGGTGATCTCGGTTCCGGCTAAGGCCATGACTCCGACGAAGGGCGCGACGGTAATCGCACCGATCAGCACCCCGACGGCCACCACCACCCACAGCGCCACGGCTTGCTCATGGCACCGCGAGAACACCGTACGATCAAGCACCGCCTTCGAGGCAAAGAGGAGCGCGAGCGACACGCCGAGGGCGCCGGCGCCCTGCCACACCACGTAGGCGCCGTCCCTCAGGAGTTCGAGTGCCAGGAGCACGGCGAAGACGGCCAGCACGCAATAGGCCACCGCTGACCGCACGGCCGGTCCTGCCGCCAGGGCGGCGGTGGACGGGACGCTAGGGGCGGTTGCCAGGGGAACCGCCCGCGAGGCGGTAGTACTCACGCGTGATCAGCACTCTCTGATTATGCGCGCGGTCATGCGGGATTCCCAAGGCGCGGGCGATGCGCGAGATCGACACCTCCACCGCTCCGATGGTGACGCAGCGGCGCTCGGCGATCTCGGCATTCGAGAGGCCCTCGGCCACGAGGCGCATGGTCTCGACCTGGGCATCGGTGAGGTCGATGCCGATGTCGCGGCCGCGGGGGGCCCGGCCGGCATCAGCACGCGCCGCCATTGTTATCGACCGGTCGATGGCCATGCGCAGCGAATCCATACCGGTGACCGACTCCTTCACCACGTACTCGGTTCCCGGTGGCACCTGCATGAGCTTGCCGGCAACCAGGCGTGGATCGCGATACCCGGTGAGCACCACGATGCCGGCCAGCGGCAGCATGCGCCGCACCACGTGGGCCAGGGAGATGCCATCAGGCCCCTCCCCGAGGTCGAGGTCGGTGACGAGTGCATCGACGGGTCCTCGACGGAGCTGATCCATGGCCTCGGCGGCCGAGGCGCACGCCCCCACCACGCGCACGTCGTGGGCTCCGAGGGCGTCGGCAAGCGATGCGCGGAGGAGGGCGTTGTCCTCGACGAGGAGCACGTCAAGCATGATGCGATCACGATAGACCGGCGCAGGGTCTCTGGGAACGCATTTCCCTGCAGGTGATGGGGATACCCCATCGCAGGAACGCGAAAGGGCGGCCCGGGGGCCGCCCTTTCGGGAACCACAGGCATGCAGGGCGGGTCAGTCCTCGCCCTGCGCCTTCGTGAAGCCGTCCTCGCCATCGAAGCGCTGGAGCTTCTCCACGTGGGCCCACGTGTGCTCCTGCGCAACGGCCTGCAGCAGGTCGATGAGCTGGGCGTCGCTCAGCTCTCCGGCGTCGTCGCGCAGCATGAAGCGCGCGCGCCAGGCGTCGACGGTGTCGGTGAGCACGTCGTTCGGCGGATACACCATGGTGCCGCGGGAGTCGACCATCTTCAGGTAGAGGTCACGGCCCTCGCAGATCTTCTCCATGCTCTGGCCGATGCTCATCTTGTCGCCGTTCGACTCGATGAAGATGTCCACGCCGCATACCTGGCGGTTCTTCACCTTCACGTAGTCAGGAGCCGAGCCCAGGTCGGGGAGCTTGATCGGCTTGTACTCGCGCACCTTCCAGTCGGTGGGCTTCTTGCCGAGGTTCTTGATGATCTCGTTGGTGTAGCCGATGGTGCCACCCTGACGCTCGTCGCCGACGACGTCGCGGGTCATGACCTTGCCCTCCTCGAGGGTGGTGATGACGGCGTTCTCCACGAGCGCGGCCTCCTCGAACATGCCGAGGTGACGCAGCATCATCACACCCGAGAGGATCATGGCGGTGGGGTTGATGACGTCCTTGCCGGCGTACTTCGGCGCCGACCCGTGCACGGCCTCGGCGATGAACACCTCGTTGCCGATGTTGGCCGACGGCGCGAAGCCCAGGCCACCGATCAGCGCCGACGAGAGGTCGGACAGGATGTCGCCGTTCATGTTGGTCGTCACGAGCACGCTGTACTGCTCGGGCAGCTTCACCAGCTGATGGGCGGCGTTGTCGACGATGACGTGCCACGACTCGATGTCGTCGTACTCGGGCGCAACTTCCTCGAACACGCTCTTCAGCGTGCCCTCGGTCATCTTCATGATGTTCGCCTTCGACATGGCGACGACCGACTCGCGGCCCTCGGCACGGGCGAGCTCGAACGCCAGGCGCACGATCTTCTCGGTGCCCTTGCGCGAGATGAGCTTGAGGCCCTGGGCCACGCCCGGGGTGATCATGTACTCGATCCCGGCGTAGAGGTCCTCGACGTTCTCACGCACGACCACCAGGTCGATGCCGCGGCCCGAGTAGGGGGTCTTCACACCCGGGTACTCACGCGCCGGGCGGATGTTGCCGTACGTCTCGAACAGCTTGCGCAGGGTGACGTTGGCGCTCTTCTCGCCGTAACCTACCGGCGTTCCGAGCGGGCCCTTCATGACCACGCGCGTCTTCCGGATCGAATCGATGGTGTCCTGGCGCACGCCCGAGGGGAGGCCCTCGAGGAAGACGCGCTCGCCTGCGTGGCGCTCCTCCCACTCGATCGGGGCGCCGGTGGCCTCGATGATGCGGACGGTCGAGTCCACGACCTCCGGGCCGATGCCGTCACCCGGGATGAGGGTGACGAGCGTCTTGCCCGACTCCGTTACGTGAAAGTTGCCCAAGGTAAGCCTCTCGTCGTCTTCCCTACGGCGCGATTGCGCCCTTCTCATGCGGTTGGCAGGTCGGAGACCGGCCTTAAACCCGCGACAATGTACCCGCACCCCGCAAGCGGATGCCCATCGTTCGGTAGGTACGGAAACCCCGGGCCGTCGCGGCGGGTTCGCCCGGCCACGACGAGGTACCCGCCCGGCTACGGTGCCGCCCGTGACCGAACTCGATCACGTCGTCTTGGCGGTGCCCGACATCGCGATCGCAGCCGACGCGCTGCGCGGCGACCACGGGCTGATCACGCTGCCCGGCGGGCGACACCCCGCCTGGGGCACCCGCAACGCCATCGTTCCGTTGAACGGTGCCTACCTCGAGCTCGTGGAGGTGGACGACCCCGACGCGCCCATGGTGGGCTTCACCGCCCGGGTGGCCGAGGTGGCCGCGGCCGGGGGCGGCCTGGCCCTGTGGTGCGAGCGCGTGGACGACATCGCCGTCGAGGCCGCGCTGCGCGGTTACGAGGTGGTGCCGGGCACCCGTGAGAACCCCGACGGCTCGGCGCTGTCGTGGAGGGTGGCAGGGCTGCCCCAGGCCTGCGCCACCCCGGTACTGCCCTTCCTCATCCAGTGGGACGACCCGATGGCAATGCCGGGGGAGATCATGGTGGAGCACCCATGCGGGACCATCGAACGGGTGCACCTCGATGTGGGGGCGCATGGGCCGCGCCACCTGCGCATCACCACCGCCGATGGCTCGATCGTGCTCGCCAACGGCGCCTAGCCGCCCAGGCGCTCCTTCACCTTGGCGCTCACCACGCCGCCCTCGGCCTGGCCACCGGTGCGGGCCATCACGCCCTTGATGACGCCGCCCATGTCCTTCATCGATGACGCGCCGGTCTCGGCGATGACCTCGTCGATGATGGCGTCGAGCTGGGACTCGTCCATCTCGGGCGGAAGGTAGACCGAGAGGATCGCGAGCTCGGCCTCCTCCTTGGTGGCCAGGTCCTCGCGCCCGGCGGCGCGGAACTGCTCGATGCTCTCCTTGTGCTGCTTGGCGATGGAGCGCACCACCTTGATCTCGTCCTGCTCGTCGAGGTCGGCCTTCTTCTCGATGCGGGCGTTCTTGAGCGCCGCGAGCACGCGCCGCACCACGCCGAGGGTGTCCTTCTCCCCCGCCTTCATGGCGGCCTTCATGTCGTCGGTGAGGCGCTGCTCCAGGCTCATGCGCGCCGCCTAGGCCGAGAGGCCGGCGAGGTAGGCCCGGTAGGCCGCCTCGTCCATGAGGGCGTCGAGCTGCGAGGCGTCGGAGAGCCGCACCTTGATGAGCCACCCGTCGCCGTAGGGGTCTGAGTTGACGAGCTCCGGCGCATCGCTGACCTTGTCGTTCACGGCGATCACCTCGCCGGACGCCGGGGCGATGATGTCGCTCACGGCCTTCACGCTCTCGAGCTCGCCGTATGAGCTGCCGGCGGTGACGGTGTCGCCCACGGCGGGCGGGTCGTAGTAGACGACCTCGCCGAGGGCGTCCTGGGCGTACCAGGTGACGCCGAACGTGGCCTCGTCGCCGTCCACCCGCGCCCAGTCGTGCTCGGGGTGGTAGCGAAGCTCTGCGGGGTAGGTCTCGTCGCTCACGAGTGATGCTCCTTGCGCGGTGATGAATCGACCATCGGCAGGGCCACGACCTCTGCCGCCTTCGGCTTGCCTCGCACGTCGACCATGAGGCGGGTGCCCCGTTCGGCGTGCTCGGATGAAACGTACGCGAGTCCGGCGCCCACGCCGAGGGATGGCGACAGGGTGCCGCTGGTGACCGTGCCAACCTGGACGCCATCAAGCAGCACCGGGCAGCCGCCGCGGGGGATGCCCTTCTCGGTGAGCATGATGCCCACGAGCTTCTCGAGGGTGCCCTGCTCTGCCTCGCGCTGCATGCGCTCCGCGCCCGGGAAGCCCCCGTGCTTGAGGTCGCATGCCCACTTGAGCCCCGCGGGGATGGGCGTGCGCTGGCGCGAGAGCTCATTGCCGTAGAGCGGGTAGCCCATCTCGAGGCGCAGGGTGTCGCGGGCGCCCAGGCCTGCGGCGTCGGGTCGGTCGGGCGTGCCCATGAGGGCGTCCCAGATGGCGGGGGCCTCGGAGGCGTCGCACATGATCTCGACCCCGGGCTCGCCCGTGTAGCCCGTGCGCGCCACCAGGCACGGCACGCCGGCCACATGGGCCTCGGTGGCCTCCATGTAGGCCAGCGAGAAGGGCTCGGGCGATGCGATGGGCGTGAGGGCCTTGGCCCACGCGGGGCCCTGCAGGGCGAGCATGCCGACGTCGGGCGAGCGGTTCGTCACCTCGATGCCATCGGGGGCCAGGCCCACGATGCGCGCGAAGCAGGCATCGATGTTCGAGGCGTTCACCACCAGGAGGAAGCGGTCGAGCAGCGCGTAGGCGAGGAGGTCGTCGATCACACCGCCCTCGTCATCGGGCAACAGGGTGTACTGCGCCTGCCCCGGGCCGATGCGCGTGATGTCGTTGGTGAGGGTGGCCTGCAGGAAGTCCCGCGCGCCCTTTCCCACCACCTCGATCTGGCCCATGTGCGAGACGTCGAACAGCCCGCAGCGCTCGCGCACGGCCAGGTGCTCGGCGCGCACGCCAAGGTACTCCACGGGCATCTCCCAGCCCGCGAAGTCCACGATCTTCGCCCCCTCGGCCACATGGGCGCCGTAGAGGGTCGTCCTGCGCAGGTCGCTCACGCGCCGGACTCTACGCAGCGGAGCGGAGGACGAACCCCGGTGTCAGGCACTTAACCGAGGCGCAGGCACTCAGC
>Ga0222714_10006238_pt1 | contig 11171 bp, 7 predicted proteins | sample C33_3DmetaG_FD_165048 | JGI IMG/M metagenome (GOLD analysis project Ga0222714, IMG submission 165048) | Estuarine water microbial communities from San Francisco Bay, California, United States - C33_3D | ecosystem: Environmental > Aquatic > Marine > Unclassified | place: USA: California... | reverse complement strand
GCTCGCGCGCTTAGCCGTGTTCGACCACGCGCCCACGTCGAGGCGTTGGATCGAACTCGTCGGCGTCTTTGTGCGCAGATAGAGAAGTCCTCGCAAAACACATGTATATAGCGACCACATGTAGGTCTTAGCGGCGAGATTTGTACAATAACATTGCATTGCATTGCATTGATTGAATGAATGAATGAATGAATCCAAGGCGAGACACGGATGGGTGCGCAGTGTATGCCATGTGGGCCCAGCGCGGACACTTACCCAGGAATTGAATTAAAAAAACCAATGATAGGCTAAAAATCGGGGGCATATGGGAATCGAACCCATGACCTTTCGCAATTCACATCTCGTCTCCATTCGCGACGAGGAAAGGTGTCACGTGCATACATCATACGCCCTAAGCGAAAATCATACCACTAGACCAATGCCCCTTATTAGACGCGTAGGGGTCTCACACATAGGAGTGAGGCGTCGTACAATACGTGAGCGGGTAAACCTCGACGACCACGCGTGCGATGAATGAGCGCGGGAAAGTTATGGGTATAAATAATACACGGACGAGCCCATGGGACGCGCGACGAATTGCATGCGCATCAGATCGCCGCGCGCGCGAGCATGGACCGTTCGCCGCCGCGACGCGCGCACGCCGGACGCGGACGAGGCGACCACGCGCGCGCGCCACCGCCGGTGCCCATGGGCGCGCCGCCGCCGGGCGCGACCGCGCCGAATCATCCGCAATCGCACGCGCGCGGGATCGCGCCACCACCAGGGATGCTGACGCCGATGGCGACGCCGCCGATGTCGTCGCGATGGGGTTCGGGCGCGCGCGCGTCGTCTGCGGCGGTACCGCCGCCGGTGATCGCCACTGGGGGGCGGGTGAACGTGCCGGCGAGACCTGGGTACGACGCGGCGTCGGCGACGCCGCCTCCTCCGCCGGGGATGCGACCGAGTTTATTAAAGGATGTGCGACAGACGCAGCACGCGCGGCCGAGTTTATTGAGTCAGCAGCGACCGCCTGCGGTGGCGGTGGGTTCATCCGCGTCGTCGTACGAGACTGGGGAAGTCATCGGGGGACGTGGAGGAGTAGGGGGGGGGGCGCCGACGACGTCGAAGCCGACGCCGACGAGCGACGCGGCGACGCCGAAGAAGAGGAAATTTGGTGCGTGGGGTGCGGCGTTGGAGCGGAGCGCGCCGCCGCCGGTGGCGCGTGCGACGCCGGCGGATGAGACGTTGGAGCGTGCGTCGCCCGCGCCCGCGCTGACGCCGAGCGCGCAAGCGCACGCGCCGGCGCCGCCAAAAGTAGGAGCGCAGCACGTAGCGGCGACGACGGTGGACCCGGAAACCGTCAAGAAGGCCAAGGCGGCGGAGCAACGATTAAAGATGACAAAAGATGCGCTGTTGGGGCAAATGGAACGCGTCGACGGCGAAGTGGCGTCGCTGGAGAAGGAACTCGAGGCGCTGAAAAACTCCGCCGAGGATGAGAAATACGACGCCGCGAGCGATCGTAAGAACGCCATGGCTCGACATAAAAAGGAAACCGAGGCGCTGCGACAGCGACTGCTGAATGCGGAGAAATCTGCGGCGCGCGCGATGGAAATCGCTGGGGAGAAGATTCGAGAGGCGGCGGCGTTGGCGCGAGACGCGCAGAACAAGCGCGTCGCGCCGCGGGGCGCGGCTGGGGCCAAGCGCATGAATCAAGACGCCGCCAAGCTCGCGGCGACGTCGGTGCGCGAGATGACGCGTCGAGACGCACCGCGGCTCGAAGAGGTCGAAGCCGCGCTCGCGAGTAATAAATCGTTGGAGGCGCGCGCGCTCGAGCGCGTGAAAACCGAGTACGGGTTGCCGCTGCCGGGCGACGTCGAGCGCGTGGATTTCGACGCCGTCGTGAAGCGCGTGATTGATGCTTCGAATACTGCGTATGGGCAAAACGTTGCGCGCAGAGTTTCGGAAACGTTGCGAAAGCGTCATGACGACGTCAAGCGTCGGGAATACGACAACGCGGTGCGGTACATCAAGCAGCGCGAGATTTGGCGCGTGAAGATTGTACAAGCGGCGAACGACAAGCTCGCCAAGGAGACCAACGCATCGTCACGGAAGGCGACACCGGCGGGATTTGGAACTCCCGGAGGTTCGGCGCGCGGCGTCGGGCGAAACCGCGGCGGCGCTGGCGGCGATTTGAGCGCGGGCGTCGCGCGTTCCGAGTATGACGAAATGCAAATCATCAAGGCTTTACAACGCAAGGAGGAACTTCGACACATGATTCGCATTCCGGATATGATTCTCGACAGCGAAGAACGTCGATGCGCGGTGTTTGACAGTCGCAACGGCCTCGTCGAAGACCCGGTGCGCGCGATGCGTTTGGAGAATGAAATCAAACCGTGGACCCCGGCGGAGAAGAAAATCTTTCACGAAAAGTTCAACGCGTACGGGAAGAATTTCAGACGCATTGCGCAGCACTTGGAGCGGCGAGATACTGGCGACTGCGTGATGTACTACTACAAGTTTCAAAAGACGGATGATGGCTTTCGTGGACGACGTCGCGCGGCGGCAAAGAAGAAGCGCGCGTACGCCGACGCCAAGCGCGCGTTGGCGTTCAACCCCGCCTCGGTGGAGGCGCAGCGCGAGCGCGAAGAACGTTCGGCACCGACTGCAGAGGCGCGTTTGGAACGCGCGGCGTTGGCTGCGGCAAACAAAGCCGCTAAAGCCAAGGCACGCGCGGAAAAAGCCGCCAAGGCCAAAGCCAAAGCCGACGCCAAGGATGAAAACGCCGCCAAGGAGGACCGTCCTAAAACGCCAACGACCGCGGCATCGGCCGCGGCACACAAAGGCCCCGAATGGACGGATATCGAAAAAACCAAATTCATCTCTGGTTTACTTCAATACGGCACCGATTTCGTCGCCATTAGCTCCACCATTCGTACTCGGTCGTTGGACGCCGTCACGCAATTCTACCGCGACAACCGCGAGAACATGGATTTAGATTCCTTCGCCGCCGCTGCTGGCGGTGGGGAAGGCGCGTAGTAGCCTTCACCGCGATCACGATGACCACGATCGCGCACACGGCGCGTTGATTAGCACACACAAGCGCATTTATTTTGTACGATACCACACCGCCAGACAACAAGACACATCCTGTACCCTAGCTCGGTAACACCAAACGATGATCGTTCCTCCATTCGCCGCGTCACACATCGACGCCCGCAACCGAACGCTCGCGTCGTCCAGAACCACGCGCGCGATCGCTCCCATGCCTTTCCTCGCGCGAGACGCCGTCGACGTCGAAGCGTCGGCGTCGTTATTGCCACGAACATCACCCGTCGAGGGCGCAACACCATTCGCATCTTTACACAAGACGAATTCGTCGTCGTCGTCGTCGTCGTTCGCGGCGGCGGTGGCGGTGGCGGTGGGATGTTGCGTCGGCATCGCCGCCTATGCGTCGTCGGCACCGTCGGCGTCGGCGACGTCGGCGATGCTGGGGTCGGCGAACGGAGGTGTGGATTTGTTGTTGGGCGCGACGACGTTTCCGCGAACGACGCGAATCACGCCTAAAACCATGGATGATGACGACGATGCGGCGACGAGCACGAGCGTCGATGCTCGCATGCGTGCGAATTGGGATTTATACCACGGTCGAGGTGGAAGCAAGGACAGCGATCGGGTTGTGGAGTATGATTTCGAAAAGAACTGGCCGAGCGCGGAGCTCGAAGACGCGCTCGACTGGTTACGAAGCGCCGCGCCTGAGGTTTCTGAATCGTGTGCGGCGATACAGTTTGATGGCGGTGAACATTCAAAGACTTTAACAGCCGAGCGCGTGGGCGCCAAGGGGGATGCCGGGAAGACGCTTTCGCACGTCATCGCGTGGGTCAAGGCGCGGGACGCCGACGCGCAGAGCGTCGTGTTGGCGAGCGCCGGCGCCTTCATCAACACCCACACCGGACCTCCGAATGAGTTTGACTCGTTCATCGTGAGTTTTCTTCTGCGTGGACCGCAAACGTGGGACGTGCTGTTCCTCGATCGTGGCGAACGCGGCGTTGGGTTGGATGACGCCCAACGCCCAGAGGCGTTGATGAGCAACAAGGCGTGGTTAAACCCCTACGTGTTGTATCGAAACCGCGCGGTGTACGCCGGGGAAGACCTCCCAGTGGGGCTGTACATGGTGTCCAAGAAGTTTTTAGACAAGATGGCGGTGCACATGCGCGAAGAACCGCTGTATAAGCTTGATAATTGGTTCAACGCGCTGTGCGCGAGCAAATTGGAGTGTTACTCGTACGCGTCGCGCGGATGGTATCAAGGCGCGACCGCCAGGCACAAGGCGCGCATGGCGAAGCCGCTCGAGGAAGCACCGATCGTAGATGATGCCGCGGTCGAGGCGGCATCGGCGGCGAACGCTGCTGCGTCGCGCGCCAAACGCCTCGCGGCGGAGGACGCGGATGCAAACGCAAACGTTCCGGCGGAGAAGATGGCGTCCACCATTTGAGACGCCAGGATGACAGACAACCTTGTAGCACAACACAACACAGAAAACAAACAAACGACAAATGTAGCATTGGTATTATTATACGATATATGATAGTTTTCGCGTACTCTTCAAGCTCGTGGTGCCTGAGACGCCTCGAGACACGACGACGTTGGAACGAGATCGAACGGATGCGCAGCAGCAGCGACGGGCGGTGGACCCGCCTACAGTGCGCGCGGCGACGGCGACACCGCTGGATTTGCAACGGCCGCGCTAAAAATCTTCATCCGTTTCGTCGTCCCATTCCAACGGCGTCGTGCCGCTCGCCTTACCCATCACCGTCGATACCAAAATCGGAATGTTCTCTTTAAACTCCGCACCTCCCCAGAACGACCCTTCACGCCTCGGGTCCCAGCTCGCGCTCAACACCCCATACGAAATCCCCAAAAACGCCGCACCAAACGTCACCGTAGACGCGGTAAAGAACACCGCCGGCGGTACGTCGATGTGTTTCACCGCCTTTGCGAAATAAAACGCCGGTCCCGTCATAAATCCAAAAATCAACGGCGTACCACAGAAAATCCCCACGCGCTTCAACATGCGATCGGTGACGACTTCAGGAATCCCTTGCGTCGATCGCTTGGCGTACTTGACATCAAACTCGGCGCGTTTACGTTCCTCCTCCGCGCGTCGCTTATCCGCCTCGAGCTTCATCTTGACTATGCGTTTACGCTGCGCCGCGTCGGCATCACCCGGAACCACATTCGCGAGCGACGCCGCCGCCGCCGCCGCCGCCGAAGACGACGACGCGTTCCGTCGTCGTCCACCGCGCGCGTTCGCCTCGAGACGCTCCACGCTCTCGCCATCGTCGCTCTCGTTCGTCGTCGTCGTCGTCGTCTGTCGTCTGGGTTCTCGGTCGTTCCTAAACCGACTGTTTCGTCCCTTGGCGCGCGCCACGACGGCGCCGCGGTCGCGCGCGCGCGATCGCGTCGTCGCCAGAGGCGTCGCCAGACGTGTCGTCGCGCGCGTCGCGACGGGCGTCGACATCGGAGCGCGCGTCGGGTGGTGATGCGTCGCGCGATGGCGCAAAAGGATGCTTATCCACTTTCGTCATCGTCATCACAACGACGCGCGCGCGATGTCGCGCGGACGTCGCGCGCGGGCGCGAGATGACGGATTAGAGCGCGCGTGGTGTGCGGTGGAGGCGTTCGTTTCGGCGTGTCGCGCGAGCACGGCGGCGGCGGCGGCGGCGCAAAAGGTGGATGATGATGATGATGATGATGACGATGACGGAGCCGTCGTCGACGACGGCTGCGCGACTGCTGCCGCGTTCGATGCTCGCGCGATATTTCAAGCGTTCACGCAACTTCAGAGCGAGGACGACCCGCGCGTGCTTCTCGTGGAGACGGCGGGGATATTTCTCGACGCCGCGGATGCGATGCGGCGGGCGTCGACGTCGAATGACAATGATGACGACGGATCACGAGTCCGGGCGATGACGCACGCGTGTGTGATGTTTATACGCGCTGAACGCGCGTGGGGCGAGCGACGCGTCGTCGGTGCGCGCGTGAAATCGGCGCGTGCGGAACAATTGGAGTACGAAGGCGTATTGCGCCGATGGCTCGCGTGGGCGCTCGAGGAATGCGAGCGTTTGGATTTACAATCGTACGTGCTCGAGAACAGCGCGCGTAAAGATGAGCTTTTAGGATGCGTCATTCACGCGTTATTCGTCGATGTCAACGCCGACGACGGGGAGAAAGACGGAAAGCACGACGTGGCGGCGAGTCAAACGCGCGCGTTTCGCGCAAACGCCGTCGGCGTCGCGTATTTGGAAGAAAAGTTATTGACGCAAAGCACGCGCTCGTCGCCCGAACCACTGATGCGCGAAGTATTCTTGCGTGGATTTACCGCACACACATGGCTGGTGTTTATCACCCGAGCGTTTGACCGCGTGCGAACGCTGGCGTACTCGGACGCGTTCGCGCGAGCCGAATCGTACTCGGTCGACGTCGTCTCCATCGAACGCGCAAAGGCTCGACGAGGCGCCGTGCTCGCCATGTACTTGAGCTGGTTAAAAGATGTGTCGTGTCGGGACCGTGATGGCGCCGATGCGGACGATGAACTCATCATCAACGCGTTGACATTCATACGCGAATGCCTCGTGACGTTGAAGCGCCACGCCGAGGACGATGATTACTCATTCGCGTCAAACGTCGCAGACGCGGCGTGTAACACCGCATACGTCTTGCTGAACCGCATGCGCGTTCATCGCACGCCGTGGGATGTTCATGGACTTTTAGAGAGCGTGCGAGGCGTCGTCGACGCTGTGCGCGCGGTGGAATTGGAACGAAGCGACGAGGATGCGTTTTCGCTCGCGTGCGTCGAGCTCGCGAGCGACAATCTGTGTCGCATTTTACGTCAGCGCGTCCAAGAATAACGTCCACGTGCTGCGTGTTTAAGTTGTACTACTGTAGGACCGTGTGAAATTATACTGTAATGCTGTATTTGTTGTTACACGACACGACACATCGCGAGACGCGCACGAGAGCTAGGACGCCACGCCGTTGGACAACCGTCCGACGCCCTCGATGTCGATATCCACAACATCACCACTCTTAAGAAACAACGCGCTCGGTTTCTGCCCCGCACCCACACCCTTTGGCGTGCCAGTGAGTATCAAATCTCCAGCGTAAAGCGTTTGGTATTGCGAAATGGTTGAAATGAGCGTCGCGACGGAGAAAATCATGTCTGAAATCTTCGCCCGCTGCCGTTCTTCTCCATTCACGTACGTCACGAGTTCAGCGGCGCCGCCCAGAGGTAACGCCGAGCCTGCGACGATCCAGGGCCCGCATGGGCAATGCGTGTCGCAACTTTTACCCAAGTACCACTGTTGATGTTGTTTCTGTAACGTTCGCGCCGTAACGTCGTTGGCCACCGTCCAACCTACGACGTACTTTTCTAAAATTTCCTCCTCCGACATCGACTCTAACGCGCGGGTTCCGGCACCGAAACACGTCGCCCCGATCACGCACGCGAGCTCGCCTTCGTAATCCACGTCTAATCGCCCGTGCGTGCGTATGTCTTGCCCGTACGCGACGACTGACGTCCCGGCTTTGGGGAAAATGATTGGCAACTCTGGCACCGCGTCGCGCGAGATCCCAGGCATGGACGAATCAACCTCACCCACGTGTTCAAAATAGTTTTTCCCCACGCACACGATTTTATTGTGCACGCCACTGGCGGCGGTGGCGTCGTCGAACGGCGCGAGTACTTCGACGTCGCCTAAACCAAACGTCGACGCCGCAAAAGTAACGCTCTTCGGGTCGGCATGATACGCCTCGAGCGCGCGCGAGAGCGACTGCGGGCGCGACGACGTGGGTGATCCCGCCGCGGTCGAGCCTCCGTCGTCGTGTACGACGTCAAACACCGTGTTTCCATCGAGAGGGAGCAACGCGCCGACGCGCGCGGGCGCGTTCGCTCCGCGTTCGCGGTAACGAATAAATCGCACCGTCGTAAACGCGGTGTTTGACGACGAAAGTAACGGTGTCGCCATCACTGCGCACGGTTCGCTCGTCCTTTGTTTGTCGTGCGAATCAAACAGCGGCGTCGAAGAGTGACGCTACGTCGTCGCCGTCGTCGTCGTCGTGACTTTTTGCACCACCTTGGCGGACTCCTCGAGCGTCGTGGCGATTTTATCCGCACGCGTCGTGAACACAAACGTGCGCGCATCACTCACAGGAAATCCTTTCTTTACCAGCGCCTTGCGTGGTCGATACGCTGGGTACGCACAACGATCAAAGATAACCATTCCGGCGCACGTCAACGCCGCCGACGCGTCCGACTCGCCCGTCTCTGACTGCTGCGTCGCCGTGCGCTCGTGAATCCCCCAATCGCACTGCATCCCCACCTTATGCGTAATGTGTACTTCGCCATCATCGCTCGCCACCAGCCGCGCCGCGCCTTGGCAAAATTTCTCGACTAAAATTCGATTCGCTTCGAGCTCTTCGGCGCTTCTCGCATCCGAGCCGTTCAACGCCGCCTCTTGCGCTGAACCATCGGCGTTGCGCGCGACGCACGGGAAATTCCAAACCACCCGATCAAACGCGTGCGCATTGTCGCCATCATGCGTATTGTCGCCATCGCTCGCCGAGCGAGGCAGCGTCGACGCTAAATCGGCGGCGTCGACGCCGTGCGCCACGCGCGCGCCCGACGCCTCGAGCTCGCGCAGCGTCTCCATACACGACGGCCCGTAAATCCGCTCCAGCGACGCTCGTGACTCATACGATGTGGCAACTATGCGCTCACCCCCGAACGCGCGCGCGAGAGCGAGGGAGAATGAGAAATCCCCGTCGCCGACGGTGAGCACGCGCTGCGTTCGCGAATACAGCCCCAACCGTTTTTCACCCCCACCAGGCGCCTTTGCCGCGTGTGCCGCGTACCGCAAGCACGTCTCGGGACGAGCGTTCGCACCAGGTGGCTGTCCCGCGGCGTTTAATACCACGTAGCGACACGGCACGCATCCGAGGCGGGCGCACTTGAGCATCGCGCGCGCGACGTAGAGCGGAGGCGGCGGCTGCGTCTTTGGTTGGTTGTCGATACGCGCGCGTTTCGCCGGTGGTGGACTGCTTGATGTATCGACAGCGATCTCATCGTCGCCACCATTATTCGTCGCAGAGGGCGTCATCGTCGCGCGCGCGCGCGCGTCGCACTGTGTGGTTGGTTATCGCGCGCGTGAACATGAAACTAGTTTTGTTTTGACATCGCCGCGCGACTCCAGTACTATTCTGCTGCTCTTCTCTACTCTCTAACATATATATATTTAGGTACGTCCCAGCGCTCGAGCGCTCTACATGGGCACATAGTTTGTGTCCTCGGCATTTTTCCCGTTGGCGTAATACTTCGAGTACCACGACACAAAGTGCTTCAAGCCGTCGTCCAAGCTGACGGTGGGAGTGTACCCGAGGTCGCGCTTGGCTGCCGAAATGTCAGCGTGGGTGAACGGCACGTCCCCAGTTTTCGGCATGGGCACGTAGTTGCGGTTGGCGGTTTTCCCCAACGCGCGTTCCAAGCTTGACACGAAATCACTCACAGTGACCGGGTTGGTGTTGCCGAGATTGTAGACGCGAAACGGCGGCTTGGAGCCGTCTTGTTTTTTCCCCGAACGTTGCGCCGTGTCAAGCGAGGCGATGGTGCCTCGCACGACGTCGTCGATATAGGTAAAATCTCTCGCCAACTCCCCGCCGTCTTCGGCTTTAAAAATTTTGATCGGCTTGTCCTTCATGATGTTGTTTGCGAATGAGAAGTACGCCATATCCGGTCGCCCGTACGGGCCGTATACGGTGAAGAACCGCAATGCCGTCAGAGACATGCCGTGGATGTGATTGTACGTGTGCGCTAATAATTCGTCCGATTTCTTTGTCGCCGCATACAACGACGCCGGGGAGTCGGTAATGTCCGACTCGCTAAACGGCACCTTTGTGTTTAAACCATAGACGCTCGAACTCGACGCGAAAACCACCTTTGGCATCGGTGTCGTGTGCGCCACGGCTTCCAACAGCGTGACAAATCCCGCAACATTGGAGTGCACGTACGCCGCTGGATTCTTCACCGCGTATCTGACCCCAGCTTGCGCGGCGAGATGTATAATCGACGTCACCTGGCAAATGTCCAGAATCTTTCTCAGCGTCGCCGCGTCGTTCAAATCCGCAACCACAGTATGCACGCCGATATCCTTCAGCTTTTGAATCCGCGCGCGCTTCAGCCCACGAGGGTAATAATCATTCACGTTATCCAACCCAATCACCCCCGCACCTCGACGCTTCAACGCCGTAGCGACATGGGAGCCGACAAACCCAGCCGCGCCCGTGACTAAAACCACCTCCTCCGTCGGCACATTTCGCGCGCACGACTGCATCAAAACTTTACGCGACGTCGACCTCGCCGAAATCGTAAACACACTCAACGGCCCATCGCGCAAAACCTTGGCACCGTACGAATCCTGCCCACCCGCCGAGAGCGCAAAGTACATCAACGCCAAAGCGATGAGCGTCGCCGTCGCGGCTCTTCGTCGCATCGACCCACACACCACCGCCGCCGCGCTCGACGACGACGACGACGCCTTGCCGTGTGCGTACCGCCTAGAATTATTATTATGACTACCGTCGTCGCACGTACGTCGAGCCGTCAGTCGAAGCCCATCTGGTGCGGCTGCGGTGGTTTATCCACTCGCACCGCACGCGCGAAAGCGCGCGAGTCGCCCTCGAGTCACGCACCTAAACACCATGCGTCTGATAAATGTGTTGTGTGTTGTGTGTAGAGTTTTACGGCCTTGGTGATTCGCGTGCACGCGCCGCGCGCGCGAGTGTGACGACGACGGCGACGCGTGGCGCCGCACACAAACGTCTCTATCATACTATAACTCATATACGACTATGTGTACATAACTATGTGTACAGTGATGGGTTACTTACACGTATAGTATGTAGATACGCCTCGGATCGCGCCAGCGCACGACGATACGTTCGCCAGACCGCGGCGCGCCGGGCACACGGTGCGTGTGTGCTTATACATATACTTATATATATATATATATATATAGAGGCGTAGGCAACTCCGCCGCGTGCGTCGTCGGCGTCGATCGAGGCGACGCGACGGTGAGAAGGACGCGCGTTTTGTTTTGGATTTGAATCGCAATCCATTCATTCATTCATTCATTGAATCA
>Ga0222714_10006236_pt1 | contig 11173 bp, 9 predicted proteins | sample C33_3DmetaG_FD_165048 | JGI IMG/M metagenome (GOLD analysis project Ga0222714, IMG submission 165048) | Estuarine water microbial communities from San Francisco Bay, California, United States - C33_3D | ecosystem: Environmental > Aquatic > Marine > Unclassified | place: USA: California... | reverse complement strand
CGTTTCTCACCGCCTCCGCGCTCGGGATCTCCGCGATCACGCGCGTCGGTGGTGCGCACGCGCGCGCCGTCGCCGCGAACCCGCGCACGGCGGCGAAATCTGAACTCGACGGCCCGCGCACGCGCATCGCGCTCAACGGCCGACGCCTGATCGCCATCGGAGACCTGCACGGTGACTTTTTGGCCATGGTGAAATCGCTCGAGCTCGCGCAGGTGATCGATGGGAACGGGAAGTGGATCGGCGGCGACGCCGTCGTCGTCCAAGTCGGCGACGTGCTGGACCGAGGCGATAGCGAAATCGCCATCCTGCGTAAACTGCGATCGCTGGCGAAGCAAGCGAAGGAAGCGGGCGGAGACTTGATCACGATGAATGGGAATCACGAGATCATGAACGTGATGGGGGATTTTCGATACGCCACGCCGGGGGCGTTCGAGGAGTGTCGGCGATACGCGGAGAAGAAACGAGCCAAGGAGAACGCGAAGGAGGGTAAAGGAGAGGAAGCGAACGCGGTGCGCGGCGACGAAGATGAAGCGACGGCGGGGATTCGCGCGAGACAGCAGTTGTTCAAGCCGGGTGGAGAGATTGCCAAGTGGTTGGCGAAGCAACCGACGGTGCTCGTCGTCGACGACGGTACTGTGTTTGCGCACGCCGGGATTGATTTGTCGCACGTCGAGTACGGCTTTGAACGCATAAACAAAGAAGTCGCGATGTGGATGGATGGTAAGACGAAAATGCCGCCAAAGCAAGTGCTCGAATCGGACGGCATTGTTTGGACGAGGGACTACGGCGGAAAAGACGCTGGCATCCAATACGAAGCGCAGAGTTGCCGCCGCCTCTCATCCGCGCTCGAAGCCGCGGATGCGAAACGACTCGTCATCGGACACACCCCGCAAACGACCGGAGTGACGAGTGGATGCAAAGGCACCGTCTGGCGCGTCGATGTGGGCGCGTCAAGAGGCATTTACGGCAACTCGGCGCAAGTCATAGAAATCATCGGCGGAAAGGTGCGCGTGCTCGCGTGAGTAAAATGTTTCACTCTAGATGTGTGTGTGTGTGTTAATTATTCATCTCTATTGTTCACTAATCTTTCTAATCGCTAGGATTTCGCGCACGTTCGACTTGCCGTCCGAAATCGTCTTCACGCGCTCGACGCGGAGCGCGCCGAAGTACGTCTCGCAGTACGACGCGAACGCGTTCGTACCACCGCCGACGCCGAAGTAATAACTCTTCGCCGCGACCAAACACACCCCATGCGGGCTCAACGCGTGCGCGATGAACGCGCACAGACTCCCGTACTGCGCCGCGTCGTAAATCGATTCGCTCGTCAGCAACAAATCCACCCCGTCCGCCTCCACGAACGCGTCGTATCCCGACCAATCTCCGCACAACAACCGCAATCTTCCCGGCGGTGCCTCGTCCTCGCGCTCCATCAGCGCGAACGTCGCCAGCGCGTTCGGCGCCGTGACTTCCTCCACGACGTCTCGATTATAATCCGTCAGCGTCAGCGTCTCGCATCGAGCGCCCAGCCTTCGCGCCGCCGCCAGCCCCGGTCCCGCCTGCCCCGCCCCGAGCTCCAGCACCCGCGCGCGTCCGCCCGCATCGCGCAAGAGCTTCTCGCAATCGAACGCCGCCGTCCCGACGTGCGCCGCGAGATCGCTCGCGCACTCCCACGCCTTGAGCCCGCCCTCGTACACGCCCCGCACGACGTCCGCGTCCTCGGGACACCCCTCCAGCGTCGACGCCGTCGTCCCCGGCGCGCTCCGCACGACCTCGACGTCGCCGTGCGTCTCGTACGCCCCCGACCACGCCGCGGGATCGCCGTTCACGCGCCGCTCGACGTCGCGCGCGTCGATCTCTTCCGCGGGCACCGCCGCCGCCGTCGCCGGTTTCGTCGCCGTCGCGTCGCGCGCGCGCGCGATCGCGCCGCCGTCGCCGTCGCCGAACGCGAAGCGAAACTCGCCGCGCTCGCCGTCGAACGCCGCCATGCGAGGCGGCGACGGGCGACGCGCGACGCGCGATGGCGCGGCACAGAGAGACGCGCGACGATGCAGAACGCGCGAAACGCGATGCCGAACGCCTCCGTCGTGAGCGCGGCGCTGCAGACGCTCGTGTACGGCGGCGCGGCGTCGTACGGGCTGTACAACAGGTGCGCGACGGCGACGGCGACGGCGACGCGCGAACGCGCGCGATGAATGAATGAATGAATGAATGAATTAGGGTGGCTGAGAATCGCGACGAGAATCGCGACGACGCGACGACGCGACGACGCGACGACGGCGAAGACTGACGCGACGGGACGCGCGAATAGCCTGTTCAACGTCGAGGGCGGTCACCGGGCGATCGTGTACAATCGATTCGTCGGGGTGAAGGACAAGGTGTACGCGGAGGGGACGCACTTCATGATCCCTTGGGTCGAGAGGCCGTACGTGTACGACGTCAGGGCGCGCGCGCATCAGGTGAACTCGCAGAGCGGATCGAGAGATTTGCAGATGGTGAACATATCGATTCGCGTGCTGACGCGGCCGGACGCGAGTAAGCTGCCGGAGGTGTATCGAACGCTCGGGATGGATTTCAACGAACGAGTGCTGCCGAGCGTGATTCACGAGACGGTGAAGAGCGTCGTGGCGCAACACAACGCGAGCGAGTTGATCACGAAACGGGAACAAGTGTCGTTGTCTATTAGACATCTTTTGAAGCAGCGAGCGGCGCAGTTTAATATGGTGCTAGACGACGTCTCGCTCACGGCGTTGACGTTCGGGAGAGAGTACACGGCGGCCATCGAGAGTAAGCAAGTGGCGCAACAGGAGGCGGAGCGCGCGAAGTTCATCGTCGATAAGGCGAGACAAGACAAGCTTTCGGCGGTGATTCAGGCGGAGGGTGAAGCGAAATCTGCCAAGCTCATCGGCGAAGCCATCGCGAACAATCCGGCGTTTTTAACCTTGCGTAAAATCGAAGCCGCGCGCGCCATCGCGCAAACAATGGCCAACTCCAACAATCGCGTCATGCTCAGCGCGGATTCTCTGTTGTTGAACCTTCAAGACGACAAGTCTGCCGATAAGAAGTAATCGCGAGTAGTCCTCATCAACCTTTGTCAACCATTTAGAGCGAGTAGAGATTCCAAGAAACTCCCTTCGTCGCGCTACAAGTACACTAAGAGTACGCTAAAACCGCCGTCGAGCGCGCGGCGCCGCGAAATCGCCTTCGCCGCGCGACCGCGTCGCTCACTCGTCTTTCGTCGGATCGACGCGATCGCGCGCGCTCGGCGGGCGCTGTCGAGCGGTCAAGAAAATCCAGACGAACAGAGCGGTGACGTGGAGGGCGACGAGGACGAAGGCGAAGACGTGAATGCGCGAGTATTCGCCGTTGTCTTTGACGACGAGCGATGCGATCGTTTTCAGCATGGCGCGCGCGAGAGCGCGGCGGGTCGAGGGCGGCGTTATGTCGCTCATTCTTTTCATTCGCGCCTCAGCGGCGGTTGGTTCGGGACGCTCGAGTGAGAAGAGACGGAGATGTTTTATACACAAAGACGTCTTGGAATACCTAAGCGGCCATTTGAACGTCGGCGGAAGCCTTGTACGCGTCCAAGGAGGCGTCCAAGTCCGCGGCGGTGGGGGCCGCCTTCTTCTCTTTGGGCTTGCGCGCCGGCTTTTTCTTCTTCGGCGCGGCTTTCTTGGCCGAGGCGACGACCTTTTGCGTCGCCTTGCCGCGCTTGGGAGCGGGGACAGGGGCCTTCTTTTGCTGTTGCTTGCCATTCGTGTTCTTCGGTTGCGGCTTCAAGCCAGAAAGACGTTGAGTGATCGGCTTCTGCTTGGGTTGTTGCGGAGCGTCGACGATGACGATGTTCAACGGGCGGCCGTCGAGCTTGACTCCGTTGTACGTCTTCACCGCCTTGAGCGCGGACTCGAGCGTGGCCAGCGTGACCTCGGCGGTACCCTTGGACTTGCCGTTGGGGCCGTAGTTGATGCCAGCGTTGAGCACGCGTCCGACTTGTCCGAAGAGTTCCTGTAATAAACGGGGAAGGGCAATAGCCGCGGCGAAATCATCAATACTTTCATCCTTCACGAAATCGAGAGTGCGAGAGTCGAGCCACGTAGAACGAGCGAAAATAAATCTACGTGAGCGCAGTCGAGGTCGAGTTTCGGGACGCATCGCGCGAGGGCTAGTGTGAGTTCTGTGTCTCGAACGAATTGATCAACCAAGCGGCGGTTTCACTGAAAAAGTGGAAACCGCCGAGCCAGCCAGAAATATCCGCGAGCCGCATCTCTCCAATGAAGGGTGTTCGCTCGAGCGACGGATTCGAACCCTGAGTGGTTTAGACATCGTTTGCGCGGATTTTGTTCCCACCGCTTTCGTCGTAAACTCGCGAAACTGAAAAAATAAGTCGCGTTCAGAGCCGATTGCCGTTCGCTCGAGCGAAACGCATCGCCGCAATAAATTTGTTCGCACGAGCGCTTGAGGCGGCGTTTCTGAAAACTCTCGCGTGACGTCGCTCCCCATCGTACCGTTGTCGAGGCGCGCGCGTTGTTTTATCCAGCCCTATGTGTGCGGGCGACAACGATCCGCGCGTGGTTCGTCGCTCGCAGCCGCGACGAACGCTTCTTCGCCTCGCGACGAACAGATGGGGTGCCCACGCGACGTCGACGCTCTAAAGTCTCAACAAACGAGCGATACCGTCGCGCGCGCGCCGATGAGGAATGCATCCCATCGCACATCGCGCGTCGACGCATCGCTGTCACCACCCCGTCTCGTGCGAACGCTTTCGTTGGTCGATCCATCCACGCGAGTCGATCCGAATTCCCGCGCGATACTCGACCGCCGCGATCGTCATTCGTCGTCGATATCATCCCCCACACTCCATCGGTGCGCGCCCTCGCTCTACGAGCGAGTTTAATTCACGCGCGCACCGACGGTCCTTCCCATGCTAACATCGCGCGTCTCCTTACCTTGATATCTCTGTCGTTCACCTTAAAGTCCAGGTTTCCGACGACGAGCTTCGTGCGTCCGCCCGCCTGCGCGTTCGCCTGTCGTCCTCCGCCTCCGCGCATCACGCCGTCGACCGCCATCGCCGTCGCCGCGTTCGATCGCGCCGCTTTCTTCTTGTTATTCTTCGCCTTCTTCACGCCGCCGACCGCCATGGGCGTCGGGCCGGCGTTCGTTTTCTTCATCGCCGATCGCCCATTCTTCTTCCCGCCCACTTTGATGTTGGCGGATTTCTTCGCGTTGCGACGCTTCGGCGCGGCTTTCGCGGCGTCTTTGATCATGGCGTCGAGGGATTGGTCGAGCATGGCGGCCATGGCGTCGATCGGGCGCGTTCGTCGGCGACGCGCGAAGGAGTGAGGACGATGGGTGGGAATTCTCAGATCTCCCGGCGCGATCAGCGAGCGAGCGCGGGGCGTCTGGGCGGGAGCGCCCGCGGCGACGCGCGCGGAGCGTCGCTCGCGGACGGTGGGCGCGTGAATGAATCGCTGCGATTGAATTAATAATTTTGCTACATGCGCGCGCGCGAAAAGCGCGATGGACGCGCGATCGGGCGGCGACGCGTCGGTCGGCTTCGATTCTAAAAGAAATCGAGGGGTCCGTGACCGACGGCTAAGCCCTCCACGATGAAGACGAAAGTCCCGATCATCGCCAATCGAGCGTGCTGGATCTCGATGGTTTTTAAGATGTTCAAATCTTCCTCGGTTTGGCCCGCGGCGAGGCCGAGGGGGTCGAAGAGACGGCCGCCGGGGTAGAGCTTGTCCAAATCCTTGAACGCCTCGACCTCGTAGGTGCCGTTGCGAAGAGATTCCGCGACGAACATGAGCGGAAGGTGAATGATGGGAAGCCAGAACAAGCCCCAAGGAATCGTCTCCCCGAGGTAGGTGAGCTGTAAGCCATCGATGGGGTCGTTGATGATTTGCGTGTTCCACCAGTGCTGGTCCGGGGTGCCGAAGATGGAGTTGTGCGCGAGGAATTCGGGGACGAGCACGCCGATACACGCAAGCATGGCCCATCGACCGTGAATCAATTCTCGCGCGCGATAGCGTTCGATATCGCTTTGGGCACCGAGCGCCAAAGGATCCCATCCAATATCACCAGGAAGAGAACCGGTGAGGTGCGGCGGGACAACATTCGGCGCTTGGGAAATGAACGCCGACGGCAAAAACTTTTTGCGTCGCTCGCCGTAGAGATCGGTTTGGCTGAGACCGGTTTTGCGTACCGCACTCGTCACGATCATTGCGGCGCTTCCGTTGGACCAAAACGTGACCGCACCTTCGTTGGACGCGTCCATCTTCATGGCGCCAATGGTGACCTCTTCTATTTGCGCCGAAGCGGAAACTTGAGCGCCACCACCACCGCCGCCGAAACCACCACCGTTGGTGCCGTCGTCGTCGTCGTGCTCCTCGCCATTTCGACGTCTCCCGATGGACCACCAATCTCGGCCCATGTATCCGGGAAGCATGCCGCCTCGCTGGGACTCGTAAAAGTCTGCCATCATCTTCGTCGTGTTTTTCGCGTCCGCTTGCTCTTTGCGGTTGACTTGTAACATATCTAAACCACTCTCATCCTTGGGAAACAAAGGATACGCATATGCCTTGGCCAATCGAGCGCCAGAACCTCCCGCTGAAACCAGGTGCGCGAGCAACAACCCACGAAGTTCGTTGTTGCCAATAGCAAACGTAGTGAGAGCAAACATGATCAACTCTGAGCTCGACAATCTGTTACCCAAAAATCCTCTGCTCAGGTTTGTTGGAAGAGAAAAGAAGGTACTAAAGAAGTTGCGCATTTGCTCGATGCGAAGAGACATGAGAAGCTCCATACCGAACTGGTAGAAACCGATTTGTCTTCGTGGCTCCGCACCCCAAAGGATTTCCCACGCTCGTCGGCTCGCCTCAATCTCGCCACCCTCCTTCAAGCCTTCGACCATGGCCGCCGCAACACGCGGAGCTTTGCTAATACTGTTTACGACGGAGTAGCCAGACGCAGGGTGAACCATGCCGGCCGCCGCACCGTACGCGATGGTGCGTTGCGGGGCAACCGGCGGGGTACCGCCCAGCGGAATCCAACTCGCCTCGATTTCCATGATGTCTTCTTCAACGATTTCCATACCCATCCGCTTCATGCGACGATACAATCGCCGTTTAAGTTCATCGAACGGCACTTGAACGCGCGCGACGAGGCACGTCTCTTCGACGAACACCACATCCTTATCTACGGGTAACACGTAAAGGAAAGACGGCACGCGCCAAACGCCCTCGTCTTGTTCCTCTTTCATCGCCTCCGGATCGCTTTGACGAAAATCCATGAACACGGCCTTGTTCACGGGAAAACCGTGGTTCGGAATGCGTACCTCAACGCCATACGCCGTCTGCCAGCCCGGCGGCGCACCCTCTTCGTAGCTGAGCATGTCGCGGTTGTGTCCGGTGCCGGCAACGACGAGACGCGAATTCAACGTGAATTGCTCGCCTCTGTTTGCCTCTTCTTCGATCAACTTCTTCTCGCTTGCGGTAATATCGGAATCTCTAATGATGGTGCCTCGAACTTCCGCTAATTCGTTCTTTCCGACGTCACCGTGACGCACAAAATCCACCAAGCCGGGTAAATACTTGACGCCAGCCGCAGCGCACTCCTTCAACAAATGGTCGCGAAGACGCCTGCGACACACTTGACCGTAAGGTCGACCGAGTTCAGTCCCGCTCGCGGGATCGGAATCATCGAACCAAACCAACGCGTCGTCGTACTTGTGAAGCAAGCAGTGTTCGAGCCCAAGATTTTTGAACTCGTCGAGCCAGACTCCGTAGTTGTTGACGAACGGAGTGTCTGGTGCGACGAGACCGACAGAAACACCCTTCTTCGCCGTCTCCGCCGCGATCGCCAGGCCCGCTGGACCCGCACCGACGACGAGGACATCGACCTTGTCCCCGTCGTTCAAAGTATTGAGGTACTCTTTGATTTGCTTTTGCTCACTAAAGACCTTGCGCTGTTGAAAGGCGATCCATTCGCGATCATCCTTCATCGTCTCCGGCCTCATGTCCTGCGGCTTGCTCAGTGTGTCTTCTGCTAAGATCTTCTCAAAGTCTAAAGCGCTGCTTGTGATCGGTTTCGCAGTTGGATTTTCGATCGGGGCGGGAATCGGCCCGTTTCCGACCGATTTGAAGGCTTTATTTTTGCCGTCTTCGAGGATGAAACCACCCCACTTGCTCGAGTCAAACTTGTTGTCGGCGAACGCAAAGTTTGCGAAGAACGACCCCATGAAAGGTAGAGCGGATTTGACAAACGTAACGCGCATGTAGTTCGAAAACAACGCAAACAGATTCACCCCGAGCGAAAGCAAGCCAATGGGCTGGATTCGCCAGCTCAAAAAGCCAGCCCAGACGTCCTTGGGAAGGTCGAAGAACGTGTCAAAGAATTGACGCGTTCCATCGATATCGAGCTGCATAAGAGTCTCCATTCCAAAGCACATGAAAGTGCGCATGCGTAAATCATTCTCCGGCCAAATTGAGCTCCACACTAACGCCGCGGTGGCGTCGGCGTCGAATTTACCATTGTTCATTTGCGCCGCCTCCGCCGCTTCGAGGGCTCCTGTAATATCCCCTCGCTTACCCGCCTTAAGGGCTTCATCAAGCGTGCCTACGAGCGTTCTAACGCATAGCATCGTCTTCGCGACCATAAATCCGGTGCTAGGGTGGACCATGCCGGCGGTTCCACCGATGCCGAGCGTGCGTTGCGGAAACGACGGCAACACGCCGCCCATGGGAATGAGACAATACTCCTCTTCGTGTACCTTGGTTACTTTCACCCCCAAATAATCCAAACGCTCCTTCAACTTGAGCTTCAAGTCGTCAAACTCTAAGCCAGGCCGTGCCACCAAGCTCGTTTCTTCGAGGAACACCTCAGTTTCCGAGAAAGGCATGGCGTACAAAAACGTCGGCAACCTGTCGTTCGCCCTCTTGAACTCCGGGCTCAAGTGCTCGTCTCGCCAGTCCATGAATAACATCGTGTCCAACGGAAAGTCGTGCTTCTCCACCGTGGCCACGATCCCGAAAGCGGCTTGATATCCCGGCGTGAAATCGCGATCAAAGTCCACCAGCTTGCGAGAGTGCCCAGTGGCGTCCAAAACCATCTTCGAGTAGACTTTGCGTCCGTCGCTCAAAGTCACCACCGAATGGTTCGGATCGCTGTGATCGCAGCTATCGACCGCGGCGATACCAAACTCCACGCCCTGCGTCACGCTGCGCGAGATGAGCTTCTGCTTGAGCTTCTTCCGATCCACCTGCGCGTACGCCCGGTCGAGCATCTTCCCGTCCGCGTCCGAACCGTCTATAATAACCCGCGCCTTGTTCCACACCGCGCGATAACAATCGTCGAACCCGAGCGCTTTGAACTCATCGCACCACACCCCGTAATTATTCATCCACGGCGCGAGCGGCGACGGATCCATCAACGCCACGCGCAATCCGCGCTTACTCGCCTCGTCCGCCGCCGTCAGCCCCGCCGGTCCGCATCCGACAATCACCAAATCGTACGCCTCGCCCGCGCTCGTCCCCCACCGCACGTCCGGCAGCGTCTCCGGCAGCGGCGTCCGCGACTCCTCGCTCTCTCGCCGATCGCCGCTCGTCAGCGGGTCCCACGCGGCGTCGAAGCCGTAGAGCTCCGGCCGCGTCTCCTTCGCGCTCGGCCGTCGCGTCGCCCGCGTCGTCGCCAGCGCCCCGCGCGCGGTCGCGCCCGGCGCGAGTTCGCGCGCCCTCGCGCCCGCGTCGCCGCGCGCGCGAATCGCGCGCGTCGCGCGCGCCGCGGGCGCTCGCCGCGCGCGCATCGTCGACCGCGTCGTCGTCGGGAAATCGCGTCGCGAGCGCGTCGCGAGCGCGAGCGGCGCCGCGCGGGCGACGCCATCGGCGCGCGCGAGCATCGCGCGTCGATGCGCGCGCGCGTGGCGTGCGCGCGAGGACGCGCGCGGCCGTGTGCGGGGACGCGGAAGTGGATAAGAATGCGACCCTCCAGGGTAAGTGCCACACAGACACGCGGCTGACGTTGGACGGACGCGGAGGGCGACACAGAGCGATGGCGTATCGACCGCTGTGGTGGATGCCGGTCGCGACGTACGCGGGAAAAAAATGCGACGCGCGCGGGGCGATGGAAAACGGCGACGGGGGGGACGAAGTCGGACGCGAAGCGACGAAGACGAAGGCGCGCGAGATGTTCGCGAGATGGTTGCGAGACGCGAAGGGCGCGCGGTTGCCGGCGTTTTTGACGGCGCGGGGGTGAGAAAACTGCGCGATAACGTCGTCTAAATGGATGGGCTCTCTAATCTATTGGGGTCGTCCAGGCCGAGGTCTTCGAGGCTGCGTTCGTCTTCGCGCCAGCCGTCGCGGACTTTGACTTGGATGTCTAAAAATACCGGGCGGCCTAAAAACTTTTCAATGTCCGCGCGCGCGCTGGACGAAAGCTTTTTCATCGCCGCCCCGCCTTGGCCGACGATGATGCCGATTTGAGATTGACGCTCGACGAAGACTTTGGCGAGGATGAGATCCTTCTTCACGCCGTCGCGTTCCTTGTGCGTCTCGATCCAAACTTGCGTGCTGTACGGCACCTCTTGTTTGTACTGCAAAAATATCTTCTCGCGGATGATTTCCGCGATGAAGAACCGCTCGGGGTGCTCGCTGATGGCGTCTTTGGGGTAAAGCGTCGGGCCGAGCGGTAAACGTTCCAGCGCCCACTCTTTGACGTTGCGCGTCCCCGTCGAGTTGAGCGCCGAAATGGGCAACACCTCGTCGATCGCCTCTTGCGCTCGAAAGTACTCAATCAACTCCATGATCCGCTCACGATCACCAACCATGTCACACTTGTTCAAAATCAACGCCGTCGGCACGCGCTTACCCTTCTTCGGCGCCAAACCTTCCCACGCCCCGTACGGATCCCGCGCCGCGTCCACGATGTAAAACAACACATCCGCGTTCGCCATCGAATTCCGCACGCTCTTCAGCATGATCCCGTCCAGCTTATTAAACTCCTCCACCATCACTCCCGGCGTGTCCAGAAGCACCATCTGCGAGTTCTCGTCGCTCAGGATGCCCAAAATCCGATGCCGCGTCGTCTGCGGCTTGTACGTCACGATGCTCAGCTTCGTCCCGACCAAATCATTCATCAGCGTGCTCTTCCCCGCGTTCGGTCGTCCGACGATGGCGACGTACCC
>Ga0222714_10006235_pt1 | contig 11175 bp, 18 predicted proteins | sample C33_3DmetaG_FD_165048 | JGI IMG/M metagenome (GOLD analysis project Ga0222714, IMG submission 165048) | Estuarine water microbial communities from San Francisco Bay, California, United States - C33_3D | ecosystem: Environmental > Aquatic > Marine > Unclassified | place: USA: California... | reverse complement strand
TCAAGTTTCTCCGGGAGCACGATAGGAGGTGCATTTCCCTGTTAAGGAAAAGGTACTGGGATCGAAACCCAGCCGGAGAACTAAATTCTTTAGAATAATTTGAATTTATTGTAAAGAATTGTTAATTTATTAATTTTATTAGTTGAAGTATCTTCTCACGAGGAAGAACCCTAATGCGATTATTCCACCGCTTGCGACGAGCCCGAGAACGCTTCTGTTTCCCTCCTTGTCCATGAAGTTCGGCACGTAGATGGAGAGTTTTGACTGAACGAGGGGGTAGAAGATGATGGAGACGAGGGCCACCAGCACTATGGCCTCGAATTGATCCTTGGTCAGACCCAGAGGGTAGGTCTTCTCCGGTGGCGGGGGAGGGAGGACTTCCTTTTCCTCTTGGTGCGTAGGACGCTGATACTGGGACTTTTGGGAGAGCATCTCGTGGGGAGCCACCGAGGACTGGGGTGCGAACATTTGTTCCTCCATGGGTTCGTCGTAGCCTAGTTCTTCGATGGGCGTGGAAAACGACATACTGCTAAGCATAGTATTCTGTTGTTTACCATTATTATTTTTACGGTCAACCATTTCCCTCTGCGAATCGTAACCTGTAGTTCTTGCTTTGTTTCTATCCTGAACTGGAACATTCAGTCCTGTCCCTGCGCCGTTGTCTGGAATGCTTGGGTTGTAGGTGAGTGCAGTACCTCCGGATCCCCCTGAATTAAGATCGTAAGTTTCCATATTACCATTTAACAATATTCACTTTGTGGTGGTATTGGCGCACTATCTTCCATATCTTCAAATAGTTCGTCCAGTGATATGTTTATGTAGTGAATGTAAAGGGATATGCATTTTCTTATGTGGTTATCTCCTTTGATGTATTCTTCGACCATCCTCCTCCTCCCTTCCACATCGGAATCCCTGTAGGGATGGCATAATTCCAATACTTTTGTGAAGGTGTAATTGGAAATTTTAATCAGGTCCCTTGCATCGAGGGCGTTGTGTTCCACCATCTGTTTGAAGAGATCCACGTCAAGGGATTGTTCCACATTTTGATTGAATTCGCTATCATCTGGGAGAATCGCAAGAAGGCGTTGTTTTATATCCCGATACAGTCCGGCGATCCATTCCGCTTCGGGAGGTTCCTTGAGCATCCTTTCCTCGAGGTATCCGTAAAAGTAGTTTCTCAGCATATCAATATTAAAGCTTTTTTTGTTTATTATAAATAATGAAGACAACCAAGTCGTCTAAAATGAGCTTGAAGGATAGTATCAAGCTCAAGAGGATGGGTGAAATGAAGGGGGAGATAGCCGAATACGAAAGGATTCTGTCAAACGCCAAAAAGTATGGTGTAGTTGAGCACAGGAAGGCAATCGAGTGGGTGATAAAGGATCGCAAAAAGGCATTTAAATCTCTGGTCAGGGAGATGAGTCGCCAAGTTAAATCTTCTTAAATAGTAGTATGGTTAAACCAACCGATAGGAGGGGTTTTCAGACATCTGTGTGGGGCCCAGCTGCTTGGGTATTTTTGCACACAATAACTTTTTCGTATCCGGACAGGCCTAACCCCGCAACGAGAAGGATTTTTAAAAATTTTTTCAAGACTTTGTGTTCTATCCTTCCTTGCGTCTATTGTAGGCAGAGTTATTCCAAATATTGTTTGACAAAGGGAGGTCCCCTTTCCCTTACGGATGATGTATTGAAGTCCAGAAAGACCCTAACCCTTTGGCTTTACAAGATACACGATGCCGTGAATGAGCGACTGGAGAAGGAGGACAGACCCACATACGAGGCGGTTCGTGCCATGTATTCCATGTTTGAGGCCAAGTGCAGTTCCGTCAAGAATAAGGAAAAGCATGGGTGCATCGTTCCGGCTAATGGACATAGGAGGATGAGAACTATCATTCGTTTCATCCCAAGGGAATGCAAGTTAAAAGGCAAGACATTAAAGACTTACCTTACTTGTAAGAATATACATGACATATAAACGAGGTAGCATCACGCGTCCCCTCTATGAGGCGGAGAGCGGAAGAATGTACATTATGGTTGACGGCGAACAGATAAAGATTCCATGGCGTTATGGGAGACCCTATGGAATCCAGTGTGACAACCTGAAAACGATAATGGAGTATGACATGGGAGACCTAATTGAAATTTGGTATAGTGTTCGTTCTGGGCGCAAGATTCTTGAACGAATAAATTTTATTAACCAATACTAAACTGAAATGTCTGGAGGTATTACTCAGCTAGTTGCAACAGGCGCCCAGGATACGCATTTGGTTGGTCAGCCAGAGATATCCTTTTGGCAGTCATCATACAAGCGTCACACCAATTTCTCGAGTGTGATTGAGAGACAGGTGATTGTTAACACTCCCGCATCCGGTGGTATTTCATCGGTTCGCTTTGAGAGGAAGGGTGACCTTCTCTCCTACTGCTACCTTACCTCAACGGACACGAGCGATAATGCGTATGCCGCTAAATGGAATGAGGTTATCGACAAGGTGGAGCTTTACATAGGTGGTCAGCTCATTGATACACAGACCTTCGAGTTTTCCACCAAGGTTTACACCGATGTCATGGCACCCTCTTTCTCTCGCACCGTTCAGGGTAGCTCTGCGGTGGAGGGTGTTAACAACTATGTTTATCCCCTCAAGTTCTGGTTCGGTGAGAATTGGCAGTCCGCCCTTCCTCTGGTGGCCCTCCAGTATCACGATGTGGAGATGAGAATTTATTGGGGAACAGCCGTGAACAAGCAGTACGAGGATTTCATCAGAGCTTACAATCTTTATGTTTCTTCCTACAATTCTGCACTTGCTACGATTTTGGCCAGTGGTGCTTATTCGCTCTCCATCTCAGATGCCAAAACACGGCTTAGAAACCTTGCAAATACTGCATCCGGTCTTGCTTCCGTCGGTCAAAACTTGGCCACGGCTATTACGGCTGCGGGTTATGCCACCCCATCTGTTGAAGCGGAATCGGGACTCCTGAGTGGTGGTGGCCTAAACGACACTCCATTTGTGACGGACAACGGCGGTGGAAATTGGTACGTTAATGCGATTGGTTACGACTATACCCCTACTATCCTTTCCCCAATCCAGACCCTGACTGCCCGTAAGATTGAGATGTGGTCCCGTTTCGTGTATCTTGATACAGCCGAGCGTCGTTCATTCTCCGACCGCACGTCCGATTACCTCATCCAGCAGGTGCAGAGGATTCCCTCTCCCGAATCTTCTAGGGCGGAATTGACATTCAATCACCCTTGCAAGTTCCTCGCCACGACATCCACTAACGTCGATAACACCGTGAGGGTTCTTCTTCAGCTCAATGGAACGGACGTTGGTGATAGCATTCACGCATACCCTCACTACCGTCAGGTTTCCTCATACTGGCACACTCAGTTCGGTCACAACGAGACCACGGCGAGTGATGGTTTCAAGTATGTGACGCTGATGATCCCCTTCTGTCTGGATGCGAGCAAGCTCCAGCCCACGGGGACGGTGAACTTCTCCCGCATCGACTCTGCCCGCCTTGTCCTCAACAAGAGCACCTTCAACGCTCCCATCTACGCTGTGAATTACAACATCCTCAGGGTACAGAATGGGATGGCGGGTGTGCTTTATGCGAACTAAGTTTCTTAACCTGTTGAAAAGCTTTTTCTGCATCTTCCTTCGGCAGAAACATGAGCCACGCCACGGACATGCGTTCGGGTGTCAGGGTTCCATCCTTTTTCATGGCGGTGCAAGCCTCTTGAAATTGCTTTACGTGTTCCATAATGTAATTTCAAGTCGTTTATATTATTTAATTAGTCTTCGGTACGCTGAGAAGGGGCACATCTGCCGAGAAGCACCGGGTGACACTATTTGCGGGAACGGGTCCCACTGTCTGTGCGCCGAAGATGGGTGCGAGGAGGCTCGGGCCCTTTCTGGCGATCAGCTGTCTGTACTGATAATTGAGGGGATAGGCGATGCCGTTCCTCTTCATGATTTCGTCGTTGAGCAAACCACTTGCAGTGCATATGGTGAACGCGCGTCCGTCGGCCATTCCTAGTCTCTGTGACATTCCGTTTAGTATTACTTTACATAAAAATCCCTGATCTTATTCATAAATGTTTCGGTTTGATAAAAGTGTTCTGGTTCCTTTTCCTTTATTTTTGCGGGCTTCCCCATGATACTCGGGTCATAAAGGATTTTCAAGAGGAAGTCATAGGCACGAACCAAATCTTCCAACCTTTTTGCACCCGATAGGACGATGCTTCCCGTTTTAAACACGCTGACTGAGAGATTGAACATGCGTGCCTTGACGGCCGAATAGGTTTCGGGATTGAGGGACACTTGCGATACATACTTTTTGTAGCGTTCGTATAGGTCGATAAGTGCCAATTGATCGATGAGATGAGGAACCTTGAAGGTCGCATTGATCATTTGCGTTTCCATGTCAATGATATTGAACTCCGTAATTCCCTCAAATAGGGGATCTACTAGTATTTGAATTTCCTTGAGGATGTCCTGTCCCTCCATGGGCGTGGCACATCCCGTCACGTGGATAAGTCCGTTGGGAAAGAATTTTACGGACCGTTTCTTGGTGGCATCCACCTTCTTGAAAACAGTCACCGAATTGTTAAATGACTTTTCGGTCATCGTCCACCCACCCTTAGTCTCTCTGAAAAAGGTTTTAAATGTTTCCAGAGGCGTGGCGGCACCCCTCCTCCCTCCCATGACGGTCATCGTGGAAATTCGGAGAAGAAGGGGTTTATCATCCGGTGCTCTGTTTTGGATATTGAGAATGTTTCCCAGAAAGTGTTTGAACTTCATTTAAAAAAGTAATCCCTTTAATCTTTAAATGAGGTGTTCCTTTTGTTCCAAGAAGTCTGGTGTGTGTTTGAACTGCTCCCGATGCGAAAAGGAACTCTGTGCCAATTGTATTCAGCTAGAAATTCATGAGTGTGAAGGATACCTGAATAAAATTAATGAGTTAAAGAAAATTCTTGAAAGGAATAATCCCTTAATTGAACGGGACAAGGTTCCTCACCGTCTAATATAGATGGAATATAGCCCTATAAGTGCAAGAAGGCTTAGGGATGCTGCACCCGTCAATTGATTGGTGGGCATTCCGAAGAGGCCCTCCCTCCCCGGTCCCTCGCGACGAAGCTTCCGGTCGTGCATGGTCCACGGGGGACTGTCGTAGCGTCGCATGGGGTAGGCGGGGTGGTCCAAAGGAAAGGCCTTGTTTTCGCAGAAGGCGGGGGTCCTCCATCCGGCCGCCTTGGTTTCCAAGCACGAGGGTGACACCTCGCCCACTTGGGGCTGAATGTTTCCTCCCAGAGCATCTCCCACTGGATTGATGGTATTCACCAGAGGGACGCTGGCGGTTCCCTCAAACACCCTATTGTAAGAACCACCGAGGGTAACCCCTGGTGTGAACATGGTTTGCATCGCATAGGGGTTGATCTTATTCATATGAACGTTGTCGTCAATTCTGATATAGGAACTCATATCTAATTATGGTTGTTAAATAAATTTCAGCAGGTTGATATGAATTCCCATTTCAAAATTTTGCACATGCCCTTCCATATTTCGTCTTGCTGGGTGAGTTTCTCTTTTGATTTCAAAAGGGGAAAGTAGGGAAGATACTTATCTTCACCCAGTAGTTCACAAAACTTGTAGAGTACATAGGGGTAGCTCAAAAAGTTCTTTCTGTTTTTGGGACATACTACATCAAAGGGTTCTTGTATCTCGTTGAACATCAGTCTCAATTTTTCCTCGAGCGAGTTGTGCATGTAGGGTGGACTAACGCCCGTAAGGACATTGCATATGTAGGGAATATGTTCGTAATACTTGTTCTGTCTCAATTTCTTCAAGAGCCCCCTCACCTTGGCGTGCGTAATAGACTTTACGTTGTCCACCCTCTGTTTCTTCAATTCGTATCTCAATTTTTCTATGATATCGTCCGGTATATTTGCCGTCTCCTTCCCTTGGAACTGCTGGACCCACTCGTTGAAGTGATTTTGTCTTTTGTAGGAATATTGAGTTATCTTTGTTATATTTTGTTCGTCTTGAAAGGACAGACCCCATTCCAAGGCCGGCATGCAATTTCCACAATCGTGACATACGAGTTCACCTTCCTGTGGATTTTCAAATACGCGCAGGGAACCACACGCATCACATTCCTGATTATTGATCGCGCTGGGTGCTTCGTGTGTCACCGTGAGGTCATTTTCCACCCTTTGCATATATTCTAAATAGATGTCCTTGCGTTTTGTGCTTTCTTCTTGATATCTTTTTATATAGGGCGCTGCCTTATTAATGTAGTCGGCAAGTTTGATGGGATCGTTTTCGTATTCGCTTACCCTTTTGTGATATTGCTCGAGGAAACTCATTTAAAAGAATAAAGAGTTTTTACTTTAAATGTTTGAGACATATCTCCTCAAGATATTCAATTGGTGGAACGCACCCAATAATCGTTACTACAAGGTTATGCCTATAAAGATGATTTACGATGTTGATACCAAAAAGGAGTGCATGTTCCCCTCGGGACCCTGGAGGGAGGTCATGCAACACTGGCCCGAATTGGGGAAGAACACGAAGACAACACTTTACACTTACCCCGACCACAACACCCACATCGCCAAATTGGTCAGGAACAGGCCACCGATGGTAAGTAACATTCGTTTCGAGTTAGAGTACGTTCACCGAGACTGTCCCTTCAATCTCGTTTCCCGAAATCCCTTCAGGGAACTTGAACACACAAGTGAATTCGACCATTTCAAAGAGGACGTGAGTTATCCTAAGATGATCACCACGGTGTTTGCTCACTATAAGGAGAGGGTTGTTTGGGATACTGAGCGTTTCCTAAGGTACGCAGGTCCCAAATTGGACTTCCACGACTGCAAGGATATCCGGATGGAGGATCTCTTTGAAGACGCCGATATGGTTCCCGATCGTTGGGAGGTTCACACACTAACAGGTTTAGAGCCCTTAATTATTCACCGAACCACGGATCTCAATCGTCAGACTTTGGAGCAAGGTAGAACTTGAGGTCTCCCAGAGAAGTGACCTTATATTCCAACACCAAGGGCATATCCTTTCCATGGTGTAGGATTTGCATGTTGGCACACATGGAGGTTGCCTTTGTGAATAGATTGAGATACTTTAGGGAAAATGTGTCTTTCATTCCTTTGAACTTTTCGGAATCCGAATCGATGTCGTATTCCGTATACTGTTCCGCAAAGTCTCCCTTGCAACGGAAACTTATCTTTTTGAATGTCCTCTCGATGGTCAGTTCTGAACCTATATGGGATATGTCCCTACACAGCCTCTGGAACTCCATTGTCTGGAAGGGCGTGATGGACACCAAGGGAAGTTCGGGTGTATTGAAAATCTCCTCGTTGATGTCCAGAAGTTTCAATTTAAAATTGCTCCGGCTCTTCTTTGAGGTGTTCTCGATGGAGATGGTAAGTAGGTGGTCATCCTTAATTTCCATGACCAGAACATCCTGCGCCGATACAGACTTGAGCACCCTAAATACGTTAGTGGTGTTGATGCCCACAATTATCTCATTCTCGCACGAATATTCCTCAAACTGGTCAGCCTCTAGCAAAAGCTCCACCATGGCCGTTCGGGCGTTGTCTAGGGTAATCATGTGGATACCCTTTTTATTAAAGGACACGTTGACATCGTTTAGGATGTCCTTTAGAACTTCAAAAATGTTTTTGAATGCGGATGCCTGAATCGTTTTCAAGAACATTATTTTAATAAATTGCGTTAAATCTTTAACTAATTGGATACTTTCTTTGCGATCTTAGCCTCGATGTCCGGCGTCAAGGGAGGTGCCAAGGGTGCTCCGTATTGTTCCAGATTGTAAAGTAATGGGACAAGGTTTGGGTTTCCGTCGAATGAGGCGAATTTGGAGTTGCTATAGGATTCCACTTCGCAGGGGATGAGTTCTTTGGCCCACCGCTTCACCTCCTCACCCAAAAGCAGAGCACCATCCTTGGTGATGACGGCTGGAACGTGTGTCAGCATTTTTTTGTGCTCTTCGGGAACGGGTTTCTCGTGGATGTTGTGTAGCTGTATGCTCGATAAATAGGGTGTCTGCTTGAGAATGCCATAGACCTCGTTGCAGTGGGGACATTTTGGACTAAATACGAGTATGGCGAACATGCCTTTAAACTAAGTGTCATTTTATCCTCAGGATAATTTCGCAACCCATAATAAGATGCAAATGCAGACAGTCGTAATAATCCTTCTCGTGTTGGTGGGGGCTTACCTCATTTTTACATCAAGAGAGGGGCTTGCGTGGGATAGGGGATTCGCAGGGTTCCTCCCAGCGGTCTCCGGAGAAATCAATCTGGGGTCCCTAGAGGTTCCAGGTGACCGCTTGGACAAGGTTGCCGTCAGCGACAAGGTCATCAAGAAGTTGGTGGATGGCGTGTGCTCGAAGATTTCAATGGCCCAGAAACTGTCCGTTTCACCCATAGAGACTGTGTTCATCGAGGTATACGGTTCCAAGGGGGCTCTGGAGAATCTTGAAAAGGAGCGTCCCGATGTCTATGGAGCCTACATCAAGTATCTGGAGGAAAAGGACAAGCAGAATTCAATGACGAAGGAGGAGGAGGAAAATTGCCCACCGGTGCGCTCGCAACAGTCAACCTATCTGGAATCCCTCAAGAGTTATTTGAATACCCTCGACAAGAATAGCCCCATCTACGGTGAATACGTTGCCTACATCAAGAATCTGGAGGAGGCCGAAAAGAGGAATGCTGCGCTCGTAAAGAATGCCGGAAATGGAACGTGCCCCAAGGTTAGGACATCCCTTGTCAGCTACTTGGACACCCTCAAGAATGGTGATCCCGCAAGAATACCACCGGAGGTTCCCTTGACTTACCGGACCCGCCTTCTCCTCCTCGAGACCAAGCGCTACTATGGAATGGAGGTGGATGCCGTGTGCGTAGGGAATGCCAACGACATGAGGGTTCTGGGCATCACCACCAAGACCGTGGAAAAGTCCGGGAATATCCAGCCATTCGTGAGCGACCTAAAGGCGGGTGAGTGGGTTCCCTATGCGGACATTCTCAAGAGGAGTTTCGGTAGCACCTCCATTCTGGAAAAGGCCAATGAAGCCATAGAGGCAAAATTAAAGAGGTAAATTGTATTTTAACGAAAGATGGACGAGATACACGAAGTCGTCACCAAGTGCTACAAAGATTTCGAGAAAAAAATGAAAAGCGAATGCAAAAAACGAAAGTGGAAACTAGACTACTCCAATGGGAAGATTAATTCCATCAACGGGAAGGACGGAAGGTTCTTTATCTACAACTTTCAAAGGGATTACATAGAAGAAATCCACGATGGAACTTGGAAGATGAGACTCGATTTCGGTTTCATGGAATGTCACTATGCACCAAGGAACGACGATTCTGATATGATTTACGAAGCAAAACTTGAGGGAGCCTTCATGAATGACAAGGGTGACGAATATCCCTTCAGTTTCGAGGGAGAGTTCTTTAGTGCCCATGGAGGAGATAATGAAGATCATATTTGGAGTTTCGTTATGGAAAATGAAGATAAGATGCCACCCTTTTGGGATGAGGTGAGCGAACTCTTGCACGACTATATTGTATCGGAAATGTGATTGCGCCAACCGGAAAATAGTAAAACCTCGTTTTCTTTTAGGATGCCTCTAACCTTGGAGGACGTACAAAAGATTGACGTGAGGAAACGAGAACTCAAGAAGAAACTTTATACGGAATTATATGAACGGGCGAGTTCCAAGGTCAGGGAGATTGCCAACATGAGCCTCCATGAGACTTGGGTCACCGTTCCATCATTCCTTATGGGGTATCCGTCGTTCGATCTGGAATTGGCAACCACCTACGTGGAGAGGCAGTTCAGGAACGGTGGATTTTATATTAAGAACTATGGAAACGGACAGTTATTCATTTCGTGGTATCCCGATCACAAAAAGAAAACTAAGAAAAAGGAGGAACCTTTCAGACCGCAGCCGCCCAAAAAGGAGGACCCCTATGATTTGAGTGTATTAGCCAATTTGAAAAAGTCTGCGGACAAATATAAGAACTTTAAATAGAAGTAGATTAATAATGGACAATCTTAACGTTCTCGTGGAAGCCAAAAAGGAACTGCTTGCTCAGCTCACTAATACGATTCTCCCCAACGCCCTAGATACGATGGACAACCTCTATGCGGAGGCGAAGCAGGAGACCAAGGGAAATGGAACGCTGAAAAAGTTTCAGGAGAACCTTGCGGACATCCCAAAGTGGAATAACTACCAGATCGAGGGAGAGGTGGCAAAATCTGTGGATACCTGCGGTGGATGTCTGGACGAGATGGTCGCCGCCGTCTTCGTGGCCACGGTCAAGATTATTTCGTCGGTTCGCCTTTCCAAGGATTCCCGCAAGGTCAAGCTCAAGATTCCCACGAACGATGTGTTCATCCTCGGCGTCTACACCAACATCGCCAAGCGCATCTACGAGGATCCCTATATCTTTCAGGAGTTGAACCGAACCGAGCGGAGGAAGGAGCTTATGAAGAGGATGGAGGGCGTCGTGGAGGAGACGGTTAAGGGGATGCTTCCTCTCAACCAAATCTTGAAGACCTACCTCAACAAGAACCCCGCCGACATGATGAATACGCCCACAGAGGCCGAGGTGGGAGGTGACGATTCAGACGAGGAGGAAGGGTTTCCGGGTTCGTCGGAACATCCCGTAGAGGGGTTGGAGGAAGAGAAAGAGGAAAATGAAGAAGAAAATATCACGGGTTTGGGTGGAGATGAGGAAAATATTATGGGAGAGGAAGAGGGAACGAGTATGATGAACGAAAATGTCGTTGAAACCAAGGAGATCAAGTTTAATGACAAGATAGGAAGACCACAAGAAACCGAACCAAAAGCCCCATCCATGGAGGATGATGACGATTTCATAAACTCGGAAGCTCGTCGTTAAAACGATAAAATTCTATTTTCCGTTAATAGTATATGTTAAGTGATTCGTTAAAGAACCCTTTTATTTCGGGACTTTTGGGTGCCGTCGTCACAATGCTCTATATTCACTTGGTGGGTAAAATGAACAAGGAACCCGTTAGAAATTCCGACATGATAAAGCCCGCCATTTTGAATGCCATTTTGGTGGGTATGATTGTGTTTTTGGGAATATCCCAGAAGGAAGAGATTT
>Ga0222714_10006233_pt1 | contig 11180 bp, 27 predicted proteins | sample C33_3DmetaG_FD_165048 | JGI IMG/M metagenome (GOLD analysis project Ga0222714, IMG submission 165048) | Estuarine water microbial communities from San Francisco Bay, California, United States - C33_3D | ecosystem: Environmental > Aquatic > Marine > Unclassified | place: USA: California... | reverse complement strand
CGTCCCCCATTTCCCTCCCCCATCCCCCTCCCCCCACGTGGTTCCCCAAAGATTTGTTCGTACATTTAGGCAAATGGAAAAGGTTATGACGGAAGAGGAAATTGAAGCAATGGTTGCCGAATGGGAAGAAATGGAATGGGGGCGTTTGGAAATGGGTCACCCCGTCGTATATTCATCCAAATGAAAAAGGTTATGACGATTAGGGAATTTGAAGCGTTTTTGGACGAGATGGACAACCGTTTAGAAGAAGCAAATAAGAACGGGAGGCCGTTGATTGTAGAAGATTTGTTCATACATTCAGGCAAATAAATGGTTATGAAAAGCAAAGGTAAATTTTTAGTGTTGACTGACATGCGTGAAGCAGTTGGTGTAGAAGAAATTGTTGGTCGCACAGTGGTTGTCAATGAAGACCACATTGTCAAAATCACAGCAAATGAACCTCACATTGCAGAGGCATTGAATTACAATGCTACGGTTTCGTTTGTAGATGGTAGTTATATTTGTGTGAAGGAAACACAGGAAGAAATTGTAGCTAAATTGTTTGGTTAATGGGTAAGCTAATGGGTAATTGGTATAGTTTAGATTGTTCGTATTACACGAAGGAATTTTCAACGATGGAAAAGTTGTTGGAGCATATTGTTGAATCTGGAATGGATCCAAATTATGAAATCACTATGAATGGTAAGTTGACTGGACTAACAGCAGCGGAGGCATTGGGTGTCATATTCTAAGGTCGTATATTCAGGCAAATAAAGAAAAACAGGTTATGAAGGTAAATGATTTGAAAGTAGCGGTTATTCGTGAAATGAAGCCCGTATTCAGCGATTGGAAAGAGTTCAATGATTACGAGGAACTGTGTGTTGAAGAAGGTGAATTCAACAGTAACATTTTGTTGTGTGAAACAGCTGAAGATGTTCGTAATGAAGTAAAATCGTGCTGGAAAGAGAATGGTTGTGAACCATGGCAAGCAGCTCGTTTCTATGCTGAAGTGTTGGAGGCATTGGTTATTACAGAGTAAGGTTGTATATTCCCAAAAATAAAGGTTATGAAGTTTAAGAATGACGTTTTTGCAGTTGGTTTCAACCCTCGAATGGGTTGGTTGACAGGTGTAGCTATGAATGCTGAAGAAGCATTTGAGTTGAAAGGTAAGATTGTTCGTGAGAAAGATTTGATCGATTATTTTGACGATGAAGAGGTAGAAAACCTTAACGAACAAGCTTCGCCATTTGTTTCATTTGAAGTATTCGAAGCAGATGAATGATTTTTTGAATGACTACGAAGTAGTTTCATATGCTCAAGCTTATGCCTTGAGCACACTATTTGATGTTTACAAACACACTGACGCTTGCTCAGAATTAGAGCCAATGACTTTCGGTTACAACACTTGGTCAGGCTACTATTACATTGCTTTTGAGAACATTAGTTTATCTATTGTATTAACCCCTCGTGGTGACGTAATGTTTATGACTACAGACATTGAAAACGGTAACGAAGAATATTTCGACACTGAAGAGGAGGCAATGGAGCATTTGGCTACGTTAGATTAAGTTCGTATATTCCAGCAAATAAAGGTTATGATTGAAGTAAAGGACAAAAAATTGACAGGCAGCTACATTGCAAAGCATGAGCCTGCACTCTATGAAGAAATGGTTAGCTTAGTTAAAGCACGAAAGGCCAATTCAGAATTTGAAATTTCACCTTATAGAAATGATTATAATAAGCTGTCACCGATGGCTCGTTTCTATATTGCTATGCTTCCTGTTGTAGAGAAAACATGGTTCGATTGGATGCAACCAGATGGGTTCGATCGTGAGCAACAATTTTTTGTTGTAAAAGATGACAATACCTATTACATTGTTGATATGCAAGGTTACGATTACATTCGTTACGTAGGTGTGTTAGATAATTTTTCACCTGTAGGTGAAGAAGATGATGCAGAAATGGATATCATTGATCGTGGCACAGGAGTTACTCGAATTGCTGATCAAGAAATCTTCGAACAAGCCATTTCAAATCTATGCACTGATTTGAGTGAAGATGGTTTTAGCAAAAAAGATGCACTAGTGTTTTTACAAGTGTTGTTAGATCATAAGTTTGATTGTGTTGTAGATAACCGTAAGACTTTGTTTCAATAATGGGTTATCTAGGTTACATAGGAATGGGCTTCGTTATGGGCTCATTCCTAACAAAAAACATTAAGACGCTTCGTGTGCTGAATATGATTGGTAGTGTAATATTTCTCATTCACGGTTATGTGATTCAGGATCCCGCCACCGCAATCACCAATGGAGCACTTTTAACTATCAACACATTCCGCTTGGCTGCCTGAAGGATTGGTCGTATATTCAAGCAAATAGAAAATAATGGTTATGAACGGACAATTGACATTGGATTTAGGGTTGCTGAGTGATGAGCAACAACAGAAAGTAGATCGCTTTTTAGATGATCGGAAGCGTAGTGTTGCTGCACAGTTGTTTTATGCAAAGCGGAAAGTAGAAGCATTACAAGCTGCTGGATTTGAGCTTGGTAAGGATTTTGAGAACACAGTTGAAGTGATTGATGTGGTTGATCATGAATGTGAATTCCAATTGGATTGGAGAAATGATGATTTGAACTTCATTCACTCAGTTAGTTATCAAGATGTTAAAGGTGATGTGTTCATCAAGGCTACACGTTGTGAGGTAGAAGATGATTGCATAGTGTATAAAGCACAAAGCATATGGTTTACTCTAACATCAGAGGATAAGATTGAATGTAGCACGCTTGTAGGTAGTTATCGTGCAGTCAAACCTTCAACATTATTGCGTAAGCTAGATGAATACAATACTCAGCAAGTTTATTATGCTGAAGCTAAATTAAAGCGTATCATACAAGATGATGCAGCGCTTAAGCAACTACAGGAGCTATACCCACATGCTACTATTAGTAAAAAAGATTATGTATATGAATCTAACCAGCGTGGTAGTGTAAAGCGAATTGTAGTAGAATTCAAAGATGGTTCACAGGCTAACTTTGCTGTAAACTGGAAAGGTGAATTGGAATGCACTTACGTATTTGATGTTGAACGAGGTAATCTTAGCAACTGGGATAAAGCAACTATTGTATCACAACGTAACAAGTAATTGGTATGAAAGTAGTATTAGAACAACAGTCAATGATTTATAGCATTGAGCTCGATGATAAAAACCTAACACTATACGTTAGTGAAGAACGTCAAGGCTATGCTCAATATGAATTGGTAGATGAGGATGGACAATTAGTCCACGATGATGATTTACTAGAAGAAATCATTGAAGAAGTAAACGATTTACCCACGTTAGGGTTTTAACACATACCGCTTCATAACCGGTGGATTGGCGGGGGCATTGGCTCCCGCCTTTCCTGTTCGTACATTCACGTATATGAAAAATAAGGTTATGATGAAGGTAGTTTTGGAACAGTTGGGTGCACTTGTAGTCACCGTAGTAATCACCGTTGCTGTAGTAGCAATGGCAGTTGGTAGTGCAATCATTAGCTTGGGTTAATATGACAAAGACGGAATTGAAAAAACAACAGGTAGCACGTGTGATTGACTTGCTCGAGAATGGATTTGATGCTACATTTACAGGCGATGATGAAGGTGGACGTTTGGGATTGATGATTGGTGACTTCCCAGGCCAATTGAGCCGACGCGATTTGGATGTTGCATTGTGGGATACTATTCCATTGAGTGGACCTGGTTTTAGTGCAGCTGAAATCAAGCAACACAAAGACGCTGTTGCATTGGAGGACAGAATCAACAACGCAATCCAGGTAGCCGTATTTGGCTACCACGGATAGTGTTCGTATATTCAACCAAATGAAGGTTATGAGTGAAACGATTGAATTATTAAAGACAGCAATGGCGTATGCAGGTGCAGTAGGCCAATTTCAAGGGTTGATTGCGTTTGTAAAGAACAACCCCGAAGCATATTCACACGAGCAATTGCTTGATGAGTTGTTTAAGTTGAATGATGAGGTAAATGATAAGCTCAACGCTGTGGAGGCAGTGGATGAGCAATAATTAGTTCGTATATTCAGGTATAATAAAAAACGAAGGTTATGGTAGTGTATGAACGTGTTTTTAAGTGTGCTTTGAGCGGTACCTTGTGTGGTATTGTTTTGGTTGATGGTGTTGAATATTGTGTTGAAGTAAAATAAAACGGTTATGAAAAAGAAAACGTATAAGTCAGGTAAGTTGACTCCAATGACGGAGCACATTTTGGTTGAGGCACTTAAGTTGTGGCAGCAAGCTTTCATTGCTGAGATTCGTGAAGTTGAAGCACGTGGTGAGCGTAGCATGTTCCACCCGAATTGGACAGCAGTGATGATGCGTGAGTTTGGTATTGTGTTTGGTGTGGATGAATTAACAAATACGGAGCCTATTCAAGAGTAGGCCCCGTACCGTCCGCCGTACTTTATGCCGTACTATCTATCGATAGACATGCATATCGACGGCACCACGTGCGGTACTATCCATCGACGGGGGCGCGCGCCATCCCCGGTGTTTAGGTTAAAAACAGACCTCAAACACCCTTTACCCCCCGGGCAGTATATACAAATATCCCCTACATTTCCAAAATAACCCATTTCGACAAAAAACCGCAGATATCAAAAAAGAGATTTACAAAAAAATTTGGCTACCGAGGAGGATATACGTATATTTAAGTGTTAATGAAGGCAAAGGAAACAAAGGACAAATTAAATTAAAAGTTATGTTAGCAAATTTGAACACCATCGAGACAATCAGCAAGGAGGAAATCAAGAAAGTAGCTCCCAGCGTATTCACAAAAACCGGATCAAGCAATGTATCCGAAAAGTACTCACACATCCCTACCGAACGAGTAGTAGACGATATGGCAGCCTTAGGTTGGGGAGTAGTAGACGCGAAAGAAATCAAAGCGCGTAAAAACCAAGGCTTCCAAAAGCACATGCTTGTTTTTGCCAACCCCGAAATCGTGATTAATGGAGTGGATGGAGACACAGTTTTTCCCAGGGTTCTCTTAACTAACTCCCACGACGGAAAAAATGCATTTAGTTTCCAGGCCGGCCTATTCCGTTTGGTTTGTAGCAATGGCTTGGTAATCGCCGATGAGCAATTCGGACAAATGAAAATCCGCCACATGGGATACGATTTTGAGGCGCTTCAGAAGCTCATCACCGAGATGGTAGAAAAACTCCCGTTGACAGTCGAGTCGATGAACAAGTTTAAAAACAAGCAATTGTCCGAGGAGCAAAAACAACAGTTCGCCCTGGAAGCTCTTGGTTTGCGTTTCGATACGGAAAACAAGACTTTTAACGTACAAGAATTCCTTACCCCCACCCGCAAGGAAGACGAGGGTTCCGATTTGTGGAGTGTGTTTAATTTGGTGCAAGAAAAGCTTGTCCACGGTATGTTTGATTACAATAGCGGTTCTAAAGCGCGTAAAGCTCGCCGTATTAAAAACTTCCAACAGGACGTTGCCCTAAATGCCGATTTGTACACGCTCGCGTTACAATACGCGTAAAAAACACTATAATATTATATGTCGTATAGTATATACGGATATGAGGATAGGTGGGGGAAGTTGAGAAACTTTCGAGGAGGCTTGGTTCCCCCACTTTTCGGTTGTATATTTACCCTGTAATTAAAAAATGAAGGTTATGCTTTTGGCACTTACGATTGTATCTGGATTTAGGGCTTTGAATAATATCAAAGTAAAAGAATTTGATGTTAATAAGGAAATTTCAAACTTTGCTGCTCAAGCTTTGATTGTGTTTGCTTTGGTATCACTGTTTAATCTTATTTTCTAAATGGAAAATTATCGCAAATCACTAACGGACGCTATTGAGGACAACAAAATCGAGTTGGTTGCTCCTTCACGCGAGTATACCGCGGAAGAAATCATTTGGATGAAAGGTTATAACCAAGCACTCCAAGATATGCTTGAAGATTTTGATAATGATTTTGAAAATTTTATTAACGAACTTATTAAAACCCAACTTAACTAATGGATCAAGAATTCACTGATTTGGTAAATATGGCATTCGACTTGGATTTGAGAGCTGAAATTATCTACGAGGCTATTAAAATTGCACAAGAACAACCCGATACAATTTCTCCAACAGATGCTTTGTATTTTGCAATAAGAGAGTGGGATAAGTAAAAAAGCGGTCGTATATTTAAACAAATAGGAAGTTATGACAAACGAAAAGGCAGAATTGATAAACGCATTGATTGAAATCGAAGAACGAATCGATGAACTTTGGGAATACCACCCAGAGAACCCAAATCGCATTAACGTAGAAGGTGAATTTGATAGCCTACAAAGAACAGCAATTTTGTTGCAAAATCAAATAGACGAATTAGGCGGCATCGAACAAGATGAATGGATGTAAGCCTTAACGAAGCACCCGTGGTGAAATAGGTAGACACGAGGGACTTAAAATCCCTTTGCTAGTGATGGCAGTGCCGGTTCGATTCCGGCCGGGTGCACAAATTGCTCTTTGACATTTAGATATATAAGAGGGGGGAAAAAGTAAAATCCTGGACGCAGGTGTGGCCGCAACTGATAATAACACTGACGGGTGTATATCATAAGGGGAACCCTCAAAAATGTCTCGGTAGCTCAGCTGGATAGAGCAACGCACTTCTAATGCGTAGGTCGAAGGTTCGAATCCTTCTCGGGATACAACGCAGTCAGATGCTCAGGTTTCTTTGTTCCTTGGGAAAAACAAAGTGGAGCTACAGTGGCGGGTTGTCGTTGTCCCATAACAACGAGATAGGGATGTAGCGCAGATGGTAGCGCACCTGGTTTGGGACCAGGGGGTCGCAGGTTCGAACCCTGTCATCCCTACAATACTGGAAGGTGGGTGAGTGGTTAAAACCGGCAGACTGTAAATCTGCTCCCTTACGGGTACGGCAGTTCGAATCTGTCCCTTCCAACCACGCGCCTATAGCTCAGTAGGTTAGAGCATCGGACTCATAATCCGCGGGTCCTAGGTTCAAGTCCTAGTAGGCGCACTTAAATTTGGAGATAGATATATCTTATATTATATTTATCGAAAAGTTCTTTGAATTATGAAAATAAAGGTATCAATACCTTCTGGTAGGGATGAGTTGGGTTACGTTTTATCATATCTATGTTTCCTATGTCGGGGCGGCTTAGAGTGGGTAAGATTTAATCTAAAAGCTTGGGATAAAATTGACGGAACAGTTTTATTCCCGATTTATTGTTTGCTATTGCAAGTCGACGGATGTAGGCAGCTATGAATCGTATGGACGTCGGGTCCGCTTGCCAGGAGTGCGGTATCGTATTGCCCAGTGCAATGCTTCCAAGCATTCACTGACGGTTCGTCTAAGGGCAGGACGCTGGGCCCCGACCCCAGAGATGTGGGTTCGAATCCTACACCGCCAACAAAAATTGGATAGGAGGTTTGGCAGAGCGGTCGAATGCGGCAGTCTTGAAAACTGTTTTAGGTCACACTAACCGGGGTTCGAATCCCTGAGCCTCCGCTATTTTTTAATAATTTTAAACTATGAACACAGATACAGTTACAGTTACAGTTTTACCCCACCCAGTAACAATGTTTATTTTAGGTGGTATGCTTTTAGGACTTATTTTATTATTTTTCCAATACCGGAAATCTATTGAAGAAATTAGAACTTATAAGCGAGAGTTACAAAGAATTTCAGATGGTGTAGAATTAGTTAAACTTGATTTAACTAAATCTGTTAATGAAATTTCTCGCAAAGTAGATTCACGAATTGACAAAGCCCTTGGCTCTATCAAGAAGTAATCGTATATTTAAATAATGTTTAACAATTAAAAATAAGTTCTTTTCATATGAAAAAAATGCTTGCAATGTTCGCAATCGCTGCTGCTGTAGCTTGCAACACTACAACTGAAGAAGTAGTAACAGAAGAGACAGTTGGGATTGTCGATTCAACTTATGTTGATCCTGCAACTGTTGGCACTACAACTGATTTGGAAGATGTAGTAGTAGAAGGTGAAGAAGCATCAGCTGAATAATACTGAGTCTAGCCTCGGAAGGGAACAACAAATGGAGTCACAAGCCACATCGGTGGGAGCCCGAGACATTTGCCCTTCCACCAAACAGCGCTCCAGGGGTGCAAAAAATCCACTTCGGTGGTTGCCATTCGGGAAAAGATAGTGAGTGGGGAGTACGTTTACCGAACAACGTCTCATTGATAACTTCCCCTTGGCTCAATTAGATTGTGTATGCAATTAGCTCCTCAATCTTATACATCTGCAGATAGTGAGATGATTGGGCCTAAAAGCCTCCATAGCTCAGTTGGTAGAGCCACTGATTTGTAATCAGTAGGTCGTTGGTTCGAGTCCGACTGGAGGCTCAAATTATTGGTTATATACTCTATAATTAATAATTGGTTTCTTTGTTTTCCTAAGACAAAGTGGTGGTCTTCCTATCATTGGAACGGAGCCTAGTTTTATATGTTTCTATCAAAAACATTTATAGTCCCGACAAATTAACGGACTGACTGGAGGGGCTCATAAGAGCCTCTCCTTTATTTTATAATATATGTATATGTAGATGGACATAAATAAGATATTTAATTTGTTTGGTTCAGCAGATTTTGACACTCCACTAGAGAAAAAAGCCAAAGCTGCTGATGATCTTATTATGATTCAAGAAACACCTATGTTTTGGATTGGTATGTTTAAAAAGATTATATTAAATAATCAAGCATTTTACTACCAAATTAAACAATATCTCCCACAACAGTTAGTTGAAGAAATAGGTCAGGGAGATGATATAGCTGATATGGTTACGTATTCAAGAGCATGGTTTTATATTTCTAAGTTAAATCTAGAGCGTAGAGTAGATGTAGATGCTCTAACAGCATTCACAGATGAAGATTTAGTTTACGCCTCAGAAATGGCACTTCGTTTTTTTGAAGGTAAAGAAGAATACGAAAAGTGCGCCCATATTAAAAAAATTCAAGACGCTTCAAAGAAGCTATTAAATAAAGCGTGATTTTATATCACTCTATCATTATATTATTATATAACTAAAAAATTCGATTATGCGAAATCCAGATTTGGCGATGCAAAAACTTGAAAGATTAGAAGGTAAACTTACCTCTATGGATGTTTTAATGACACGCCCCTCTACAAAAGAACAATATCAAAAATTAATTCAAGACTCTAGAGATATTGTTGATGATTTAAAAATGATGGTACAACGTCAAGGTTAATTTAAATAAAAGTTATGAACTTAACAGCAGAACAAATCCAATCTAATTGGGATATTTTTATTGGTAACATCAATGCTCATATCTCATCTCCTAGAAAAGAAAAATTAATTGAATTCTATGAAATGTATGCTGAGCGAGTAATGCTCATGCCTGCAGCTCATAAAAAAGAATACCACAATGCTTTCCCTGGGGGTTATGTAGAACACGTAAATCGTGTTGTACGTTGTGCCCTCAAACAAAGTAAACTTTGGGAAGCTGAAGGAGCTGATATGACTACCTTTACTGAAGAAGAATTAGTATTTGCTGCTATTAACCATGACTTAGGTAAAATGGGTGATGAAGAACATGAATCATATATCCCCCAAACAGACAATTGGAGAAAAGAAAAACTTGGAGAAGACTATATGTTCAATACCCAAGTACCATTTGCTTCAGTTCCTGATAGAGGTTTGTATATGCTTCAAGCTCATGGCATCCAATATACGTTCAATGAGATGGTAGCAATCCAAACACATGATGGTTTGTATGATGAAGCAAACAAAAAATATCTTGCTACATACATGCCTGAACAAAAGCCACGTACATCTCTCCCATATATCCTCCATCAAGCAGATTTAATGGCAGCTCGTATTGAGTTTGAACGTGAATGGTTACCTAAACTTAAAGGTGAAGTTAAAGAACCTGCTAAGAAGAACTTTACAATGAATGCTAAGAAGCCTGCTCCTGCTGCTGCAAAGCAAAAGGCATTGGGTTCAGTAAGAAGTGAAGGGTTAAAAAATCTATTAGATAATCTATGATTTATATTATAGCAATACTATCATTATTGGTCGTGATCCTCGGGTTCACGACCTTTAACCTTCTACGTAAACTTGAAAAGTACGAAGATGAATTAGATAAAAGACAAAATACTGTCAACGAATACTCCAAACATTTGATTGAAGTAGATGAACAAATCAAATTCATAGACAAAAGAATAAAAGAAATCGACGCTAAAGGTAGCTTTGAATCTGATGATGAGGTTGGTTTCTTTTTCCAACGATTAAAATTGTTAGCCGATCTTCTGGCTTCCTACAAACTTAAATAATGATTGAACCAAAAGAAAAAAAGCCTAAAAAGGCTAAGGGAACACACTACTTCACCCAGGAAACTGAGGATGCGATAGTAAGGTATAATAAAAGTGAAGACTCAAGAGAAAAAGAAAAAATATACCACAGATATATTCACTATCCTTTTTTCAAATTAACCGAAAATATTATTCATACTTTCAAATTCTATTATACTGAAGTAGAGAATATTGAGGACTTACAACACGAAGTAATCACATTTCTCCTTAGTAAAATGCACCTTTATGATCAAAGTAAGGGAGCTAAGGCATTTTCTTATTTTGGTACAATTGCAAAACGATATCTAATTATATCTAATACGCGAAATTATAAGCGTAGAATTGACAAAGCTCCTGTTGATGGTTTAGATGAGGATGAACGTCATTCATATTATATTGATGAAAATACTGCTAGTGATCCTCACCAAGATAAGCTTTCACTGTATATAGATTTGTATACTGAATATTGTACTGAGAATATTTTTGAGTTATTTGCTAAAGATGAGGATGCTCAAATTGCAGATGCTATTCTAGAATTATTCAGAAAACGAGAAGATATAGACGTTTTCAATAAAAAAGCACTTTACATATATATAAGAGAACAGGTTGATGCTAAAACTCCTAAAATTACTAAAATAGCAAGTCAACTATACGATATATTTAAACGCAACTATATAGATTATCTAGAGCACGGTTATGTAGATTTTAAATAACTTAGTATTTATAACTATGAGCCAGTTTGATAAAATAGTATTTGGTAAGAAAAAATTCTCGGATCTTTTAGAAGAGATTTATAATAACCAACAAAGAAAGGATAAGCAGGTAACTGCTCTTATTAAGGAA
>Ga0222714_10006231_pt1 | contig 11181 bp, 8 predicted proteins | sample C33_3DmetaG_FD_165048 | JGI IMG/M metagenome (GOLD analysis project Ga0222714, IMG submission 165048) | Estuarine water microbial communities from San Francisco Bay, California, United States - C33_3D | ecosystem: Environmental > Aquatic > Marine > Unclassified | place: USA: California... | reverse complement strand
GGTTTCAATCCTTTCCGGGCTATCAAAATGGATTGTCCTATGAAGGTCACGCACTCAAAAACTGGTGGGACACATTATTTGATTGGGACTATCATTTTCAAAATGACAAAAAGTTATATCAGTAACTTCACTGAACCTTTGAATATTAGGGGGCGGTTAATTAATTATTCCCCTTCAAATCATACCCCACAAACCTCCTATTTAGTTCATCACAAACTCATGTTGTTGTTTTTCCTGCGTATATGCGCGTTTTAAACAAAAGAGTTTTTGTGTCATTAAAACCGGTCCCAAATGGGACCAAAACTTTAAATTATCATGGTTGGTTCGAGTCCAAAAAGGACCATGTTTGAATCTCTTCCTTTTTAGAAATCAATAAGTTAAACCTTTATTTTTATTACCCCTCTTATTACCCCAACCCAATTTTGGACAAAAAAAGAACCCTAACTTCTTTATTTACAAGGGGTTAGGGTTTCCGTTGGTGGTCCCACCTGGGCTCGAACCAGGGACCAACTGATTATGAGTCAGCTACTGTCGGCTATCGCCTCACCGGGGTTCCCCCGTCTTACAACTGAGCTAACGTGCGTTTATCGGAAAAAGCTGTTTAGTTAATTGTCTAACAGTTGCCAAATAAGTGCCAAAAATGAGTCTTAAGTATCCCAAAGTCTGTAAAAAATCCGATGGTCGTTATTATATCGATTTAACGCTAAACAATAAACGCTACAGGTTGTTTAGTGGTGGTTTAATTGGTTCGTCTCTTAGTCCTAATTCCTATCCGTTAGATTTACGAAAAAACGCGGCTAAACAACTCGCTAAGGAGGTCTACGACTATTTGCTATTAAACGACTATTCCTTCGAAAAGAAACGGTCTAGTGTTGAAGTGTTTGATTCGCTTATTGCTAAGAAGCTATCCGAGGCGTTGTCTAAAAAGTATAAGATCGAATTAAAACGGTTATCCACTCTTATAAGACCTGATGCCATTAAATATGGAGTGATACACGCTTCAACTATCGATAGTATTCTACTAAAACACACCAATAGCACCTCGTTTAACACTCAGAGAAGGCATTTAAACGCTCTTTTAAGACACTTGATGGATAATGGGTTTCCTGTTGAAAAAAGCCGCTTAAAATCACGGAAGCAGGAGGAGGTGTTGCATAAGCCTGTACAAGACCTAGAAGGGGTGTTAGAACTTATCAAAGCGTATAACAACAATCTCTATACGTGCTGTCTCTTAGCCTATGGATGCCTTCTTAGACCTCATCGTGAAATACGCCTACTTACTTGGGGGGATTTTAGTGAAGGCTTGTCGTTTATTCGCCTCTCAGGTGGCCGTGTCAAAAATAAGCGCAATAGAATCGTTCCTGTACCTAAGTATGTAAAGGTAGCATTACAACCCAATAGTCCCGAACTAAATATCTTTAGCGGCAGCATCAAGCCTTTTAATGAGAGTTATTTCTCCAATCTTTGGAAGAAGTTTAAGAAGAGATATGAAATTAATAAAGGGGTTACGCTATACTCCTTTAGACACACAGCAGCAATCGATATATACTCTCGCACAGGCTCTTTAAGCAACCTTCAAAAGGCAATGGGGCATTCTAATATAATGGTCTCCCTAGCCTATTTAAGAGGCTTGGATGTAGCTGAATTGAAGGAAGAGGATATGCCTGTTTTATAGGGCGTACACTATTTTCCTAAATCGGTGTTTTTGATTACTTTAATCCAAAAGAAAACACTATGCGCTATAAATTACTCATTCTTAGCTTTTTATTTCTTCTTTTAGCTTCCTGCACTCCTACCTACATTGTGACTTTTTCTGGGAGTACTGGGGGTAGTGTTTCGAATATGGGTGGTGAGTACGATGAAGGGACGACTGTATCGGTATCGGCTCAACCCGAGACCGGCTATGAGTTTGTAGGATGGAGTGATGGGTCTTCACAAAACCCAAGAACTATTAGCGTATCAGAGAACCTCAACCTTACCGCTCTTTTTGGCAAGCAACAGTTCTCTGTTAGTATAAATACCCAAGGAGAAGGAACAGTAGCAACTTCAGGAGCTACTGGACAAGGAAGCTTTGAGTACGGCTCAAGTGCAAGGTTTGAGGCAGTACCTGCTGCTGGATGGTATTTTGATTCTTGGACAGGTAATGCATCAGGGAATAACAATCCTCTAACTGTTTCTATAGATGGACCTAAATCTATAACCGCTGTCTTTAAGCGCAAGAAGTTTGATTTAACGGTTACTGTGGAAGGTGAAGGAACGGTAACCGAACAAGTCATTGTACAACCTGGTCAGTACGATTACGAGACTCAAGTCAAGCTAACCGCTGTTCCAGAAGAAGGTTGGGAATTTGCAAATTGGAGTGGTGATATTGGTTCTACAGAGAACCCTGTCACCGTCACCATCAATACAGCTAAAAATATCATTGCAACTTTTGAGAAGCTGGAAATAATATCAATTGAGATTCTTAATCCGATTGATTCTTTGGTAATATCTAGGGTTCATAAATTCCAGGTTGAAGGCACATACTCGAATGGTAATAAAGTTGATCTTAGCGATGGTGTTGAGTTATTAACTGCTTATAGAGCTATACTAGATTATGATTCTCTAGAACCACCTATCCTAACGGCGCTTGATAATAACCAATTTACCGGTAGAAAATCAGGATTAGTTGCCTTAGACATTCGGTTTCAAAATCTTCAAATTAGTACCGAATTTGCAGTTGTGCCATTTGAATATATGCCAATAGGAGATGACTTAATTTCTAGCGGTGAATGCCAACTTAGGGTCCCAATAGTAATTATTAATTATTTTCCAACTACTGATGGGGTAATGCACAACGAAGAGGTAGGTCCCAGTGGGTTTTGGAATTTGAACAACCCAACAGTTGAGCAATCAAGAAGAAAAGTGCATTCAGATTTAGTACTAACTAAAAATTTAGTTGAGTATGGTTCCCGTTTTAGAGATTATGGCTCGGATACCATTGACCCTTATATATGTTTAGAAGTAGTAAAATATGTCAATCTATACGAGGTTGGACCATATAAAAAGTTAAGGCCTGAACTTGAAGCTTCTGATTTAGACTACAAGAGTATTTTCGAACAGTTGGGAATAGAACAGTCTGTAAATGAGGATGGGGTTAAAGAAATTTGGATTACTATTTTTCCAAAGTCTCCGGAATACCCAACCGTTTTGAATAATAACATCTCCAATGATCCTAATACGTTTTATAATATAGCAGAAACAAATATGTCAAGTCCAGTTTCTGGGGATATATCTAATAGTTTTAGAATTAATGATGATTTACCCATATATGACAACACCTACGTTGTTTATGGATATAATGCACATAGAGGGCCAGACACCAATGTTCATAACAGAGGACATCAGGTTGAGGCGCAGTTAATGTGGTTGGAACAAAGAAAATCTTATACTCAAGGCAATGAACTTTTCTGGAACAAGTTTGTTGGCATAAATCCAAATTCTAATAAACCTATAGGTCGCTCTGGAATGACTCATTTCCCCCCAAATACAGACGTTGATTATGACTATTGCAATATGACCTTGTTTGAGTCAGATATTATGAACTGGACGCCGAATGGTGGTGAAAAAACAGAGGTGAACTGTGAAACGTGGAGAAATATTAATTATCCTTTCAGTTTTAACTCATATGGATTTTACGAACCTCAATCCTATGAATACGATGCGCACTCAAAATGGTTGTTGTTTTGGTTTCAGTCCATTCCAGGATATCAAAACAATATTCCCTATGAAAAAGACGGTGTAGAATATACACTTACCAATTGGTGGGATCTAATATATAATTGGGATGAAGCAGTAACACAAGGGAAAACTTTGTGGGAATAGAATTATGAAAAACCTACTCTACTCCTTTAGGCGCACAGGAGCTATTGATATATACAAGCGTACAGGCTCTATAGAGAAGCTAAAGGCTGCGGTTGTTTGGGATCTTATCAATATGGATAACTTGTTTCGATGATAGGAATTATAGAGTATAATTATCCATAATGCAACTCATTTTTAAGGTTCCCCATCCAATTTAAGGTTGCTGATCTTGATTTTCAAAATAGATCAGGTCTCCTTGACTTAACCAGGTTTTTGTTTTTATTTTTTTGTCGATATAGCACGCGTATTTATTCTTAAAACTAGCGCGCAGGGCTTTCTTTAGGTCGTAATAATAGAGCTTCTTAATCATCAGTCTTTTTTTAGTATTTCAATTATAAATTCGGATTCGCTTCTTGGCTCGTCATTTTTGCTTAAGCATAGATTCGACAGTATTTTTACTAATTCTATTTTTTCGCGATTCGTTAAATTATCGGCTTGGCTTAATTCATTTATTAGACCATCTAAAAGATTCGACATAACGAGTTTTATTTGATGGCTGACTTTAGCCTTGCCTCGTTTTGATATGCTTCCCGCTACACTTCCGGATTCGCTATTAAATGGCATTATTCTATCGTTATTCTATGTTATATACTTACTTTTCTTAGATCCTAGATCTTATAACTAGACACACCTACCCCTAGCAAAGAGGCAGTGTATCTAGCCGGAATTCTTACTTCCCTTGAGTCCTTAGTCTCATTCTAGACAAGCAGCTACAACATATACAACAATGCTGCTATTTGAGGGTTCTTGTCACGTGTATAGTTTGTGACCCTAGCAAGGCGACCCTCTTGCGCCAACCCGCCCCCTCCAGCTTTTATCCTAAGGGACTTTACAGTACTTATGAGTTTGCCGGAAAGTGTTGAGCCAAAGAACAAACCCACTAATAAATGCTGTACCAGATGAATTGCTCACCTTTTGGTTTAACGAGGGTTTGAAAAATTTGTCAGTTTATAGCCCTAATGTTTTTCAACATTTTCTGTTGGTATCTAACCTTAGCCTTTGATGTCGCTATGTTCCTGATTGTTATCTGCTAGGCTGTATTTTGTACTTTAATGTTATCAATACATAGTGTAAATGAAAAACCTGCTCTACACCTTGCTAGCGGTACTAGCGCTAGCCTCTTGCTCTAAAGAAGAAGAGGTGGTTACCCCGCCTGCTCCTAATAAGTATACACTTACTGTAACTGCCGATACAGGAGGCGCTGTGAGTTCTCCTGGAGGAACGTATAACGAAGGCTCTAAGATTACCGTTACAGCTACTCCTGATGGAATGTATCTATTTAAAGAGTGGTCTGATGGATCGACTCAAAACCCAAGAGAGATTACAGTTACTTCTAACCTTACCCTTAAGGCTAGCTTTGTAAAGAAGACTTACCCGCTAGCAGTTACTGTAGAAGGAGAGGGAACGGTTCAGGAGGAGGTGATTATACAAGGATCAACCACTGAGACCGAATATAACGCAGGAACTACGGTTAGGCTTACTGCTACTCCAAACGAAGGATGGGTGTTTGCAGGATGGAGCGGAGATGTAGAATCAGAAGAGCTAGTCATAGAAGTGGCTATTGAGAAAGGAATGGCGATTACTGCTAGTTTTATAATTTCAAGCTTTACTGTTAGTTTACAAACCGAAGGTTCTGGAAGAATTTTGAATGGTGAAGATATTATTTCTCGAACCTATAGTTATGGTGACACTTTGACTTTGGTGGCTCAGGCTAATTTCGAAAATGAATTTTATCAATGGTCTGAAGGAATAGATTCCAATTTGATCACAAATAGAGTTGTAATTACAGAAAATAAAGAAATAACAGCTTTTTTTAGAGAGGCCATTTATACATTAGGAATTCAAAATTATTTTGGCGGTACCTCAAGCTATACCAGGGAGAATGGATCAAACAATGACCATTTTAGTGCAGACAGCAAGGTTCAATTAATTGCCTCTCCAGATGAGGGATATAAATTTCATAGTTGGTTTGGAAGCATTAATTCAACCGAAAATCCTATAGAAATTGTAATAACTGACACCCTCAAACTACGAGCTACCTTCTATAAAAGTGATTTAGATGTTCAAATATCCGCCCTAAATTATGAGCACGAAATGTCTTACCCTATTGATCAATTTATAGCTACAATAGAAAGTGTTTCTGCCACCACGGCTCTAAAAACTTCTCCTGAAAGAGTTTTATTCCCGGGCAAAGTTAATAGTAATAGATTGCCTGATAAGAATAGACAAGATTTTTTGCCTGCCAGAACGGTTGAATTATTGAAAGAAAATGATGGTGTTTGGAGAATATTTAATGAATACCCTTTAGATCTTTGGGGGCCACGGAATACCAAGATAAAATCAAACAAAATTTTAGTGCTTGGGGCTAATGAAATAGGTCCCCTTCCTCAGGACTGGGAAGACAATATGTATTTAGGAAATATTTCTGACTCAGGGATAGAATGGAAAAGAGTTACGTCTGATGACCATATGGGTTATTTTCATTCTGGCTCATTTGGAGATTTCAATGGCGATGGAAACACTGACGTTGTAGGGGTAAGTGGTACGCCCCCAAATGGAAGTGAATCATTTTACGTATCGGATTCTACAGGAGAATTTGAACTTTTAAATCATCAGACACAAATCGGAGTAATAAGCTCTGACTTCTCGGCAGAATTATATGATCTTGATCAGGATGGATCTGACGAAATATTATTGCCAAAAAAAGAGGGAAAGATTCAAGTATTAAAGTATGATCTGGCATCAAATAAGTTTTTCCTTCTTAAAGAAATTACATCAAATTTGGTCTCTTCATCTATGGGGCCCACCTCAACGCAGCTTTCTGATTTTAATAATGATGGGTTTGTTGATCTAGTGGTTGCTAGGGAGTCTGAGAGTGGAACCGGATTTGATGTTTGGTTAGGGGGGTCAAATATGGAATTCACTCCTGCTTTTTCAAAAGTATTTTCAAATGAGGAGTTAGCGTTTCGAGAACTTACACTTCTAGATGTTAATGAAGATGGATTTATGGATATTATTTTAAATGGGCAACGTGGGACAATTCCAGAAACTTATTCCGAAAACCAGGGACGAATCTATACTGAAACAAACTTTAAATACTATATATGGTTAAATACTGGTCTAAATTCTTTTTCTAATCCAGTTGAAGATTTTATTGTAACTAACACGGAAATCATCTATATCGTGCCTTATATGGAAAACGGAAAGTTACATTTAATGGGTCCAAATCATTTTAATGTATATGGTACTATGGATGTGGATTATGATGAAAATACGGTAGGGTTTAAAATCTGGGATATAACTATTCCTTTAAACTAAATGAAAAATCTACCAATTATTCTGTTAGCCTTTGCTCTGATTCTAGCCTCTTGTTCTAAAGAAGAAGAGGTGGTTACCCCACCTGCTCCTAATAAGTATACACTTACGATAACTGCCGATACAGGGGGCGCTGTGAGTTCTCCTGGAGGAACGTATAACGAAGGCTCTAAGATTATCGTTACAGCTACTCCTGATGGAATGTATCTATTTAAAGAGTGGTCTGATGGATCGACTCAAAACCCAAGAGAGATTACAATTACTTCTAACCTTACCCTTAAGGCTAGCTTTGTAAAGAAGACTTACCCGCTAGCAGTTACTGTAGAAGGAGAGGGAACAGTGCAGGAGGAGGTTATTATTCAAGGATCTACATCAGAAACGACGTATAACGCAGGAACTACTGTTAGGCTTACGGCTACTCCAAACGAAGGATGGGTATTTGCGGGATGGAGTGGTGATATAGAATCTGATGCGCTAGTGATTGAAGTGCCAATCGCAAAAGGAACTTCAGTCAATGCATTATTTAAACGCTCCTCATTTGAACTAAATATTACAATCGTAGGAGAAGGAACTGTAACAGAAGAGGTCATTGTACAACCCGGACAATATGACTACGAGACGGTGGTAAGACTTACCGCGATCCCTGCAGATGGTTATGAGTTCTCAGGGTGGTCAGGTGATATTGTGTCTTCCGAGAACCCCATTACAATAACTATGTTAGGAACTAGTCAGGTCGCTGCTGAGTTTAAGTTTGTTTTTCGCTTGTCTTCTTTAGATATAAATCATCCGATGAAACTAGATATATGGAACGGACTTGGAATAACATCAAATTCAAATGTAATGATCGACATTTCCGGCGAACTTCATTTAATATCCCATCCTGCTGACCCAAGAGGCTCGATAGAGAAATTTTTTCCCTCGCTCCATTTTATAAAAAGTGATTCTAATTGGGAAATTCAAAATTATTTTGAAGGTATCAATATGAGTTTTGGAGGAAGAGACGTTCATCCCTTCGGAAATAAGGGTTTTGTATGGGCCGATCACGGTGCAGAAGTATGGCTTGCTGGAGGCGATGGCAGGCCCTTTAATAATGTTTGGACGGCCACTAACATTAGTAGAGATAACACTATATGGACAAAGGTGAACGAATATCGCTCATTTTATCACGGTGTTTCATCTGGAGATTTAAATAATGACGGTTTGGATGATGTGATTGCCGTTCATATGTCAACAAACGCGCCTCAAAACGATTATAAATACCATACAAAATATCACGTTTTTTATCAAAATACAGATGGTTCATTTGAACAAAGATTTGATGTCTTGGAGTATCCAAATTCTCCATTTCCTTCCTATTTCTCTTGGGATGACGAAAAAATAGAGAACCCTTTAGGTGTAATCAGAGCGTCAGTATTAATTGAGGATATTACAGGAGATGGAATGCCTGAAATAATTGGAGGTGCATCAATTCATAAATCAGAATGGAATGTACCCTTAAATGCTCAAAACAGTCTAGAAATATTTTCAGATGTTGACTCTGATGGGAGGTATGAAATTTTAAATATTCAGAATAGAATTGGATTTTGGGAATATGATAATATAGGTGCGTCTCAAATTAAGGCAGTAGACTATGATAACGATGGAGACAAAGACCTAATTGTCAATTTTGAAGGGTCTAAAGGATCTGAATACCTGGACTCAGCAAATTTTAATGGCGTTCAAGTTTTTAATAATTTAGGTAATGGTCAGTTCGAATTTTCAGGAATTGAAATTCCATTTGAAGACATTAGAATTTCGGAGTTTGAATTAATTGATGTCGATAATGACAATGATTTGGACATAGTATTTAACGCAAATTTAGAGATAGATTTAGGCACTCTAAATGGTGGGGTTTCTTCCTCTTTTTTTTATCAGGATCAAAATAGACTAATTACAAACTTAGGTGTGTTTGATGAAAACTATTATTCGGCAACTTTAGATCTTGATGAAATGATTTATTATAATGATGGCGGCTCATTTAATAAGCATAATAACGGTTTTGAAATTAGAATCCTAAAAGCTATAAGGAGGTTAACTAGTTCTCAAGAGTATATCGGTACTGGGCTAAAAACACTAAACGCAACCAAGGTTAGTGGAAAACTTAAATTTTATGGTTACTTAAACGATATTGACCCGGCAAAATCAGATAATGACACATCAAAATATATAATTAAGCTTTTTGAGTATGAACCCTCGTTTGATTAGGCTGTTATCAATTGAGTGCCAAATAAGTGCCAAGGTTTATACCTTTGATAGAAGTTCTTTCCAATACGTGCACAAAAAAGAAACCCCCACCATTACTGGTGAGGGCTCTCGCGCTTTAAGTGGTCCCACCTGGGCTCGAACCAGGGACCAACTGATTATGAGTCAGCTACTCTAACCAACTGAGCTATAGGACCAAGCGGGCGCCAAAATTAAGGCTATTTTTTGGGTAGAACAAGCTTAAAAAATTGGCTTAAAGACAGAGGCGTCAGATTATCGCTATTTTTACGACATGGAAAGCGAAAGACAACGAAAAGTAGCCTCGGTCATTCAACGTGATTTAGCGGATATGCTGCGCAAAGCAGCTAGCGAATATCCTGGAAAGGGGTTATTAATTTCGGTTTCTGGGGTACGGGTAACCGTAGATTTTGCGCTGGCTAAAGTTTACCTCAGCATCTTTCCGCCCGAACAAGCAGCAGAAATACTCGAGGGCATAAAATCCAACGCCCCGCTGCTTAAGCACGAATTGGCTCAGCGCACCAAAAATCAGATGCGCCGGGTTCCGGACCTCCTATTCTACATCGATGATTCTATAGCGCTCGCCGAAAAGGTAGAGCGTTCGCTTAAAGGAGCCGATAACCCCATTGACGACCCTTCGCTCTTAGAAAGACGCAAGAAGAAGTGAAAGCCACTTTATACATGGCATGGCGCTACCTTTTCTCGAAAAGCCAACAGAGCGTTGTCAACCTGATTACCTATGTGACCCTTCTAGTGATTGTCGTGGCGTCGGCCGCGCTGCTGGTAGTGCTGTCTGCCTTTTCGGGGCTTAAAGCCTACAGCACCGATTACACGCTTAGAAACAGCGCCGATTACACGCTGATTTCAGCACGACAAGAATTGTTTGAGGTCAGCCGGTCACAACTTGAGGCGCTGGGTTCGGGAGGCATTGAAATACAAACGCTGTTAAAAAAACAGGCACTACTAACGAGTGAGGGGCAGACTGCTATTGGGTGGTTTTTAAGTGACCCTATGGATAGCTACGACCAAAACATTGAGCCGCTTTATGGCTCAGTGGCCCCTGCAGCAGACAGCCTGCTTATCAATCTTGAACTCTATCGACTTTTTGGCGTGCACCCTGATGATGGTCTGCGCATAAACCTCAGCGTGCCCAAGCTCAGCGATAGGGCTTTGCCGTTAAGGCTAGGAGGCTCTCCGTTAACTACGGTTTCTGGTGAGGTGGCCGGAGTTTATCAGGAACGCTCAGACAATAAGGCCGCCAGCGTACTCATGACCTATGAATTAGCCTCAACGCTGCTCGGTCTGCAGCCGGGCATCTGGGTCACCCAAATAGACCTCAACACTTTTGGCGTAGAAGAGTCGGCGTTGCGCGACACGATTTATTCGTTGTTCGGAGACCAAGTGGTGCTGCGCTCGCGAGCGGAGTCAAACGCTTCGCTATTCAAACTTTTAAACTCTGAATATGTGGCCACCTACGTCATCTTTTCGCTGATATTGGTTTTGGCGCTATTCAATCTCGCAGGAGCCCTAAGCGTGGTGGTACTCGACAAGCGGGTTCAGTTGCCAGTGCTGAAACAATTGGGCATGACTAGTGCGGCGATTAAAGGCGTGTTTTTTTGGTTAGGGTGGCTACAGGTAGCCGTAGGAAGTCTCATTGGGGTAATGCTTGGCCTACTGCTTGTATGGTCTCCACAACTGTTAGGG
>Ga0222714_10006230_pt1 | contig 11181 bp, 9 predicted proteins | sample C33_3DmetaG_FD_165048 | JGI IMG/M metagenome (GOLD analysis project Ga0222714, IMG submission 165048) | Estuarine water microbial communities from San Francisco Bay, California, United States - C33_3D | ecosystem: Environmental > Aquatic > Marine > Unclassified | place: USA: California... | reverse complement strand
TAATACAAGACTGCCAGGTTCCATCACAATCAAGACCCATAGCACCTCTCATAAACATATCATTAAATTCTGCCACATCAGCATCATACCCTTTATAAACTTTACCTTCTTTAACTAGCCAATTTAATCCTCTACCAGTATAAACCCTATCATCAACACCACCTTCTGGTAAAGAGAAGTTCATACCATCTGTGTCGCATACAAGTGGTGTGTAACCCCTTTTATTAAAAAACTTTAACATTTGTCTTAAGTATTGTCTACCAGTACAAGTAATTTGTTCTCCCATATTCATATCACCCCAAGGAAATACCTGTGGAGCAGATAGCGCTCCAAATAAAGAGTTAATAAAAATCTTAATTGGTAATTGTTTTGTATCAAATGATTTTGCTTTTTTCTTATCAATTGATTTGTATTCAGACGCAAGATTCTTATATGTAATACGAGTATCTCTAAAGTAAGATAATAATCCTTTCATTACACCAGTTATATCTGATTCTGGAAATACATTATGAACCAATTGAATTGATGGATATAGCGATGAGTAGTCAAGTTTTAATACGTCCTTTGAGTAACCGGTTTTAAGTAATCTTGATAGCCCACCAACAAAGTTTCTTTTTTCTTTTTTAGCTGGAATTGCAAGCCCATTTTTATAGGACCAAGCAAGCATTACAAGTTTCCAGATTGTTGCGGTTCCCATTGTTGAGACTCTTTCATATGTTGTTGGAAGAAGTGAGGCAAGAAGAAATGATCCTTGGTTGAACTCTTCATCTACTAGTAGGGTTTCCTCCAAGTCATCGTCAAGGTAACGCTCAACAATATCATCACCAGTTGTTTGAATATAAATGTCAGTTCTTCTTGAACAAACTTCATCCACCTTTTCATCAACCCCAACTTTTTTATATTTACCATTTTCAATATTTAACCAATATAAATTCTTTTCCCTATATAATGAACCAATTTTATCGTGGTCAATATATACTCGGTCTTTAGCTTCGGCATCAATAAATTTTGTAATGTATTTAAGACCTGCTTCTTTGATTGATGAATTAATTGCTTGAGCTCTACGAACTGAATGAATAATATCAATAATGTTATAACCCCACATTTGAGTTTGGGTAAAACTCTCAACTTCGTTTCCCAACTTTAATATTGACTCTTTTTGTGTGATAGTTCTTTTTTGATTTAGTGTTGTTGCAATCTTTTTGATATCAAGATTTAATATCTTACATCTTTCATAAATCCAATACCAGTCAAAGTTTGCTGAGTTATACCCTGAAATAATTGATGGTTTAAGTTCATCTATAATATTAAAGAATTCAACAAGCCCCCTCCTTTCTTCATCTTCATTTGAACATTCGATTACATTTCGATATCCTTTATTTGTTTTAAGACCAATCATAAAAATTCTACCGTCTTTTGGCTCCAAAGAGGTAGTCTCAAGGTCAAATACAAGTCTTGTAATATCGTTGTATTCTTCAAAACCTTTAAATAGTCTTTTTTCTTTTGATATTAAGTATTGTTCTACTGGTGGTAACATTAAGAATTTATCTTTTACTTTTTCACCCCATGGATCAATTCCGCCGTCTCTAAAGAATTGATTTAAAGCTCGATAACCCTTTAATGATTTGACAATAAATGTTAGACCATTTTCTAATTGTTCATTACCATCGGTTCTTAACTTTTGAATTGTAATTCCATATTTTGACATAGCTTCTTTTTGCAATGCCTTAGAACTCTGATAAAAATTAAGTCCTCGTAAATCACCAACCCAAGCAAAAGCTATTAGACTATCTCTAACAATACTTTTGCCTTTACCCGGAACTTCTTTGATTTTATAAATGTGGTCTGATTGATAATCAAACTCGATTGAGACTATATACTCTTCTGGATCATTTCCTTCTAAGAAGGATTTAATTTCTTCTTGTGTAATCATAAATATATTTTTTTCTTGGTCTATTTTCTGTCACACTTTTTGATGACATTTACCTTACTTGATAAGTATATTATATGATTTTTAAATTATCAACTATTATGATGGTATTTCAGTAGCAAAACAAATTTCACCATATTCCCTTATTAATCTAGCCATATCATTAAATGATATGTATGCTGAACCATATTGACCCCATTTTCTACCCCAACTATTTTTTAACCTAAATAATTTTTTTCTAGTGTCAACACCATTAATTACATATGCGTGTCCTCCAGCTAAACGCCCACCAATTTTAATGATACCACGTTTGTTTGGATAAAACATACTAGTGTACCAATTTGTACCAACCACTACTGGTCCGACATTTAAAACTGTATTAATAAGAGTCTGTAAATTATAACCCCAGTAATAGTTTTTAACTTTACCCATTTTTTGTAAATATTTTACACCACCCCTAACAGATGTTCCATCATAGTTTTCGCCTGGCCATTCATCTAATTTTTGTGCATTTTCATAAATAACACTTGGTTTAATTATAGGTGCAACCCCAGACTGCATAATTGGCCCATCCTCTAACCAGTGAGCCCACGAATAACCAACACATTGTGGAGTATTCCCTTGGTCACCCCACCAACCATTATTATCCCAATATCTTGATGTTAATTTTACTTTTTGTTTTTTAATCGTACCTAAAAGATGTGTCTCTATTAAATAATTGTTATCCCTAGAATCTGGTTTGTAAGATCTACCTAATAAAAAAGCTTCTGGTATTGGGACATATGGTATTGTAGTTGTAGTTGTTGTTACGAAACTTGATGGTGTTGAGACACAACAAGGAAAATCTATTGTATAACAACCATCATACTCTAAGTCGTCCGCAATAAAACTTTCTTGTATATTAATATATAATTTTTCTCTAATTGGTAATATTAATGTACCATCGTCACTTCTAAATAAAAATTGCCCCTCATACCTACCTGGTTTTTTAGTATCAACATTTGTAAACTGATAGTAAACATAATACTCTTGTTCAGCATTTGGGTCAAGCATTGTTTTTGTTGTAATCCCAGCCGGCCTAGTACTTATTTTTGGTATACCAGTGGCCACATCAACCATAGAAAAAAATATTGCTGATTGTTCCAATAAATCCATCATATTGTTATATGAACTTCTACCATCTTTTACGACTTGCATTTTTAAAATAGGTAATGTTGCGTTTTTCTTTATGTACCACTCCATTTATAGTTTTTATTATAAATATATGAACTAACATTCTTTTCTTAATGAACCATCATAAAAATCAAAACGGTTGTGTTCTACTGGTGTTGCAAGAAGTAATCCAGATTTAATATTCCCTTTTATCATTTCTTGATAACAGTACGACATTAAAACTTGTTCATATGGATGTTGGAATTTTGTTTTAATATAACAACTATAATTTCCTTGTTTTGTCATAAGAATTGGCCAATTTGACAAATATATTTCACCATAAGTATATGCAAGACCATTATAGGATTTTATATGTTTAAATTCCAAGTTTGGTGAATTTAAATCAAGTCCTTGTTTTGGAAGTTTTGGGTTATTAGGCCAATGTTTTTCTCTAAACTCTTGTGGAACATTATACCAAGCCCACTGCTTGTCATGTGACCCATAAAATTCTGTAAAATTTAACTTTAAATAATCAAAGTTTTCTCTTTTAATTATCTCAATTGATTTATTAAACAAATTATCAACCTTTCTTATAAAACCATTTTTACATATTATATCTTTTCCATTATAGAATGCCATATCATCTTCAAAATAGAAATATGAATAAAGGGCGTTCTGCTTTTCAAAATGTTCGGCAATAAAGACTCTTCCTCCAGTTATACCTATATTATTTTTCTTTATATGCTCAAACCCATATTTATCACACAATTCCCTATACTTTGGTGTTGTTGAAAGATTGGTTGAATTATCAAGTAGAAACTTTTTTGTTTTATGAATAAAGTTTGGGTCATAATCCAACATTGATTTTATTAAAGTTTCAAATTGTTTTGGTGAATTAAATGTAATAACATATAACCCAACATCTCCTTCGTAAGTATATTCTGGTAACATATTTTTATTTTGTATTTCTACCTTATTAGTTTTTAAATCTTCAAAAAACTTGTATAATAGCCCATTTGATTCTATTTCACAATAATCGATTAGTGATGGATATTTATGTAATAGTATTGTAAACAAAGACTCTTCAGTTCCCATATAACCATCATTTAATGTTTCCATCATTAAGTTATAGTACAAAACATTTAATTGTGATATAGACTCTTTATCACCACCAAAAAAACCACCTCTAGCGACTATCTTTGTATTTTCATCTGATAGCTCACATAGTTTATCATAATCAAATCCATGTACCTCTTTATTTGCTTCGTATGGAAAACAAACAAATGTAAAATTATTAAACTTACTTTCTATTTTATTTAATACTTTATCGTGTGTAAAATATCCTGGGTGCACTGTATTTGTGATTCCAGCGTCAATCCAATATAATTTTTGTGAATTAAACTTGTCAACTATTTTTGCGTCATGTAGTAAAAACATTTTTGACATTACAAGAGGATTGTAAAGTTCTAAACTTCCTTGGGCTGAATCCTTTAACCAAGTCACTTGATTATACCAATTTGGGTTTTGTCTAATTTTTTGTATTAAATTATAATACTCGTTATTTTTAAACCAAGACAAATCTCTAATAATAAATTGGGTATTATCTAAAGTTCTATATTTAAAAACAAAGTCTTTTAACTCCTGGTCTCCAAATATTATCATATTATTATCAATGACTAAAAGTTGTGAAAACTTATCTAGATAGTGCTCATAAGATCTTGACCACCCTTCTTTTAGGTCACTCCTTCCAATGTCCCATAAACCAGTAACTAATGTAATCATAATTCACCTCGTATTCTATCAAGCCATCCTTTTGATTTTGAGTGTGGCCAAACAACCCAATACTTTGGTTTTTCACTTGTATTAAACTCTCTCCATATTTTACAATATCTATCTGGATCACTCATCATTCTATTAATTTCATTTATATCGGCATCTTGTCTATGTAGAGTCTCATCTTTTTCATTATGGAATGCGACAACCCAAAAATCATAATCAGTTTCTTTTACCAAATCAAATGATATGTCAATACAATGTTTAAAAATTCTCAAAAAACTATTCTTCCATTCTTTATCATCTTTAAATTCAAATGGGTTTGGTGGATATTTTTTATCTATTGTATATTGCTGTACGGCCCTTTTCTCAAAAAGAATACCTGAGTATTTTTCATAATCTTCTATTGTTCTTTCATTACCAAAGTACAAACTAGTATCCCCACTAAATTTTTCACCATCAATACCAAGTAATTCTCTATTTCTTTTATGTGATAAATCGTTTTTCTTAAACCATTGTTTATCAACATCCCAATGTTTTGTTCTACCTTTTCTTGTGTATTCATGCCATATAACAATTTTATGTGGGTGAAATAAATCGTAACCATGCGTATAAGCTCTAACTGCTATTGATATTTCTTCTCCATGGAAATAATAGTTTGGGTCGTGTTGTACCTCAACTGAAAACTGACCTAATGTAAAACAAAAGTGTGCAGAATAAAATCTAGAGGTTATTGGACCTTCTAATGACTTCCAATCTGGGATCACTTCTGGTAAAAAGAAAACACATCCTTCCGGTGTAAATCTGTCAAAGGCCATTCTCCATGGCTCATCAACCCTTCCTTTTGGGTCGTTATCTGGATCAAAAGACGAGACGTAACCGGTTAATAAAGGTTTTTTATAACCTTTTTCTTGTAAATCCAAAATCATATTAATCAAAGTTTCATCCCAATTCTTTTCAAATCTCATATGGGAATCTATTTGTAAGGTATATGTTTCACCACTATATAGTTGCTGTACCCTATGTCTTGCCCAACAAACACCTTTAGACTCAACATCTAATACATCGTCAATTCTAAATCTATAATCGTTTTTAAATTTATCTAAATTAAACTCATCATCTGGATTATATTGATTACAAATACCAACTCTTAAGTTTTCTGGGTGCTTTGCTTGTTTAATCATGTCATTTAGAGTTGGTACTAATTGGGGATCTCTAAATGATGCTATTTGTACAAAAATTTCCATAATATAAAATTTATGAAAATATTAAAATAAATCTACTTTAAATTTGAACTAATCTATATGTTAGTTTAACAACTACATCACCGTCACCAGTGGATATTGGACCAATACCAATTCCAATTGTTAAAGCTTGGTCAAAATCAGTTACAGTTGTATCGTCAGCAAAGCCGCTACCAGGTCTAGAGTACCATAATAAATCTGTAGCTACAGCGCTTAGATTGAACCCATATGAAATATCAAAGGTGCCTTGTTTAATTACCCAGTATCCAGAGCCACTATTATTATATGGTATTGTACCATAATTATATTTAATAATCGCACTCCAGTCATATACATACCCACTTGGTGGTGCTGACAAAAGTTGTATAGTACCTCCAGTGCTAATTATCGTTGTAATATCTGATGATGAGATATTGATTGTTTCCGAACTCCACTGTGGAAATGGTGTTTGCCAAATAACATCGGTTCCATTACTTTGAGTTAACACATCACCAACATTGCCATCACTTGTTGGCATATTATATGAATTATTAATTCTTACATATCCATCCCTATGTATTGCAAAAAGTTCATCACCAGTTGAGGTTTCGGTAAACCTAAAAAGTCTAGTCCCAATAGCGCCAGACATTCCAGTTCTATCAATATTAATCGAATATCCATTTATTCCAGATCCTGGTGCTAACGTATAGTCCATTGTTGTTAAATCACTAAATAATAAACTATGACTATCTCCAGATAATATTCTATCACTAGTTAAAGTTCCATCAGAATTATAAATGGTATTACCGCTAATAACATCAGTTAATTGACTTATTGTCGCCTTATATGATGATCCATACGGACTTTGTGATAAATCACTAGTATCTACAATATGAATTAAATCTTGTGGGGTTACACCTGTTATTAATGTCCTATCTGTTAAACGTTGTTGTGCCATACAAATATAAATATCTAACCTTCAAAAATATACTCAGTACCATCCTCAAATATGAAAGCGTCTCCATCTTCGAATATTTTATAAACTAAGTCGCATTGTACTAATATGAACTTTTCACAACCATTAGAATCTACAATTTTAATTAGTAAAGATTCAACATTATCTAATGGTGGTGGTACTATAAAACTATATGCTGGTGGAATTGTTGTACCACCTGAAACTAAATAACAATATGTGTTTGTAATATCACAAACGTAAATATCATATGTTGGTGTGCCACTAACTGTTGATATTGTAATTTGATTTGCCATATTCAATAAATATTTTTATCATTAAGGAACTACATTAATTCTATCAGACTCCTCCATATTTTGAGTAATTAAATCGTATCCACCATTCTCATCTGGAATAGTCCAGTTAGTACCATCCCAAACACCATTCTCACCCATTCTCCACCAATGGTCAGGAATAGTAGATAAATCATTCAAGTTACCTGGAGTACCATTATTATATATTTGACTAAGGTTGTTTCTTTGATCAGATCCCCAAATAGCAAATTCATCTATAATACTAACCGTTCCTACAGCAGTTGGTGATGCCGCCGCAATTACAAATGTAGATGTTGCTGTATATAATGTAGCCCCACCAGATGGTGATATAGTAGTAACATCGACCCCATTTATATACACTTTACCACCTAAACTACTATAACACCATAAAATATGATTCCATTTGTTTGGTAATAAACTTGAGGTATCCCCCCTTGTAAACCCAATAGTTAATAGATTAACACTAAAATTTATAATTGAACTTGATGTATTATTAATAGTTGAAGCGAATTGTTGATATGCGGTAGTTGCACCTTGTGAACTTTTATTAGCAAATAAAAACCCATTTAGATTATTACCCTTTACCCAAAAACTAATAGACAATTCTTGTAATCCATCAAAAGTAGACAATGTAGATGAACCAACTAATCTTTCATTAGTCCCACCAAAGTCTAAAGCAAATTCAGAAAATGGTTGATTTATTTTTAATAATGATGTCCCCCCATCATTAATTAATTTCCCATTATATGTTATAAATTTTTCCATATATTAAAACATTAATAAAAAATTATTTTTATATGCAACTGTAGAATCTACATAACATGTTGAGTTATTAACAGTTAATGCAATAGAAACGTTACCATGACCACCAGCCCTCCTTATTTCACTACTAACACGAATTATATCACCATAATTCCAGGTTGTGGATAGTGTAAATGAACCGGTTTTAATTCCAATAGTTGTATATATTGTACTATATGCAGAACTTGCTTGAACCACACCACTACTATTAACACGTTCTAATCTAAAACGACCTTCAATTGTACCAGAAATAGCATTTATATTAATTGAAAATGGAAATGAGGTACCATTAATAAAATTATTTACTGTTTGTTGCCAAGCAATAACCTCTGTAAATGTAGTTGAATTTAAGTTAATTGACGATAGTGTTGTTGTAGAACCCACATCCGTTGATAGGTCATATATAATGCCACCAGTTCCAGTATTAGTCTGTGTATCTTTTAAATAATATCTTAAAACACTCATATCAAACCAATTTGTCTAGCTTCATCATCTGGAATCATAACACCTTTTAAAATGTGTAACCCATTTTTATCAGATTTTTCACCCATAAATCTGCAATCATCATCCCAATTGTAATAACAATCCATTAAACCTTCGTATTGTATTTCAGTATAACCTTCTAATAATCTATTAGTCTCTTCATCAATGGCTAATTGTCCTGTGTTATTAAAACAACCATATTCATTACCGTTAACCCAATAATTATCATAACCCTTTAGGGTATGAATCATACCATCTTTTTTAACCATTACAAAAATAACATTTTCTATTGGTAGATTCTCCCAAGACATTTCACTAGATGTTATACTAGATAAAGGTAAACTACCTAAATAATATTTAACTTCCCATTCCATAATTAAACTTGTTCAGATACAGAGACTACATCCCAAAAACTTTCAGTGTTATTGTATATACAACCAAAATATAATGTTCTATTTATTGTTGTAGTTGTTGGTAAACTAACCCCAAACGCCCTCCAAAGAGCACTATACGATAATGCCCTTGCGGTTCCATTATCCCTAATTCTTATAATTAATTTCTGTCCTGGTGATGGTGTCCCTGTTGGAGTACCAAAGGCGGTTGCGGTTGATAGTGCGGTTATATTGTATTGATCTGTTACATCAATATCTGGTGTTATTGTTGCGGTACTAGTTGTACTAACCACTCTAGGTGTGATACTAACATCACTAATACTACCAGAAGTTGCGGTTAATGTTGTAACATTTAAAGACGTACCTGTAATACCTCCTTCTGAAACTATATTGTCAATTATAAATTGTCCCATATTATATTATTTTATACTTCTCCATGTTTTACACAAATCCAGTCAACATCCTCAGTAAATGAAGCATTTGCGTTTGAGTTTATAACAAATCCTGACGATGTTTTTGATTCATATGTAAAGTTTCTATTTATTTCTGATGATAATGATATTGAGTAATTTGCATCTGCAAATGAGGTGCTAAATGTCACAGTAAATGTTTTAGGGTTACCTGCAAAACTAGATCCCGCAACACTACCCGCCTTTGTAGATAACCCACCACTAGATGATCCTGTATAAGATACAGTAAAGTTAGGATATGTTCCTGTGATGCCAATATCAGTACCACCAACAATAGTTACAGTTTGATCGGGTGCGGTATTAATTAATGTTATATCTCCCGTTGTCGTATCACCTGATAAACCTGTTCCTGCGGTTACTGATGTTACACCACCAGATGTGAATCCTGTTACAACAACGTCATTACCATCGTTTCTTGTCAAAGTTAATGTATTGGCGGCATATGTGCCTCCAGTTACATAATAATCGGTAAATCCAGTAATGTTAAATGAAGAATCTTGTCTATTAAGAGTTAAAGTACTCCCAACAAGTGTACCACCAGTTACATAATAATCAGTAAACCCAGTAATAGTAAAAGAGGCGTCTTGTCTTTGTAATAATATTTTATTACCATCAAAAGTTCCGCCAGTAACATAAAAGTCCTCCCATCCTGTAACATTTAAAGTGCTTCCATCATTTGATTGAAGTTTAAGTGTTTTTGATGGCGTATTATAAGTAACCCCAGTTAAAGGTATTGCCTTAGTAATCCAAGGATCGTTAATACCGATAGCTATTGGGGTAGGTGCTGGTGCTACACTCATTTGTGTTAACCCTAAAGAACCTAATTTAGCTGAAGAAATCCAACTATCAAGTGTACCGCCAACATCTGCATAAGGTATAGCATTTGCGGATGGAGTTGTAGTCCCAACAGGGTCAGCACCCCCAAATTGATGTCTTGCTGCGTGTGCCGTAACATCGACACCATCAACTAAATTAACATTAGTAATATTATTACCACCAACATCAAGGTTTCCTGACATACTTCTAGCACCATCAGCTAATAGATATTGTGGGTGATCATCAGCAGTTAAACCTAATAAGTTTCCATGAACAGATGATGCGTTTACACCACCAGCTCTAAACCCAACGGTTGGCCTAATATCTTCTATTTGTGTAAATCCACTAGTACCTTCTTTAATATATATTGATGCTACTTGTGCAACTGAATCAATAAAATATGATGGAGGTGTTGGTAATAATGCGTCTTCTGCCTGAACTAATGTCGAATATTCATTTTGACCTAAAACCAACATATATTGTTCGTTGATACCCTCACCAACAACATATAAACTATGTTTTGTATAATACCCAGAAGTTAGCCCTGTTAATGTACCATTGTTGTCGTATTGTGTATTATTAACTAATGTTGTTGCTGATGTTACCCAAGTGGATCCTGTGCCATTTCTGTAGTATTGAGTGAATGTAACACCCGTACCACCCATTGGTAAATATTCGTTTGTTGAAAAGTAATATTCTCCTTCTGTAACATCTAAAGTAAATGGTGTTGTACCTTCTGTTACAATAGAACCTATTGCGTATATTGGACCAAGAGCCTCTCTAAATAAACTAGCAAATCTATTCGATGTATGTTCAGCATTAAGTGGTGAACTATCAATAAATAAAACATTTGA
>Ga0222714_10006229_pt1 | contig 11182 bp, 9 predicted proteins | sample C33_3DmetaG_FD_165048 | JGI IMG/M metagenome (GOLD analysis project Ga0222714, IMG submission 165048) | Estuarine water microbial communities from San Francisco Bay, California, United States - C33_3D | ecosystem: Environmental > Aquatic > Marine > Unclassified | place: USA: California... | reverse complement strand
AGACGTGTTATGGCTGTCGTGGGCGCTGATGCAGATGGAGTTAAGCTCTCGCGCTCTGCAGAATTCATCGCGCTTGAAGGTACCGGAACATATACCGTGCTGTTCAAGGATGCATTCATATCTGAGACTGACATTATTGCCGAAAATGCTGCTGAGTTCGTTCCCAAGATAAGGCAAGGCTTTGTTCTGTTGCAGTTTGGGATGGGCCTTGGACTGGCACGTGGTGTTGCAAAAAGCATGGTAAAACAAGTTGCATCTGCCAAAAACGCTCAATGGCTTCCCTTAACTCCAGATGCAATTTTTGATCGAGTTTTCGCTCTTGAAACTAAGGTAAGAGAGCTTGCCGCATCAGCCGCTGACACCGGTAGAGGCGCTTTCTTAAATGTTTTGCGTGCACGTCTGCAAGTTGCTGAGTTAGCGATGTCTGCTGCACAAGCTGGGGCGTTACAGGCAGGTGCCGGTGGTTACATCGTTGGGTCTGAGCCCAATAGGCGGCAGAGAGAAGCCCTCTTTATGGGTATTCTGACCCCTTCGGTTAAGCACATAACTATGGAGTTGGCTCGAGGCTGACAGATAGTTTGATTGTCAAATCCCCTGTTAATAAGAAAGTGAATGGTTGCCTGACCACGAAGATAACACTCTAAATACTTCAGACTGGCTATGAAGTTGCAGCGACTAGACCAAGCTTTTGGCATAGATAATCTGGGTTAGTTTTCGGGTGGCGGCCGTCGAAGCAACAAAGACAGAGGTATAGCAACTGCTGCAGTTATTGCCATCAGCAAAAAGGCATTCATGTAGCCAACCATCGCCGCTTGCCGGCTCATTTCTCCAGATATTTGTATTAACCCGCTTATCGAAGAGGTGTCCCAATTGCTCAAACTGTCCGCATCCCGCGTTAATTCACGGAACGGTGTGACGAATTCTGCAAGCTCCGCGTAATTGATGGACTTGCTTCTCAGCAGAACCAGGACAGACATTGAAATAAAAAGGCTGGAGCCAAAGTTACGCATCATCGTAAAAACAGCTGACCCTTCGGTAATTTGCTCTCGAGGCAGGGTAGAGAACGCCATTACCGCCATTGGCGTGAAAACAACGCTATTACCCAGCCCCATTAAGTAATGGCTCCAGAATATGCTGAAGTCCGTTACATTCATGTCGAACGATGCCATCCAAAAACAGCCAACCGCTTGTATTGCGAAGCCAGCAGCAATCGCAAATCTAGGGGCAATTTGCGTCAGCCGCGATATGAAGAAAAAGGCTGTCCAATTTCCGAGGCCTCGCGCGGAAATAAGCGTGCTGATTGCGTCTTCTGGATACCCGCGCAAATCGTGTAGCAACGTTGGAAATAATACTAAAGTCGTGAAGCTCAGCATCCCAACCACAAATGCAATTAGTGTGCCGATAGCGAAGTTCCGATCCATTAGAAGGGAAGGGCTGAGGAAGGGCTGCTCGGCCGTCAAGCACTGAGCAACGAAAACCCAAGCCGAAAGGGCTCCTAGGAAAGTGCAAATAATGATTGTCGGGGAACTGAACCAGTCGAGTTTGTGACCTCGATCAAAGATGAGCTGTGCGCAAAGTAGAGCGCAGGAAAGTGCTAGAAAACCGATCCAATCGAGCCGCACTTTCTTCACAAGATCATAACCACGAAGGGCTGACCAGGTGCAGATAAGCGTTAAAATAGCCGGGGGAATTATCATGAAGAAAACAGCTCGCCAGTTCCATATTTCGGTTACATAAGCTCCAACAACTGGGCCAATTACTGGACCAAAAACTGAACCGACACCCCACATAACAAGAGCAAACGGCTGCAAGTGCCGAGGAAAAGTGGCAAGAAGGATTGCTTGGCCAAGAGGGGCAATCGGTGCGCCGAATGCACCTTGCAAAACTCGAGCAAAAATGAGGCTCTCAAGTCCCTGAGCAAAACCACAAAGTGCAGACGCAATTGTAAAACCTGCAACAGTGCCAAACATCATTTTCCGCCACCCCACATATCCAGCAAGCCAAGCTGTCAGTGGGGTTACAATGGCGGCTGCCATTAAATTCAGTGTGATTATCCAGGAGATTTCATCCTGCGTTGCAGAGAAAGTTCCCCGCATTTGCGGTAAGACTAAGTTAGCAACGGTGATAGTCATGCCGTAAAGCATGTTGGCCAATTGAACCATTAGCAGTATCAGCCACTGCTGGCCTGTTAGGTCGATGAAAGCGAACCGGCGGCGTTTTGCCGGTGCTTCTAAATCTGGCATCAGGGCGATTTAACCAAGGAGGTTGACTAGCTACACTAGTACCTACCTTCATCGCTGTCAGCTTGGTTTTTCGGCGGCCACATTTTTGGCCCTTTAAACCTGGGCTACATCGCGATCCAAAAGATCTAAATAGAGTTTCTGTAGCTTGGTTGTCATTTTTCCCAGTTGGCCATTTCCAATCTTTCGGCCATCAACGATGCCAACGGGTGCCACCCCAGCAAAAGTACCCGTCACGAAGGCTTCATCAGCGTTATAAACATCGGTCAAACTGAAATTCTTTTCCAATGCTGGAATTTGGTTTGCATGGGCAAGCTCAAGGACATTTCTGCGTGTGATACCATCCAAGCAGTAGTCTCCAGTTGACGTCCAGATTTCGCCTTTCCGTACGATAAAAAAGTGAACAGAATTGCAGGTAGCCACGAACCCTTGCGGATCAAGCATTAACGCCTCGTCGGCACCTGCCTTATCAGCTTGTATACAGGCAAAAATACAATTCAGCTTTGAATGTGTGTTCAGGCTAGGGTCTTGAACATCAGGTGCGCCACGACGGATATGGACAGTATGAAGGTTCAAGGGTGTGGTTGCTGTTTCTTCTCTCGCAGCCTTCCATTCTGGAATGATCACAATCGTCGGTCCTGAAATGGTGACCCTAGGATGTTGATACGGTGTCGACTTCAAGCCTCGAGAAACCATAAGGCGAATATGTACCCCAGTGTCCATCCCATTTGTTCTGCAAACGGCCATGATCCTTTCGGCTAACTCAGGCTTGGAGAGACCAAGGTCAAAGTCGAGCGTTTTGGCACCTTCCCAGAGGCGATCAAGATGTGCATCTAGGAATGCTAGGCCACCTTTGTGGAGGCGGATACCTTCCCAAACGCCATCGCCAAGCATGAAGGCTGAATCAAAAACGGAAACTGTAGCCTCTGCTCGTCGTTTATGAACGCCATTTATATCTATTAAAATCTCGGCATTTCGTGGGTCGTCTAGGTAGTCATGAGTGCCCATGGATTGCCTCCTGCGATTAGAAAAACGATTGAGAATTTAGATCATTTAAATGGTAGCAGTCGCCATTCCCACCTTCGGGTTAGGAAAACATGGCATTTTCTCATCAAGAGTTTGGTTTCACAAAATTGCAAAGTTTATCGATTGCGTATCTTTGACGCTGACCTTCAGGGATTGCACTTGGAAAAAACAGAGAAAAAGACTAGGAGAAAGGTGTCTAGCGGAAGGTACAAAGGTTGCGTTAGAGTTGAGTGTTTGTAGTGCGTTTTTATAGAGCATCGTTGCATCGCCGATATTGATACAGGCAGATCTGCCGACTGAGGAGTGGGTCATTGAAGATTGGAGTGCCGAGAGAGGTATCTCAGGGTGAAAATAGGGTAGCCATGACCCCGGCTTCTGCCCGAGATCTCCAGAAACTTGGTCATGGATGCTTCGTTCAGGCAGGGGCAGGGATAGCGGCTGGTTTTTCGGATAAAGCTTATGAAGAGGCAGGAGCCACAGTTGTGGCCGATGCGGGCCAGCTTTGGAAAGATGCAGACGTCGTCGTCAAGGTGCGTCCTCCTTCAGATACTGAGGTGGGGCTTCTTTCTAAGGGTTAAACTCTTATTTCGCTATTCTATCCCAGTCAGAACGGCGATCTGATGGATAGAGTTAATATTCAGGGCGCGACTGCTGTCGCGATGGACATGGTCCCGCGCATTAGTCGAGCGCAAAAGATGGATGCGCTCTCCTCAATGGCCAACATTGCTGGTTACCGCGCGGTTATCGAGGCCAGCAACAACTTTGGCCGTTTTTTTACAGGCCAAGTGACTGCCGCTGGTAAAGTGCCCCCCGCCAAGGTGCTCGTCATCGGTGCGGGCGTCGCAGGCTTGGCTGCTATTGGCACATCAACTTCCTTGGGTGCTATTACCTACGCGTTTGATGTCCGCCCTGAAGTGGCAGAACAGATTGAATCGATGGGCGCGGAATTTGTTTTCTTAGAATTTGAGCAAAGTCAGGACTCATCAGCGACGGGTGGGTATGCGGCGCCATCCTCACCAGAATTCCGTGAAAAACAGCTAGCGAAATTTCGTGAGCTGGCTCCCGAAGTTGATATCGTCATTTCGACGGCGTTAATTCCCGGCAGAGACGCTCCGAAGCTTTGGCTAAAGGATATGGTCGAGGCGATGAAACCAGGCTCGGTTATAGTAGACCTTGCAGCCGAACGTGGTGGTAACTGCGACCTCACCGTTGCAGACGAAAAAGTGGTCTCTGAGAATGGTGTTACCATCATTGGTTACACTGATTTTCCTAGTAGGATGGCGTCACAAGCTTCTACGCTGTATTCCACAAATATTCGCCACATGATTTCTGACCTTACGCCCAATAAGGACGGCGTCATTGTCCACGACATGGAAGATGATGTGATACGCGGGGCAACGATAACTTTCGATGGCGCTATTACCTTTCCTCCTCCACCTCCTAAAATTCAAGCAATTGCTGCAGTAAACAAGGACAAGCCAAAAGAGCTTTCTGCAGAAGAGAAGAGGGCGGCTGAAGTTGCTGCGATGGCTAAAGCTGGCCGGCAACAGACGTTCCTTCTTGTCGCTGGCGCTATTTTGATGGGTATCATCGGCATTTACGCTCCACCTAGCTTTATGCAGCACTTCATTGTTTTTGTTCTGTCGGTTTTTGTGGGTTTCCAAGTCATCTGGGGTGTTGCGCATTCCCTGCATACCCCTCTTATGGCCATTACCAATGCAATATCTGGAATTATTATCATTGGCGCTCTCCTCCAGCTTGAGGCAAATTTACCAATTGTGACCATACTTGCCTGTGTCTCGGTGCTTATCGCCACCATTAATATCGTAGGTGGATTTATGGTTACTCGTCGTATGCTTCAAATGTTCCAGAAATCCTGATTGGGCGCAGCGAATAATGTCTTTTGAATTGCAAACTGCCGCCTATATCGCTGCGACTGTTTTATTTATCCTCGCCCTAGGTGGGTTGAGGAACCAGGAGAGTGCAAAGCGCGCAGTCTGGTTTGGTATCGTGGGTATGGCGATAGCCTTCCTAGCCACTATTTTTGGCCCAGGTGTTGCGATCGATGCGGTGCTGGTGATTACCGTCGCAGTCGGCGCAGTGATTGGCGTAATCGTAGCTCGGCGGGTCGAAATGACTGGTATGCCAGAGCTTGTGGCCGCCCTGCATAGTTTTGTTGGTCTGGCTGCAGTCTTTATCGGTCTGAACTCAGACATGACGGCGCATGAATTTTCTACTCACGCCGAACAAGTTATTCACGAGGTCGAGATTTTCCTGGGTGTGTTTATTGGTGCGATTACATTCACCGGCTCAATTATCGCTTATGGAAAGCTCTCAGGTAAAATCGATGGAAAGGCGTTGATACTTCCAGGCCGCCACGTTTGGAATGTAGTGATGGTCATCGTCTCCTTTGTACTGATGGTTCTCTACATTCAAGGCGCTGGTTCTTGGACGTTATATCTGATGACCTTGCTTGCCTTAGTGATTGGCGCACATCTGGTAATGGCAATTGGTGGCGGGGATATGCCAGTCGTCGTCTCGATGTTGAACAGCTACTCTGGTTGGGCAGCGTCAGCTACTGGCTTCTTGCTAGGCAACGACCTCCTCATTGTAACAGGGGCATTGGTTGGCTCCTCTGGTGCCATTCTCTCCTACATCATGTGCGTTGCAATGAACCGGAAATTTCTCTCTGTGATCCTTGGTGGTTTTGGCACAGTAAACGGACCGGCAATGGAAGTTGATGGCGAGATGATCGCAATTGATGCCGATGGAGTTGCCGCAGCTCTTAATGATGCAGACACGGTGATCATCGTGCCGGGTTATGGGATGGCAGTTGCGCAGGCCCAGCGGGCGGTTGCGGAACTTACTCAGAGACTTCGGGCTAAAGGTAAGACAGTTCGTTTTGGCATCCACCCGGTAGCCGGTCGTCTACCGGGCCATATGAATGTATTGCTGGCTGAAGCGAAAGTACCCTACGACATCGTCTTAGAAATGGACGAGATCAACGATGATTTTCCTCAAACTGATGTTACAATAATCATCGGCTCTAATGACATCGTGAACCCTGCTGCTCAGGAAGATCCCAATAGTCCGATTGCCGGCATGCCAGTCCTCGAAGTTTGGAAGTCCAGGCAGGTCTTTGTATCCAAGCGAGGCCAAGGTACGGGGTATTCTGGTATCGAGAATCCACTTTTCTATAAAGAGAACACACGTATGTTCTACGGCGACGCCAAGAAGAGCCTCGACGAGTTATTGCCAAAAATCTCTTAAAACGGCTCATATTCTGGGCGGAAGTTGAATAGGATTTTATTCGCCAGATTCCGACGCAACAGGAACGAGCTTCAAACTAATTTATAGGCCAGGCTTATGATTTGGCCTGCGCTGCCATCGACGGGCTTGATAGAAGGACCCTGCTTCCGAGAAGTATAATCAAAGCGCATGACATCAGGACGTAAAACAGGCCATCAAATCCCCAATTGGACTGAACAATCGCTATCAATGGAAGAGCGCCCGAGAAGGCAAGAAAGCTGACCATGTAGCGAAAACCAAACGCGCGCGAACGAGATTGCTGTGAGGCAGTGGTGCCAATTAAGAAGTCGTTCACTGGCACTTGGCCAAATACGCCCAGCATCACTCCCAAGGCCACTGCCAATACGGCGAGGTCAGTTAAGCCCGGCATCATCAACAAAGTGATTATTTGGACGATGGTAACAAGAGCAAGTGTTGGGCGCGCGCCGGCACGGTCAAGTAGATAGCCAGTGACAAGTTGTGCGAGAGATGCAGTGGCAAAAACCAGGAATGCTAGACCACCGATGACTGATGCGGACTCCATCTTCAAAGAGGAAAATATTGCCGCGATTCTATCGGCTAGCCCCACAAGCCGCTCCTCAAAGATTTCTGGCAATGCAACTGTGCTTGATTGAAACACGATGCTTCCTAAAACAGCAGTCATGTAAACGCATAATAACACGCGCCACATTGGGCCGTAATAAGCTGGCTTTGTTGCTGCGGCACCACCAGCAGGGGCTACAGCCATTGCCTCGATATCTCGGGATACTGCCCAGTAAGGCAACGCAAAAAGGATCGAAATTACGCCAGGCACGAAAAACGCTGCCCGCCACCCCGCCAGATCGATCATCACGCCTGTTACCAAAGCAGCGCAGCCCACTCCGAGATTGCCCCAGATACCATTAACGGCCAGTCGCATGCCGGTCTTTTTCCAGCGCGCTGTTACTATGGCGAGACCAACGGGGTGATAGATTGCTCCAAAAATGCCAATGCAGAGCAATCCTGCCCCCATTTGCAGTGGTGTTTGAGCAAAACTGGTAAGTATTGAGGAGAGGCCAATACCAATAAAGAAAACCACCATCATGCGGTCCCGGCCATAGCGGTCGGCAAGGATGCCCATTGGCAGTGAACAGAGAGCAAAGGCTGTGAAACCTGGGGTGCCGTATACCAATAATTCTGCATAGCTCATGCCCCAGCCCGCGCTGAGTGCTAGAGCCGCAACAGTCGCGAAGATGAGCATGAAGTAGTGGTCTAAGAAGTGACCTACATTCAGAAGTAAAAAGTATTTAGTGTCGCGCGTAACCATCTCAGCCTCACAGCTATTTTAGATAGATTGCAACAGGTCGGCTGTCGATGTAAGGACATATATCGTCGAGGAATGGACAAAAACATAAAATCTTTATATGCGCAGTATAGATCCGAGCGATTATCAAGATCTTCCTCAGAACCTTGCCGTAATGGCAAAACGTTTTGCTGATGGATTTGTAATCAAACCACATCAACATTTGAGAGATCAACTCATCTACGCGGTTTCGGGTGTAATGCGGATTGGTACACCCGAGGATGCTTGGGTAGTGCCCCCTGACCGTGCCTTGTTAATGCCAGCAGGTATCGAGCACAGCATAGAAGTTTGTGGTGATGTGGAGATGAGGACTCTCTATATAGCTTCAACCATTCCAACCAAAATCAAGGTTCTGATGGTCAGTCCTCTATTGCGTGAATTGATCACGGCACTTGCGTTTGAGCCAATGGATTATTCCGGTAACAGACGTGCTGAGCAGATAGCAGAACTTATAACGACTGAATTAGCTGCCGCCACGGCATTGCCACTAAACATTCCCCTACCACGCGATAGTCGGCTGCAACAGGTTTGCCAGCGGCTTCTCATCAATCCATCTTTAATGTTGTCTTTGGAAGAATTGGCAGAACAAACCGGCGCTTCTCCCAAGACGCTTGCCCGTCTATGCAGAAGCGATCTTGGTATGACCTTTTCGGTCTGGCGCCGCCGTGTTCGCTTTTCCAAGGCCTTTGAACTTTTGGGTAGCAATCATCCGATTAAAGATGTTGCAAGAAGATGTGGATATGAGAGTCCTAGTGCCTTTACGTTTGCTTTCAAAAAAGAATTTGGAGCTTCACCGACAGGTTTCCGGGAAGACTGGCCGTTTGATATAGATTGAGAAATGAGTTGCCCCAATGAATTTCGGCTACGGAATCTCTATCCAACCATGACCTTCATTGATGACCTTGGATACCCAAGGAACCATCCAAGCAATAAACGCTTCATAGTCGCCGGTCGATGACCACTCAACAGATGTTATTGGCTGATTGGCCTGTGCGTCAGAATTGGGGGTAGTGAAGATACCTCGTGCGACAAATTCAGAGTTCCCATCTCCAATTTGCAGCTCAATAAATTCCAAGCCTCCTGCACCAGTATCTGGCAGGGCCCGATATCGCATGCGAACTGGTTCACCATCCCATGATGTTTTTAGGTCAGTGCCCGGTGTACTTCGCCACAATTCTTCAAGTTGATCGAAGAATGTTTGCCAGACAAACATCAAGGTGTCGTGCATGTCATCAAGTGTTGGCAGGTCGCTAGGATCAGACATCAAATGGGGTTCTTTTTGGATCCACTAGCTTGGAAGTACGCGAAACGGCACTTAGATATTCACGTTATGACACGTTACACTAGGGCAACTTGTTCGAGTGGCGGATTGCGGCTTTCTGGAAGGTGATCATAGAGATCTGCAATGAGATCACGTTTTAGGCTAGAATGGCATGGCTCATCCCAAAGATTTTGGAATTGTTTAGGGTCATTTGTCAGGTCATAGAGCTCACCTTCGCTGCCATCATGCACGGAGCCAGGTTCGCAAGCAGTTAGTACGTAGCCGTCTCTGCATAATGTGCGAAGAGTTATGCTCTCTCCAGCAAAGCCTCCATCCCACTCAGTTATGACCCTTTCACGATTGTTCTTTGCAGATGTTGGGAGAGGCGCACCTTGCATCCGTGGGTCTGGCTTCACTCCAACTGCCTGGGCTATCGTGCGAGCAATATCCACATGCCCAACCGGTTGAGACACCACAGCAGGGGCAATTCTAGCAGATGGAGCTGGTCGCCAAATCATGGGCAGGCGCATCAGGGCGTCAACGTGGTAAGGTCCCTTGAATAGCATGCCGAAGTCACCCTGGAATTCGCCATGATCGGCGGTGTAAATGACGTCGAGATCTTCGCCCCACCCTCGTTCGTTGATCCGGCTAAGAACACGACCCAAGGCATCATCAATTAGCTCATTTTCGATGTGACACATGGCATTGACCTCACGAATTTGGTCAGCCGTCATTTGAGCTGGCACGAAATTCTTGGGAACTTCATAAGCGAATTGTCTGCGGCCAAGATACCAGTCAAGCCAGTGACGGGGCTTGCCCTCTAATACCTTTATAGTTGCCTCAACGCTTCCAGGATAAGCATCTGGCAAATCAAGATCTCGCCAATTGCAACGCCCAAGCTCTGAAGAAGGCGGGTCCCAAGGGTGATGTGGGTCTGGGAAGCTCATCCAGCAAAACCAATCTGCGTCAGTCTCCAAGCTGTTCAACCAGGCAATAGTGCGATCTGCCACCCAATTTGTATGATAGAGATCCTTTGAGATTGAATTATGCCAAACCTGTACTGCTCCCGTGTCACCTCCCGGTTTTCCGCTAATTTCCCTCTCAGGCGAAACGTACTCTTGAAATGATTGTGAGGCGCCCGGAGCAGTTTCTTCCAACCACTTAGGGTAATGGAATAGGCTCCTACCAGCTCTACCTGTGTGCCCGGCTAGCTCCATCCGATCAAACCCTCGATGAGGACCTGTTATATCTTGAGAGGCAGCATAGTTTTCAAAATAGGGTGCTCCTGGGGCGGAGGCTGGTTCAAAATGAGCTTTCCCAATAAGAGCTGTTTTGTATCCGGCTTGCTCTTTTAGAAGACGCGCAATGTCTGGCGTGTCTTCAGGAAGGGGAATCCCATTCATGCGAACGCCGTGAGTTCTGACATGTTGGCCAGAAATTATTGTTGCACGAGCCGGCATACAAACTACGTTCTGATTGTGCGCGCGGGTGTAGTTAATACCTTGAGAGGCAAGACCATCTATTATTGGCGTCCGAGCAATTTTACCACCATTGCATCCAAGTGCGTCGTGACGTTGTTGGTCTGCAGTGACTAGCAAAATTTTTCGACCCATGACTCTATTCCCTTAGTTTCTTATTGGCCCGTGAAAATGCCGGGTCTTTTTTCTCTGAATGCGGTAATTGCCTCTACATGGTCGTTGCTGGCGCGTGCGACTGCGATGTGAGAACTGACTAGATCAAAGGCTGTTGTCATATCCGAGACGAGGCTTTGGTCAATTAACCGCTTGACCTGCCGAACCGAATAGGGAGGCATAGCAACAATTTTTGCGGCGAGCTTTCTTGTCTCAGACATTAGATCTTCATCTGGGTAGACGTGGCTTACCAGGCCTATTTCTAGAGCCTGTTCAGCATTAACAAATGCTGCCGTCCAAAACATCTCAAGTGAACGAGCGCGGCCAATTATACGTGGCAGGAAGTAACCACCACCACCACCGGGCAGTAACCCAATTCGGCAATATGACTCAC
>Ga0222714_10006225_pt1 | contig 11189 bp, 11 predicted proteins | sample C33_3DmetaG_FD_165048 | JGI IMG/M metagenome (GOLD analysis project Ga0222714, IMG submission 165048) | Estuarine water microbial communities from San Francisco Bay, California, United States - C33_3D | ecosystem: Environmental > Aquatic > Marine > Unclassified | place: USA: California... | reverse complement strand
GGAAATAAAATGGCATTACTAAAACCATTCGAAGAAGTGACAGGCGTCGAAACCGTCTACTGGAAACTATCGTCATTTGTGTGTAAAGGGTTTGAAAGCCCCGGGCACGAAACGGTGGAGTTTTTCTTGGCGGGCTATTTAACGCAGGAAAAACGGTTGAATGACTACATGCCTACCAAAACTATTAGGTACAGTGCTCCGTTGTCCGTGGTCTGTGATGAGAATGGGCGTATTGATCGGGCCCTGATTTATGCCCATATAAAAAACATGCCAGAGTTCGATGGTGCGTTAGACGTTTAAGGGAAAGCTATGAGCATCCAGATTGACCACACAGTAAGTCAGATCACGCAAGATACCGGTAGTGGTTTGACACAGGCCAATGGTACAAACTCTCGTACAGGTTTACGGGACATCAAGCTGGTTCGTAACGTTGAAATAACGTATGCGGAGCTGACATCCCAGTGTGCTGACCTGCTTAACATTTACTCAATGTGCTACAACAATGATGGCACGATTTTGTATTTGGTTGAGGGCAGCACGTCTACGGCAAGTAGCGATGCGCGTAAAACAATTCGCATCCACTACACAACGTTGAGCACAGCCTACGATGTATCGACTAAAAATACGTGGAGCTATTTGGATATTGTTTTAAACACGACCCCCAATACCAATTACAACGCTGTCCATACCAGCATGCAGTTCGGGGACAGTGGGAATTATCTGTATATTTATACTTGCTATCGTTTTTACGCAGCTCCGGACGGTATTACTTGGTATTACTGGTACCCCTACATTGAGCGCCATACGTTGAGTACGCCATACGACATCACGACGGCGTCATACGATAGTCACTACACCATTTACAGTTATACCTCTAGTGGTAGCACCGATCAGCGCACCGGGCACATGGCGCCCAGTTTCGCGATGAACGCGGATTACTTAACTTGGGGCTACTACACTCAAGCGTATAGTCTACCCACCCCATCAAGCTGGGCGCTTCCAACATCTTCCGCAGGAGCGCAGAGTCAAACCTATAGCTATATCGACACCGGCTACACCCCGTATAGCTGGTGGTATGAAAACAGCGGAACGGAAGCGTTCGTTTATGCTAGTGCGGCTCCTGCAGATGGGCGGGCGTATGCATACGCCACAACTATTGGTCAACTCACTTCCTTGCCTACCACTAACCGGGTAACGAGTGCAAGTACTTACTACTATCTTAGTAATTATTTAACGGACCATGTGCATGGCAATAGCTTTGCTTCGCAAGAGTTCTACTCATATAACCTTAGTACAGCCTATAAATTGGCGCTTGAGGGGGTCGATGAACTTTTAAATCCGCGTTTTAGAAACTACCGTCCATCTAATAGTTCCACGGATGTGAGTAGTTACAACCTGCCGTATACTATTCGATACAACTATTGGTCAGGAAACATGGTGCCGCACGGCGACACATACACCAATGGCGTATCCCGCTTAAACCTTTATACCCCTGCAAACGCCACCTATAACGTTAATGTTGGGCAGGAACTTAGCATTGATCAATACGGCTTTGGCATCGGTACGCTGAAGACTTCGGGGGTTGAAGAACTAAAAACGTACTCAAAGAAATTCCAAGTCAATGCGCCTGTTGTAGTGATTGGGGGCAGCTCTATTAACGCAGAGACAGACCAGTCTTTACGAGCGCTGCAGTTCCAGAAAATATTTATTGGTACGGCTTCAGATTACTACAGTAACTATTATCTAGCCCCCCGTATCTACATCGGGTATAAATATGCTTCAGGAACCCCGGACAGTAAGATATGGATAGGGGAACCGAATGGGAGTACCTATATTAGCGGGTCCGTGTACCTAGGCGGGCGATCTTCTTCCAGTGCGATTAACCCAACCTTAGTCGTTAGCACGTTGGACATATCAACTGCATATGGCTATCTTAATATTTTCGGTTCTTCTAATTCAAATCCGATTACGCCAAATGCGCCGGGTATAACTGCTCTTGGAAGTGCTACGAACATAGACATTGAGCTTAACCCTAAAGGCACGGGGCGCGTTGCTTTTGGTACATACACGGCTGGCGCAGTATCCCAGACAGGGTATATTTTTATTAAAGATTCGTCAGGCAATTCTCGCAGATTACTCGTAGGATAAAGGAAACAAAATGGCTTTAGCACAAGATTTGGAAACCCCCGCAGGTATTGTTTGTCAGTATTGGCGGATTGGAGAGTATCGTGTGGTCTTCTCCCATGTCGGGTGGAGCCGCGTTTATGTCAGTCTGCTGGGCTTTTTAACCGCTGAGAAACGAGCAGCAGGCAAGGACCCGTTTGACAGCAGAACAATTGAGATTGAGGTGGGAGAGGTATCCGATGAAAACGGCGGTATTTCTCGGGCCTCGATCTACGCGTGGATCAAAACCAACGGTGATTTTGTAGACGCTGCTGACGTTTAAGAAAGGAGAAAAGATGGAAAAAGCAAAAGCTCTGCCTAAGGGTGCTGCGGAAAAAATTAAAAACTATATTAAAGAGGTCACTACTCCTCTGCCCGTTCCAGATCCAGACGTCAATGCCCACCAAGTGGGCGGGGACCATTATCTCAACAAAGCGATTGAGCCTTGGGACTACATCATTGCAAACAACCTTGGCTGGTGCGAGGGCAACATTGTTAAATATGTAAGCCGCTGGAAAGACAAAGGAGGCCGCGCTGATCTATTGAAAGCGCGGCACTACCTTGAAAAGCTACTTGAATCAGCTATCTAGCTTCACCCCAGTTAGCTCCGACTTCTACGTCGCAGCGGCTGGGAACTTCTAACTGTACCGCTTCTGCCATGATTTTGGACGCTTCAACAGCGTCCTCTTTTTTGTCCACGCTAATAACAACCTCGTCATGAACTTGTAAGAGCAACCGAAAGCCTGCCTGATGTAACGCTAACATGGCTTTTTTGGTTTGATCTGCAGCGGAGCCTTGGATAAGACGATTCAGGCCCTTATAGGTCATGGCCCGCTTGATCCGTGGTCCGTATTTCGCGGCGGCTTCTTCATAGGGCAGAGCCTTGTTTAACCCCCATTCCATGGGCTCCCAAAGCGGGAACCGGCATTTACGGCCTAGCAGGGTTCGAATAGCTCCGCCAGAAGCGGGGTGTTCGATTCTGCGCATAACGGCATTAACGGTGCCTTTAAGAAACGGGACTTTTGTGTAAAAGGTCTGGATCAACTGATCAGCCTCATCTAGTTCTAGGTCAAGTTGAGCGGCCAATTTGGCTTTGCCCATGCCGTACATCAATCCTAAACCGATTGTTTTTGCTTGCTTTCTTCCAATTCCTGCCATATCCGCGACCATTTGGTGGAAGTCGGTGTTGGGGTTTTCCCTATAGGCCTGAACCATTTCATGTGATCCGGGGAGCTCAAGTAGCGAAGAGTAGTGAACCAGAAGTCGCGGTTCTTGTGATGAAAAGTCATTTGATGCCCAAAGTTGTCCTTCTTCTGGGAGGAATAGCCCTCTAACCATCGGCCCGATTATTTCGTGCCGTGCAGGAACCTGCTGCAGGTTTGGGTTAGCCATGGATAGGCGCCCAGTGACTGTCCCCCCGTCATCGGAGCGAAGTTGATTAATGTGCGGATGTATGCGCCCAGTTTTGGCGCAAAACGATAAGTAGGGCTGCAGGAAAGTGCTGTGTGTTTTATTTGTTTCCCGTGCCTCAACTATAATTTTAGCAAGAGGATGCATTGCCGTATCGAGGAAGCCCTTCGTAAAGCTAGGGGCCCCCTTTTCTGTTTTAGCATAGGGAACACCAAGACGATCAAAAGCCGAGGCAATACTAGCTGCTGCCCAGATATCTACGGGTTGGCCTACCTGCTCCTTCATCTGTTTTAAGAGTGCTTTTTCCCGTTTTTTAAGCTGATCGATAAGCTGTTCGGCCTTATTTACGTCAAAGCGGATGCCCTTAGCGGTAATGTCCATCAAGACGGGAAAGACTTCTGTTTCTAGCTGAAAGATGGATTCCACCTCTTCTTTGCGTAGCAGTGTTTTGAAGTGTTGCCACAGCTTGAGTGTAAGTGTCGCATCTTGCTCCGCGTAAGCTCCAACATACATAGCAGGGAGCTTCCAAAGCTCTTTTTTAGGGTGAACGCCAAACTCCCCGGCGGCTTGCTTAAGACCTTGTTCGGACTTGACTTCCTTGAGGTAATCAAAACCAAGTGAATTCAAGCTAAAGCTGAACCGATTCTCATCTAACAAGGGTGCGGCAAGCATAGTGTCATAAACTGTTCCGTTGACCGTGAAGCCTGCTGCTCGAAGCCAACCGCAATCGTAGGCGGCGTTATGCATGACCTTATCGCAGGGGAGGGCCATTACGTCCCTTATCCAGCGCTCTACGCGATTTTTATCAAGGTTCCCACCTCCGGCATGGGCAACGGGGAAATAACCGCTCCAGCCGTCTACAGCAAGCGCGTAGCCCACAACGTAGCCGTCATTACGAGGCCACCCCGGGCCCATCGATTCCATGTTTGGATCGCATGTTTCCAAGTCGATTGCAATTTCGGAGGCTGTGCTCAAGTTAGGGAAAATATCCGGTGCCACCCAATCCGAGGGGGTTGGGAACATAGGGGCGGTCATACTTGAAAGCCTTTCTCAATGCGCTGTGGCAGCACAAGATGTAGGGATTGTTTTGCTCGGGTTATCCCTACATAGAACAATCGATTAACGTTATCAGAATTTTTAGATGCTTCATTTGCAAATTTAGGGCTTAGATCCATTAGAAGAAGCACGTTATCTGCTTCGCCCCCTTTTGCGGCGTGTATGGTGGATAACCGGATGCGCCCAGCCTCGGAAAATTTAGTCCCTCGACGCAGTATAGCCACTAAATAAGTTTTTTTGTCGTCAGGGATTTTTTCTAATGCGGTGTACCAAACCTCATCTGTTTGCAAACCGTAGTGAGCTTTTAACTCATCCATGGTATAGGTCTTCTCCGGATCCCCTGTTTTAAATGTCTTGTGGCCCCTAAGCACGGCCTCGGCCCCTAGTAGACGGTAAACGGCCTTGACGTTTTCGTAGCCAATAGCTTGGCCTTTGCGTAAGCGCTCCCAATCCTGTACCGCCTCAAGAATGTTTTGGCTAATGCTCATAACGCCGCCGCGCTCAAACAAGATGCCATTTGATTTCAGCCATTCATGGATAGGGTTTAGCATATAGTTAGTGGTTGCCATGATGAGCCATTGGCCCTTATCAATCGGCACATCCTCAAACCGCATGTAGCTGCGGACATGGCCTTCCACCTCCCGCGGCTTCCATACTTTTTCTTGCCTGTTTTTGATTCGTTGGATGATATCGTTTGCAAGTTTGTGGACAGTAGCAGGAACCCTGTAGCTTTGTTCCAGTATTTGGATTTCTCCGGAGAACGAAAGAAAACTATTAACGTCCGCACCAGCCCATGTAAAAATGGCTTGATCATCATCCCCCGCCACCCATACGCGCTTAGAACGTAAGCACAATTCCTCAACCATCTTCCATTGCAGTCTAGACAAATCCTGCGCTTCGTCTATGATTAGCACATCAAGCTCTGGGAGATGGTGGGGCTCCTGCACAATGCGCTCCAACATGTCCGTAAAGTCGAGCAAATTTCTAGCCGATTTATAGTGACGGTAACTTCGCTCTACGTATTCAAAGTGATGCCATTCAATATCTAGCGCCGATTGGTTGTAATGTTTACGTAAGTCAAGGCCCTTGATCCGCGCAATGTTGATCTCGTTCAGTACAGGGTTATCCGGGCGCAGCATGTCCATATCAGCATCATGCGACACCCTTAAATCGAGCCCTGCCTCTTTTGCAAATTCGCGAAAGTGCTCGGCGCTCATGACATCCTCTTTCTTTAGCGACAGGCAGTGAAAGGCAAGGCTGTGCAAGGTGCGGAAGTAGGGAAAATCTGTCTTAGCGTTTAGGTGCGGAAATTTCTGGATCGCCCGATCACGAGCTTCGTTTGCCGCCTTTCTGGTGAAAGAAAAGTAACCCATTTTTACAGAGGGCACACCCTTTTCCAGCTCGGCGTCAACCACGTTGAGCAGGTAAGTAGTCTTACCTGCTCCCGGTGGGCCAAAGATTTTTTTAATATCATTCATTCCAAACGTCATCCGGCCAAACAATGACAGGGGTTCCGCGGCCCATGTACGCGCCCTCGATGTTGTACTCAATAAATTCTCGGGCCTCTTCTGCGGTCATGCCATCTTGCATCAGGTTTTCGCGGATGACTTCCCCGTCATACACTAAAACGTCGCACAAGCCCTGCTCCCGCCAAACCATGGCAGGTCCGATTACTGCGTTATCGTGGTCATCAATCTTCAGCATGTACTTTTACCTCAGAAGTTGTTTCGATCCAAACATGAGCGCCACAACTTAAAGGCTTGTCGGGGCTATAAACGACCCTTGAGGGGCCGCAAATTTCTACGTCATGTGCGTAGATATTGTTTTTATATGTTTTAACAGTCAGTACGGGATCATTTTTGCCTTCCTTGCGGTTGGACTTAATGACATGTTGGTTGACATGAATAATCGTTTTCAAAACGGGCTCTCCCCAGAACGTTTGGTCTGCGTCTCAAAGGGTGCGTCCTGTTTTCTAAAACTGGGGATACGCCAACAACGAATAGTGCGGCCTTTTATGAACATTGAAATAGGTTCCCCACCAATATCCCGTAGTCTATGCGCCATCTTAGGTGCGCTAAGGCCCATGAAGTTGTTCCGCTTCAAATGTGCCTCTAAATCCTTCATCCGAAAATAGGTTTTCCCCTCGTCATCATCCCGCCATGGGCGACCCATCATGACCTCTTCGCGGTCAAGTGCTTCCTGCATATGCGTGGTAAATTCCTCAAGCAGATCAGTGAAGCGGCCCGTGATGCTCGTGTCTTCGCTAGCTTCCGTAATCTGTTCAGTCTCGACCATTTCTTTCAGCAGTGCGTTTAGAAGCTGTTCCCAATCTGGTTTTCGCAGCGTTGGCGGGACAAGGTTTAACCGTTCCATACAGGCTTTTTGAAATGCTGTCTGGTTGTAAAGGCTCTCCGTATCAAGCTCTACTCGTCGTCCATTGATATCCAAGAACCACAATGGCGGTTCGCTTGCATATTTAGATAACGAAGATATCTGCGGGGCATCTGGTCCATTGGATCCAATCCCATGCTTACGAGTGCGGCACAACCCGCTGTTACAGAATGCATTGAGTGGGATGTCCTTGCACTTGTACAAGTAATCCTTCTTACCAACCTGTTTTAAGACAAGTTGAACCTCGTTGTTCGGAAGAGGAGGAGCGACGTACTTAAAGTTATATTCGACCATTTTGTCCTCCCAGTCGGAGGGGAATGCTTTCTTAAGATAGATCCCAATGTTGAATAGTCCGTTGTTACGAGTCCCTTCCGGAAATCCTTGGGCGCATAAAGCCTGTAGACAAGGAGGGCCGTCTTTAATGGGGCTTTCCGCTTGCTCTGGCGGTGCAGGGAGGAGTAGAGGTGGCTTCTGGACCTTACTCCGGTAAATTTCGAAAAACTCCTCAAGAGAGGCAGCTTCCCCGTTATTATTGAATGCATACCTTGTACCATTGTCACCTCCAAAATAAGGCAGGTTCAAAAAGTTCCCCGTATCTCCACGGTCAACGAGAATTTCCGCTTGTTTAGGGAAAATTTCCCGCCCAGCCTCACCCAATAACGCCGCGGCGTTTTTAAGGTAGTCCTGCATTTCTGACGCCGAAACGGGTTCTTCAGTAAAAAGAAAAACGTGCGCGCCGCCAGATTTACTGCGGCACACAACCATGGGCAAATTTAATGAAGCAACCTTCTCCACCAGCCCCTTATGGTCAAGAGGATACTGATCAATATCGATACAGCCCCAAATACAAGTGTTATCAGCGCGAATAGGAATAATCCCAAGAGATGGCTCAACACCAGCCAAGTGCTTTTCCCACAGGTCATCTGTTGGTGGCTTCCTAACCACTTGGGCCTTCCCGACTTGTTTTCCATCTTGCCGGTTTTTGTCGATGACGTATGTGCCATAAGCAATGTCGAGTCCCCTGAAGACATCCTGAAATTTTTTTACTTCGGTCATTTTTATCTCAGGTGAAAAAGGGAGGGGTTTCCCCTCCCGTTAATCAGAACGGTACGCTATCGTCAAGAGTAAATGACGAGCCTTCACCTTCATGTTTCACTTTCACCTCGCCTGCGCCAATTGATGCCGCAAACTCTTTTGCTGCACGATAAATATTCATATCTTCAATTGTGCCGATGCGCTCAACTTCCCAACCAAACCACTTGCCCTTGTCGTTAGACTCGGCCTGCGTAGTCAGGCGGTAGAGTTGCGAATACATAGGAGGCGTGTACGCGCCATTCTTGCCTATCAGTTTTGTAGACATCATCATGCTGTTCCACTTGCGGCTCTTTTTAAGCTGCGTGGACTTCATGACGATCAGGGCAGGCTCGGGGAACCCATCCTCATTGATCACCATCACATAGTGATTAGCGGTGTTTTCAATGTAGTTGCCATTATCCAAATAGTCCTTATTGTCCCCCGGTTCCTTGTGGGTACGGCTGAGGATATCGGACGTTGCGGGGTAAATATGGATCGGCGCACCTGACCCGCTTCCGCGTGGGGCCCACTCAATATACTGGCGGATGTAGGCGCAAGGGATGACCGTTATACCCTTTTTGCCATCAAACAGTTGCCCAGATACTGAGTTCAAGATCATGCCCGGACGTGCATTTTCGTTATCGCTAACCTCTGGAGACGTACTTGTCAAGAGGCGCAGGAACGGCAATGCAAAGTCATCTTGCTGCATGCCCTCAAAACCACCGGAGGCGTCTGCTTCAAAGTCTGAAGCTAAAACAATTTCCGTTGATGCTTTCGTTGCTACTTCATTTTTAGCCATTTTCGTTTCCTTTACTTCATGCTGATTTAATGTTGGCCTTTTGGCCGATGTACGCGCCGAATAATTCCGTTGGGAATTCCGTGCCACGTTCCACCATCTCACGAACCCACGCTTTCAACGTCGCAGGTTCTACCTTTTGCGCCTGCTCCACCGGATAGTTTTGCACACGCAATTGGTCTAGTAACGCCTCGCACAACTGGTCTTCACCTCGACCAAATCGAACAGAGACGGTGTTCTTGATAATGTCATCGTAACCATTGTCACGAAGCCACTCGTAGGCTTGCGCCCGGTTCTCTTCCTTGATGCTCGCGCTGTAAAACGCTTTTACATCAATCTGACTGCCGTCAGCCATCTTGAACGATTTAAGCCCAAGTTCGGCAAGCATAGCGGGAATCGTATCTTCCAACAGCTTTCGCTGCTGATCTTTACGTTCTTTCACAACATCCTCTAGTTCCGCTATTTCTTTCTCAAGCTCTTTCGCTCGCTTTGCCAGCTTGCCAACAGAATCAAGGTCTTCATTCTTGATCTGTAACGCACCGGCGTCTTCTTCAAAAACTGCATTCATATCAGTCATCACGCTCTCCTCTCTCAGTAATATCAAGTTTGATTGGGATGTAGACTTGCTCTCTGCGATCCCACTTCAATGCGTTAAATCTGCCGCCGTTGAAAGCGGCTACGATTGCACACACGACTCCGATTGTAACTGGATCCCCAGTCAACAACACAAAATCTTCATCAGTGAAATCCCTAAGTTTTCTACGCAAGTTACGAATAGTAGGCGCTGACGAGAACGCAATCTGGTGATTGGCCTGCAACAGAACCTTGACTTCACCAAACTTCATTGCCCCTGCAATATCATGGTTTGGCATCGCCTGTACGACATAAACATTTGCCACGTTTCTGCTCTCCTTTCTAAAAACGTTCAACTAGTGTACAATAAATTTACGGGCTGTCAATAGGCTCGATCAAAGAAAGGTAGAAAGACATGGACTGGTTTCTAGAGAAGTACCCGTTTAAGAACAAGCCGTTTGTCCACCAAGCCGCATATTTACAGCGTTTCTGGGAGGATCCGCATGTAGCTGTGTTTGCAGAAATGGGCACCGGTAAGAGCTTCATGCTCATCAATAACGCCGCTATGCTGTATGACAAGGGGCTTATTGATTCGATGCTTATCGTTGCACCTAAGGGCGTATACCGTAATTGGTATCAATCAGAGCTGCCCAAACACATGCCGGATCATGTTCCATACGCAATGGCATGCTGGTCCCCCTCGCCGCGTAAAGCAGAGCGTGTCGAGATGAGCGAGATGCTGGAAGCGACAGACAAACTGCGCATCCTCATCATGAACACTGAAGCGTTTAGCACAGAAAAAGGCTTGACATATGCCCGCACTTTCCTGCGCGTGACCAAAGCGTTTATGGCCGTAGATGAAAGCACCACAATCAAAACGCCAACCGCAAAGAGAACAAAGAGCATTATCAAAGTGGGCCGTGAGGCGCGGTACAGGCGGATTGCAACAGGGTCGCCTGTAACCAAGAGCCCGCTTGACTTGTACTCGCAGTGTGAGTTCTTGGACCCCTCGTGTTTAAACGCAAGCAGTTACTACGCTTTCCAAGCGCGGTACGCGGTTCTTGTTGAACGCAGGCTGTCAACACACACGTTTAAACAGATTGTGGGCTACCGCAAATTGGACGAGCTGCAAGAGAAGCTCAATCGTTTTTCTTTCCGCGTGACCAAAGAAGAGTGTTTAGATCTGCCCGACAAAATCTACACTCGACGCGAGGTGGAGTTGACGCCAGAGCAGACAAAAGCATATGACCAAATGAAGCTCATGGCGCTGACGTTGATTGATGGTAACCTGATGTCTACCAACAATGCTTTAACGCAGTTGATGCGCCTGCAGCAGATTTGCTGCGGCCACGTCAAGTACGACGACGGCAGGCAAGAAGACATCCCGTCTAACCGCATCAAAGAGCTACTTAGTGTCTTGGAAGAGTCATCAAGCAAGGTGATCATTTGGGCTAACTACCGCAGGGATATTGAAAACATAAAAGTAGCGCTGCAGAAAGAATATGGCATGACCACCGTTGCGTCATATTACGGCGACACAGAGGCGGAAGAACGGCAAGAGATCGTCACCCGGTTCCAAGACCCTGACAGTGATCTGCGGTTCTTTGTAGGTAATCCAAGGACAGGGGGATACGGGTTAACCCTAACTGCCGCGGACTTGGTTATTTACTACAGCAACAACTTTGACCTAGAGGTTCGCCTGCAATCAGAGGACAGAGCGCACCGT
>Ga0222714_10006219_pt1 | contig 11196 bp, 7 predicted proteins | sample C33_3DmetaG_FD_165048 | JGI IMG/M metagenome (GOLD analysis project Ga0222714, IMG submission 165048) | Estuarine water microbial communities from San Francisco Bay, California, United States - C33_3D | ecosystem: Environmental > Aquatic > Marine > Unclassified | place: USA: California... | reverse complement strand
CCACGCGCGCGACGCCATTCGCGTGCGGATGGTGGTGCCGCATTCAAATCCATCCCAGCTGTCGTCTCGACACGCGCACGTACATCACGCCCAAAACCCCTATACACACCCCTGGACACGATCCTCTGGACACGCATCTCCACTGGACGTGTCATCACACCATAAAACCACCTACATAGAGGGTTTACTACGTACACTACACGAACCACCCCCCCGAGATGGCTGGCGTCCACCCCCGCGTCGGTGCGCGGCGATTCGCTCGGACGCCCGGAAACGACGCGCCCCTTGCGCCGAGCCTCTCGATGGTCGCGGTCGCGGCGCCCGCACACGTCGCCGACCACCACGTCGCGCGCGAATGGCGTCGACGCGACGCACGACGCGCGCCACGCGCACGACGCGCACGACGCGCGATGACGCCGCGATGGACGACGTCCAACGCACGCCCGAACGCGCCCCGCGCACGACCGATGACGTACGTGGTGGAAATCTCGCTTGTTATTTTCGCGCGCGTTTTCTCTCTCGCTCTCTCGCTCGCGCGCGCGCGTTCGATGATCGGTTCCGACGCGCGCGACGCCCGCGCGATGGCGCGATCGCGCGCGCGAACACGCGATGCGATCGAGACACTTACGGTGCATATGTTTCACGCGCGTCTCGCGCAGGTTTCGGCGTTGCTCGCGTCGCCATTTCTGTTATTCGCCAGCGCGCTGAGCCCGATTACCCCGCGCGCGCATCGCGCGCTCGACGACGCGATGTTGGCGCTCGCGGATGACGACGACGACGGCGGCGACGGGCGCGCACCGCGGATGTGTGATGGTGACGCGCACACGCCCGATGGACGCCGGCGCACGCGCGGTGGGCGCCAGGGCGCGCACGCGGCGCCCGCGATGGGGTGCTTCAACAGCCCATCGAGGCGCGCCTCGAGGTGCGTGAGGGTTTAGATGGATGCCGTCGGCGCGACGCGCGATCGCGACTGTTGATTCCGACTCGACTCGACTCGACTCGACGACGATGGTTCGATGGTTCGATGGTTCGATGACATATTATGGTGTATCGGTATTTTCTTTACACCGCGTTGTGTTTGTCGTTGCGTGGTGTGCGCGTGTACTGACGAGTGACGTGATTTGAACGACAGCGACGCGAGCGCGATGTCAGACGTCGAACGGTTGGCGTTGAGCGTGGACGCGTCTATTCGACACCGATCGTCGTCGACGACGGTGAGTGGGGCGACGACGACGGGTATGGATGAACGTATGATTCGACGACAGGTGCGTATATATGGTTGTGTGTGTGTGTGATGCGTGATTTTGTGTGACGCGCGATCGCGACGAAAATCGCGACGGAGACGACATCTGACGCGCGTGAATATTCTCCTCGGTTTGTTCTCAACGCACAGCTTGATACCGAGTTTGGCGGTCTTGAAATGAACACGTTGGAAGATGATAAGTTTATGTTACAAAATATGTACGACGAGTTTGATGATTCCGTGATTGGCGTTGAAAGCCGCGAAAACACCCCCAGTCGCGGATCGGCGAGGCGCGACGAAGCTTCGGGCAAGCGATCGAGCGCGACGGGGGCGTCTGTGGAATGGACCAAGGGGTTCACGAAGACGTTGAAAAATTTCGACGTGGATTCTCCGCGCGTTGGCACTCGATCTATTCGACGCGTGTCCTACCAAGGTTCCGCGGCGACGATGGAGACTCCAGTGGCCAAGCCGTCGACGTCTCGACGCGCGTCGGGCGCGAGTAAGAATTCGACGACGCCGCCGTCGACGATGAGCGCTCGCACGCCGATGAACGCTGGGGCGTTTGGTTCTGCGTGTCGACCTGTGACGGTCGGAAGTAAGAAGTGCAACTGCAAGAAGAGTAAGTGCTTGAAGTTGTACTGTGAATGCTTCGCCGCCGGGGCGTATTGCAGCGGGTGCTCGTGTTTGACGTGCCAAAACACGGCGGACAACGCTCCGCTCGTGGACAAGACGAGACATCAGATTGAGTTGCGCAACCCTAACGCGTTTGCGAGCAAGATTTTGGAAGATGACGGAGATGACATTGCTCGACACACCAAGGGTTGCCACTGTAAGAAGAGTGCGTGCTTGAAGAAGTATTGCGAATGCTTCCAAGCGGGTGTCAAGTGCCAAGATTATTGCAAGTGCGAAGGTTGCAAGAACAATGTGGATGGCCCCGCGGCGGGTCCGCGCGGCGGGTCGGCGGCGAAGAAGGCTGCGGGTGCGGTGGCAGCGGTGGCGTCTGTAGCGAGCGCGAAGAACAGCGCCAAGTCTAAGAAACATATTAAAGAGGCGAGCGCGGCGGCAGCCAAAGCGGCGCGGGCGATGCAAGACGATCTCCACATCGAAGACTTTAAGCTTGACGTGTTGGGCTCACCCATTCGCTCGTTCGAGCACGCGGATGACTTGACGAGCGAATATTCGACGTTAAACAAGTCTATCGAGCAGTCTCCGTTGCGCACGCTCTTGCTTTCTGAGGGCGTCACGCTTTCACCGTTGTTTACGAACAACAACGGGTTCATGTCGGGCATCGCGTCGCCTCTTCGTGTCGGTCAAATGTCTCCACTCCGTTCGAGCATGATGTCTCCATTCACGCCGAGCATGCGCTCAGGGAAATTTAGCATCCGTCCTCGCGGTGGTAAGGTGCCAGTGCCCCTCTTCAACGACGATAGTAGTGGGGAGTTCAAGACGCCGCGAGACGCCAAGACGAACGACGTCTTTGGTGGCAAGCACGACGGTTCTCTTCGAGCGACATTTACGTCGCCCATCCCTCTCAGTACCCCTGATGTGTTCGAATAAAGTAAAATCAGCTACAATTTTGTGTTGAAGAGCATTGTGTCACTCAAGTAGAGTACTGACCGCTCAAAGTGTCTTTCATCGCGAAACGCGATGAAAGCGCTCGGAGCGTCGGAAGCAATATGTTGGTGTTTTCTCATCTCTATTCGCGTCTCGCGCACACGCGCGCGCAGACGCTCGATTCCTGGTATCTTGTCTGTTATATCAGACGAATGTAATATATAGATACGTCAATTTTGGTTTATTCATCATCGAGCGAACCCGCGCGCGAGCTAAACTGCGACCACCCCGAAGAGGCACCTTCACAATTTTGCGCATCGCGCGTCGCGCCTCGCGACCGAGACGCGAAACGCACCCTCTCGAGCACGCTCGCACGTGCGCACACTCCAACGCCGCTGTGTGGCGACGCGCGCGCACCAGGTTGAACCAACCGCGCGCTCGACGCGCCAGTTTTTCGCGCGCGCCATCACAATCTGAATCACAATCTGAATCACAATCTGATGGATCCTTACGACCCTTACGCGTCGACGCCGGTTCGGTACCCATCGACGTCGTCGTACGTGAGCGTACCGACGCCATCGTCACATGGTTCAGGGGCGTACGGGTCGTCACCGTACGCGGGACAGGCGTACGACGGTGGTTCGAGACGACAAGGACTCGCGTCGACGCCGAGCGAAGTCGCGGGCGCGCCCACGGGGAACGCGCGTTATCGATGCATGATGTTGCCCACTGGGGATGACGATGATATCATCAACGTCGTCGCACAAGTTGGCTTAGATGGCGTGAAATGCTTTGCCGAGGGAGACGCCGAGGGAGCGTCGCCTTTGCGCGCGTTTGCGTTGACGAGGGTGGCGAAATGGACGCTTACGGATCCTACGATTTTAACGGTGACGATTAAGGGTGATGGAAGTGACGTCGTGTTGGCATTTAGCGCGGATAAACCCACAATAAGTGCGCTGATGGATGTGCTGACGACATCGGCGTTCCAGTGGTGCGAGTTGAATGGGCACGACGCGTTGGGCACCGTGGTGTCCACGAATAGCGGAAGTGGAGCGGAGTGGACCAATCTCAAGGCGAGTGTGGGTGCAGATGTGCGCGCGTCACCGTTGAATGGCCGCATGGCCACCGACGCGGGCGTTCGGTATTGGGAAAACCCCGAACACGGGGGATGGTTATTCAAGCAAGGCGAACACTTTCGCACGTGGCGTCGACGCTGGTTCGTCTTGAAGGATGGGCACCTGGCGTGGTTTAAAAAGAACGTCGTCAACGACAAATCGTGCGTGCGTGGGGTGATACCATTATCAACGATAGATTCCGTATCGATTGCCACGGATTCTACCGTGGGTAGACCGTACGGGATTCACATCGCCGGAGCGCACGCGATGAAGGTGGGTGCCCAATTCTTAGTTGCGGAATCCGAGCAAGAGCGCAAGTTTTGGATGGACGCGTTGCAGCGAGCGATGCAGTCTTCGACGCAGTCTTCCAGCGAACAGCTCAGTCGCGGTTTCACGCAGGCGATGGCATCGACTCCGACTTCAACGCCCGCGCGTGCACCGACTGCGGCTTCACCGCGAGCGTACGCCGACACGTCAAACATTCACGTCGAAGTGCAAGTACAGCCGAGCTGTGACTCGTATCGCTCACTCGAACCCACGCGCGCCACCCAGCCGGCGCCCGGGGCATCTTACATGACACTTCCCGCGCTTCCATTCGCGCACCCGTCTTCAGCTGCGGGTTCGGCGGCGTTCACCGCTCCGCCATCCGCGCCCGTGTCGTCCGACTATTACTCGAGCGCGGCGTATCCCGCCGTCCCGTCTCGCGCGCCGCAGCCGCAAGCGGTGGCGCCACCGTCGGATTGGACCACGTATCACACCCCAGAAGGGAAACCGTACTACTATAACGCGCGCACTGGCGTGACGTCCTGGGAAGCGCCGCAGTAGCTGCACAATCGCTTGTATCAATACAGTAAAAACGCTTTTAACGCAGTCCTCACAACACGACGCTGCGCGGGCGAACAATGTCGATTGCCACGACGACGCGTTCGCCGTACGTCATTCACACTCCCTGTCGCACGCCACAACGTCCTGGGTGCCGCGCGTCGTCGTCGTCGTCGTCGTCGTCGTCCTCACGGCCGCGCGCAAGTCTCGAGTTCACGCTTGAAGTCACCGAAGACGCCGCAGATATCCGCGCCGCCGCAGCCTGTCGCGCGCTCGCGTTCGCAAATTATCCATCCGGTCGTTCACCATTTGCCATTCGCAGCGCGATTGCGATGAAAATCGATGCTGAGAGCGCAGCGCTCGGGAGAAAGATTCACGGCGGCTCGCCCGCTGAAGGCGGCGAGGTTGGCCACGACGACATCGACGTCGTCTGCATAGTCGCTCGCGCGCCGTGCGTGGGCGGAGAATTACCAGTAGGGTTTGATTTACGCGCGCTTGATCCACAGTGTTTGAGCGTGCGCGAGTGCGGGTCGTCCATCGTCGTGGGAAGTTTGGACGTCAACGTCGGCGCAAATTTGCCGAGTGAGGAACTCCTCGGGACGCTGAGCGCGGGACGCCGAGCATACTTAAGTAACGTATCCGTGCTCGATCCAGCGCGGCGTCAAGGCGTGGCGCGCGCGTTGATTGAGCGCGCCATGCAACTCGGCGCTGAATTAGGTTTAGAGACGATGTACGTGCACGTCAAAGTGTCAAACGTCGCGGCGCAAAATTTGTACTCGAGCGCCGGCTTTGAAATCGAGTCCCGCGAGAATCGTTCCGTCGAAACGACGCTCGGTCGCGAACCGCGTTTGTTGCTTCGGCGTCGAGTATAATAGCTAATTGTTGTATTTCTCTACTAATGTATAACATCACTATGTCTTCATTCGTCGGCGTGCGTGTTTAATTCCTTACCAATTGAACCCCGTCGCGGCAGTCCCGAGCTACTAGCCTGCGGCGCTCGAGGGACGGCGGACGACGCGCCTGAGAGTTTCATATTGCGCATCGCGAGCTCAGCAAGGTTCTTATACGTGAATTCACTGAAAGAATCATCTGTTTCTTCCGTCTTCATGGACATTTGTCGCGTGAGCTCAAAGCCATCGTCACTAAATGAACTGTTGTCTCCTTCAACGTCTTCATCAGGCGGCGCGTCCACATCGCTGACGACGTTTTTTGACCGTCCCAAAGGCGAGCTCGGGACGAAATACGACGTATCCACCTTGCTGTCGGGTTTAGGTACGAACACACTCTCAGCACTTTTGTCGTATACGGTTTCCCATTCAATGTCGGCGAACCACGGGTGCGCCTTGACATCCTCTGCGCCTCCAGCCGACCCCAATCTCGCGTCGACGTCGTGTGTCAGCAGCGCGTTGACGAAATTCTTCGACTCATCGCTCAACTCGTCACTATTTGCCGGCCATTGCACGTCGCATCCGATGATGTTCGAAAAGATTGCTAGCGGCGTGGGCGCGTTGAACGGCGGTGCGCCGATGAGCATTTCGTACGCCATGACGCCGAGCGCCCACCAATCGACAGCTTCGCCGCACGGCTCGCACAACAACACCTCGGGCGCGAGGTAATCGGGTGTGCCTTTCGCTCCAGACCCAGGCCGTGACGCGGACATCGAACGACGATGGAGCTTACGAGAAGGACTCGCGGATGGGCTTCGTCGCACGTCGCTCGCCGCCATCATGCGATGAATTGGGCTATTCATGTTTGACGCGTTGTCAATCATCGCAAAGCGCATGGACGCACCGCTGCTGGGCGACGCAGGAGAGCTCAAGCTACCAACGCCTCCGAAACTCCCTCCGTAGGAACTTGGAGAATCACTCCCACTATCAACGGCGGGATCGAAGCCCTCAGCGTCGCGGTCGATGCGTGACAAGCCGAAATCGGCGAGCTTGATGTGCCCGTCGGATGCGATTAAGCAGTTTCCTGGCTTTAAATCGCGGTGTGTGACGCCTTTGGAGTGCACGTACTCGAGCGCTAAAGTAATCTCGGCGCAGTATCGTCTCGCATGCTCTTCTGATAAACGCCCGAGCTGTGAAAGTAAAGAGTACAAATCACCCCCGTTTGCATACTCGGTGACCAAGTACGCGTGCCGCGCCGACGTAAACGAGTAGAAGAGTTTAATCGTAAACGGATTTGCCGCCGCAATTAGGGCATCACGCTCGGCGACGACTTGATCCATCATATTTTTGTAAACCAGATCACGTTTGCGAATCGCTTTGACGGCGAAGAAATCACCAGTCGCATACTTTTGCGCGAGAAATACGCGACCGTGCGCGCCGCCGCTGATGAGTTTGATAATCTTAAAGTCATCAATCGTCACTTGATCATTCGCCACGTCTTCAGCAGATGCCAGTGATTCGTCGCCATGACTCGACCGTGCGTGACTGTCAAAAGATGTTCGTCGCGAACGCTGTCCAATGCATATCTCGTTGTGCGTCGGCATGTCAACCTTGGCGATGGGCTGCTCGCACAGACGACAAATGACGACGCCTGGCGGGATCTTCGCCGGCTCTTCCTCAAACGAAGACGCGTTTTCGCCGCTTAAAATGTGCGGTGAGTAAAATATTCTACTCGGCGACGCACACAGCGAGCTAATAGATCTACGTTTCTCCCGTCCACCACTTTCAGAATGCATTTCTTCATCGTCTTCGTCGCTCAAATCCGGCGTGCGCATATCCGACCTCCCGTCGTCGTCGGCGAGCATTTGCGCCAAACCACCAACCACGAGATGTGGCACCACAGTATTACTCGTCATCGTTGCAGCAGTATTAACGCCACCAACATCACTATTCGTCGTCGCCGCCACCGTCACCACGTCCTTCCCACCCGTCTCGTCCTCGCGCACGGCTCTCGCGTACTCGCGCATCGCTCTCACGCGCGCCCCAAATTCCATCCCAATCGTCTTGCATTGCACCCTATACACATCTAACAACGCATCACCGTGACTCTCGTCCCTCAACACATCATCCCTGGCGTGCGTGGCGAGCGTGCTCAGGGCGAATAACATCGCCACGCTCGCCTCTCGATGCCACGACGCTCCGCCGTCCCGCTGCCGCAGCGCGCGCTTCAACCCATCGATCACTCCGAGCGTCACGCGCAGCATCGCGCGATCGCTCGCGCGAGATAAATCATTCGTAAACTCTATGAATTCCTCCATGTCTCTATCGTCGCTCGTCGACGTCGCATCATCGACGCCGACCACCGCATCATTCGCTCGACGTCGGCGGTGGTCGAGAACGATGCGCCGCGCATCGGCGATCCCAGCGCGCGCGCGCTCGAGCACATCCGCGCGATGACGACCGCGATCGATGGAGAGTTTTCGCGGTGAACCCATGCGCGCGTGACCGTCGACGCCGCGCGATCGCTCGCGCGTATGCATCATCGGAAGCGTTTCGTTTCGATTCGATCGCGTCGACTGCACAGTCAGCGAATTCGTTCGATCGATTCGAGTCGTCGCGCGTCGCGCGTCGTCCGTCGTCGCCGCGCGACGCGATGTGTGTGTGTGCGAAATACGCTCGCACGCGATGCGCGCGTCGATCTGGCGATCGCGCGGTCGCGTGCGCGCGAGTGTCGACGCACGCGACGCGCGATTCGCGTAACGGAAATTTTTCGCGGGAAAAAATCTTTCGAGTGAAAAAGTGTCATATTACAATCAATGTCGTGTGCGTCGTTTATGCGTGCCACCACGGTTTACGTGGAGTCGAGTCGAGGTTGCGTGCGCGGAGCTGCCGCGGCGCTGGCGGATGCGCGGTCGTCGTCGCGTTTGGCGCAGCTTTCGACGTTTGCGACGACGCGGCGGCGGGCGCGACGTCGTTTTCGACTCCTTCGGTTGCGCGCGTAGCCTTTGCCGTCGTCGGCTTTGTTGTCTTGTGAAGCTTGTACGGTGGAGATGTGATGCGTAACTCGAGCGCGGGTTTCGGCGCCGGCGAAGGCGCTCGACGCTTTTTTCCACGCGGCGCCGTCGGAGCGACGTGAGGCGCGTTTAGTGAGCTCGAAAGCGTCCCGAGCGCCGCTCGGCGGGCGTCGGTTGGCATCTTTGTCATTTTCACTGGTGCCGCGCGCTTCGGTTTGGCAAACTTTCCAAGCGTCGGTGTGATTTGTCCATCGTTGCCGTCGTCAACGTCATGGGATTCGAACGCATCGACGTCAAACGCGAACGGGTCCGCCATCGTACACGCGCGCTTGGGCGCAAATACGCGCTTTTTGGGCGGCACTTTCGCCTTGACCGGTTCTGGTTCTGGTTCTGGCTCTGGTTCTGGTTCTGGTTCTGGTGGCGGTGGCGGTGACGGTGGCGGTGGAGACATCGGCTCTGGTTCATGTTCGTGTCCATGTTCAATCGGCGCTTTCGCGACGGCGGTTGACGCTTTATCCCGCGTCGGTTTCGGTTTCGGTTTCGGTTTCGGTTTCGGTTTTGTGTTTGCATTTGCATTTGTCGGCGCTCGGTTCTCGCGCGCGGGCGCCGCGACAACATCTACACCAGACGCTTCATCCTCAGGCGCAAACAAACACTCCAACGAATACGCTAAACGATTAAACTTGTGCGCGTCAGGCGTTTCCGTCTCTGCCCGCGCGCACGAAAACGCCAGCGACAGTCCGCTCGCCATGTCTCCGTGCGTCGCGATGTTCTTCGTTCGCGCCACGCGCCCTAATCGCGCGCGCCAATGCATGGGATCCGTCTTTAACAAACGCATCTGTCGCAATGTGAACGCTTCGATTTCTCGTTCCGTGGGATTTGCGCCGATGACGTCGTCGAGATCCAACGGCCAGCACAAACACGTCTTGACGCCGCGCTCGAGCAACGTCTCGAGCGTATTCGCGGCGTTGAGAGCGTCCCAAACGTACTGTTTCGGTGGTTCCGCATTTCCCACGTACACGAACGCACCGTGATGCGCGCGCAACGCGGGGTTGAGAAACGTGCGCGAGATGTACGCCGCCAGAGGCGCGCCAGCGCCGGCATCTTCGATCGCCGGAGCGAGACGAATCGCCGAGACTTCGTATCGCGTCGGCGCCTCAACGATAATTTCTCTTTCGATCAAACCAAAATGACTCCACGAACCACCGGCGACGAGTGCGATAAATTCTCGGCACGCTGTCATAGCGACGCCTATGTCGTTCGATTCGACCTCGTAAATACGTCGCATGCCGAGGAGTTCGCTAAAGCGCTGCGGCAAGCACGGCTCGGCGACGTCGCGATTTCGCAACGCGTCGTCAACATCCGCGCGCGTTTCCACGCCGAGTATCGCCGCAAGCTCTTCAACCGCCACTTGGTCATCATCACCACCATCATCGTCATCTTTAACTAATTTATCATCACTCAAAGGCGGCGGAGGCGGCGTTCCACCGGCGCATAAACTCGACGTCTCCGTCTTTAATCGCATCACGCGTTGGAGCACCGCGCGTTCGACGTCGTAATCATCCTTGTAATCCACAATCACGCGCACCGTAAACAAACCATCATCATCACGCGCATCATCATCACGCGCATCATCATCACCCCCATCGCACACAATCGACCGCACGCGCACCCCAACGCGCACGCCAGCGCGCTCTGGAACGCAATCCAGCGCGTCTTGCGCGTCCACCGATCGCGCCGCTTCGCGTCCGAGCCGCGTCGCGACCATCGCCTCGCGTTCACCACACTGTCTCGCGCGCCAGTGCGCATCCGCGTCGTGTCGAAGCTCCTTCGCGTACCGACGACGACGACGACGATGCGGCGTGTCGTCCTCATCATCGCTCGACGCCTCAGTCTTCGTCGTCACGCGTTCGCGCTGCGAAAACGCGCACACAATTGTTTTGATCAGTCCGAGAAGCCACGATCGAGCGAATTCGTCTAAAACGCACGTCGTTAAATACCAACCCCGCACCTCGCGCGCGTGCGTGCGCGTGCACTAAAATATCCCGAACGTATGCGTTCATCACCGCCGTCGTCGAGCGCGCGCGCGCGCCCACGAACGCCACCGATCGACGTCGTCGCCCGGCGCCACGATGCGTCGCGTGCGCATCCATGATTGATTGATGAATCCGTCGTGTCTCGCGCGCGCGCGTGGTGCCTATAGATATATATATATACAATAATTAAATGTATAGATATATGTACACCGTCGTCGTCGTCGTCGTCGTCGTCGGCCGCGGCGCCCGCGCGCGCGTCGCGTAATGCGCCCGACGATGCGCCGACGAATCCTCCTCTCGGAGAGACCGGACACACACGGCGTCGCACAAAAAAACGTCGATTCGAATCGCAGAAGTTCGGACATTCGGCGTGTCCGACCGACCACCCTCGTCCTCGACGATGGATGGCTCGACCGCGCGGCGCGTCGGCACTGTGCGCCGCGCGGTGCGGTGCGGTGCGGTGCGGTGCGTCTCGAAGGACGGCGCGCACACGCCCGGGATGTTTGCCGCGATCAAGGACGCGGC
>Ga0222714_10006218_pt1 | contig 11196 bp, 9 predicted proteins | sample C33_3DmetaG_FD_165048 | JGI IMG/M metagenome (GOLD analysis project Ga0222714, IMG submission 165048) | Estuarine water microbial communities from San Francisco Bay, California, United States - C33_3D | ecosystem: Environmental > Aquatic > Marine > Unclassified | place: USA: California... | reverse complement strand
GAACATGAGTACGGTGACTCAGAGCCCATTTGCGCCCACTATGCGTTACAACTGGGACTTCGGAACCGGCAATGCGAACGATACCTCAACGATGAAGGATCCCCGTTTTGCGTATGGCAAGGACACAGCGACCTACACGATTCGTTTGATCACCACCACCAACCACGGTTGCAGCGACACCGCAGAACGCAAAGTGGTCGTGGGGCCTGATATCATCATTTTTGTTCCCGATGCCTTCACCCCTGATGGGGCAGGTCCCAACCGAAACAACAGGTTTGCGCCTGAATTGAGCAACCACCAATCAGCCTGGATGGGTATTTACAACCGCTGGGGCGAGAAGTTGTTTGAGACCGATGATCCACAATCGGGATGGGACGGAACTGCCAAAGGTGAGCTATGTGCCGAAGGTGTGTATGCCTACAAGTTGCTAGTATGGGCCTTAGATGGAAAGCAATACGAGTTTGCGGGAACTTTGACCTTATTGAAATAAAAAACCCCCCATTGCTGGAGGGTTTTGTGTGGGCCCACTTGGGCTCGAACCAAGGACCACCTGATTATGAGTCAGGTGCTCTAACCAACTGAGCTATAGGCCCGACAGGAGTGCAAAAATACGACCTTATGAATTCAATTTTGTAGGAAGTTAAAACTTTCCGCTTTCTCCTGCTTCCAAGGTCAAAACTCCATTGGGGTGGTTGACTTGGATCGCTTTTGAGCCTTGGTTTAATACGGTTGTCCCTTTGGGGTTTACCACCACTCGAACCGGAGCATTGTTGAACAAAATCTGAAACTCATAGCCTTTCCATTGGCTTGGGCAATGGGGGTTGAGGTGCAATTGTTGGTCTTTGATGCGAAGCCCTCCAAATCCTTGAACGATGCTCAAGTAAGATCCAGCCATTGAAGTAATGTGCAGGCCGTCTTCGGTATCGTTGTTGTAGTTGTCCAGGTCTAGACGAGCAGTTCTCAAGTACATTTCGTATGCCTTTTCTGGCCATCCAATTTTGGCGGCCAAAATGCTGTGAACACAGGGGCTCAATGAACTTTCATGAACGGTGTACGATTCGTAAAAACGGAAGTTCCGGTCGTGTTCCTCAGCCGAGAAGTCGTCTTCGAAAAAGTAGAATCCTTGCAAGACATCAGCTTGTTTGATGTAAGGGCTACGCAAGATGCGATCCCAGCTCCATTTTTGGTTCAGGGGTCGTTCACTTTCAGGAAGGTCTGCGACCGGGATTAATTCTTTTTCCAAAAACCCGTCGTGTTGGACTTTGATTCCCAATTCTTGGAATTGGGGAAGGTACAGGTTGTGTGAAATGTGCCCCCATTTCTCCAATTCCTGTGATTTGAATTGGGTTTTGGTTATGAGCGTTTTGAACTCCTCCGGATGTTCTGCCAACAACCATTTGTGTTGGGTGGCGGTGTAATCCATGCACCAACGTGCCAAGTAATTGGTGTACCAGTTGTTGTTGACGTTATTCTCGTATTCGTTCGGGCCGGTTACCCCGTGCATCTCATAGCGTTGTCCCCATTCTGACCAGTGTACGCGCTGGGACCAAAAACGGGCAATGCCCAAGAGAACTTCCCATCCGCCGTGAAGGAGGTAATCTCGATCACCGGTATGCTCAATGTACGATTTGATGGCGTAGGCTATGGCGCCATTGCGGTGAATTTCCTCAAAAGTGATTTCCCATTCGTTGTGGCATTCTTCGCCGTTCATGGTCACCATGGGGTAGAGCGCAGCACCGTCCTTGAAACCCAATTTTTGGGCATTTTCAATGGCTTTGTCAAGCTGCTTGTAGCGGTAGACCAACAACTGACGAGAAATGGCCGGATCGCTGCTCACCAAGTAGAAGGGCAGGCAGTAAGCCTCGGTATCCCAGTAGGTGCTTCCCCCATATTTTTCACCGGTGTAGCCCTTGGGGCCGATGTTCAAGCGAGGGTCATCGCCGCAATAGGTTTGGTTCAGGTGGAAAATGTTGAAACGAACGGCTTGCTGGGCTTTGACGTCGCCTTCTATGACCACATCAGCGGTTTCCCATTTTTGTTTCCAAGCGTTGCTGCTCAAATGGAAATGCTCTTCAAAGGTGGAGGCCGCCATCTTTTGCAATTGCTTTTTGGCGTGCATCAACAAGCTGTCGGTGGCGTGGTGGAAATTGCTCACTGAAATGGCGTGTTTGACCAACGAAATGCGGTCGCCGGCTTTGGCGCTGACTTTGTAGGTGCCCGAAGCGTATTTGGAACGGCGCTCCACAGCGGGAACCGTACTCAAGCGCTTTTGGTTTTTGTACAGTTCGCTATGAGTGGCCGTCACCAGGTGCCAGTCCAATTTTTTGGTTCTAACCTGTACGAATAAGTTGTCGCCAACGGCTTCTTCGGTCACAGGCTCCCAGAACTTTTCCTCGTAGTTGGAGTCTTTGTTCTGAACGTCACCGTCGACATAGCTTTCAAGGCGAAGGTCACAATCTTGCTCAGGAGTGATGCTGTACTTTAGGGCGCTGTATTCTTTGGAAATCAAGCTGTAAAAGCGCTTGCTTTCAATGCGCAATCGAAGGCCGTTTTTCAATTCTACTCGGCAGGTGCGGCTCAACAAACCTTCGTGCATATCGAGTTCGCGACGAAATTCCAATACGGTGACCTTGGCCAAATCGACTTCTTCTTGGTTGGCCCATACGCGCAATCCGCTCCAATAGGTGCTGTTGAGCACCTTAGCGAAGTATTCGGGGTATCCGTTTTTCCACCAGCCCACACGGGTTTTGTCAGGGTAATAAACACCGCCGACATAGGTGCCTTGAAGGCTGTGGCCTGAATAGGTCTCTTCCAAATTGGCGCGCTGGCCCATCATGCCGTTTCCAATGCTGAAAACACTTTCAGCAATCTCATTCATCTTGGGGTTAAAGCCCTCTTCGATGATTTTCCAATCGTCGGCTTTGAAGTAGTCAATCATGACAGTTAAAATTATTGAAAATCGGCAAAATTGTATTCGCCGAGGTTGTTGATGTGTAGTTCTGCTCCGGGAAGGTCACTGGGTTTGCCTATGCCAATGGCCCGCATGCCTCCGCTCAAAGCGGCCTGAATGCCGGCCAAAGAATCTTCGAAAACAATGCACTCGTTGGGGGCGACTCCCAACAGTTCGGCTGCGGTTGTGAAAGTCTCAGGGTCGGGTTTGCTTCGGCTGATTTGAGAGGCGTCAACGATGGTTTGGAAGGCGTCCAAGAGCCCCACTTTGGTCAACACTGTTTGGGCATTTTTGCTGGCTGATCCCAAGGCGAGGGGTATCTGAAGCTTGTGTGCAGATTCCACGAACGAGCCCACTCCTGGCAGAAGATCTTTGGGTCCCATTTCTTCGACCATGTCCAAGTACCAGGAGTTTTTACGCAGCAAATCCTGTTCGAATTGTTCAGGGCTGATTTCTTTTTTGGCCCATTGCAGGATGAGAATCAAGGAATCGACCCGCGAAACCCCTTTCAAGGCTTCGTTGTCGGCTTCACTCAATTCGTAATCGTATTCAGATGCTAGCCGCTTCCAAGCGTTGTAGTGGAAGTGGGCTGTGTCACAAATGACCCCATCCAAATCCAGGATGAGTGCTTTGATCATGCGGAGATTTGAAGCTTGCGCAAATGGTAATCGACCAAGTTGAACACAGGTTCGCGGGTGATTACACCGATTTGCAAGCGGTGTATTTTACACGCTTCGCGAAGCAAGTCACTGAAATAGAAGGCCACAGATCCTACGAAGTGCACAGGAACCTCTTTGTGGTTTTCATACTTCCAAATGTGAATGTTGATGAACTTAGAGAACCCGTTGTAAATGAAGTCACGTACCCATTTTTCCTCGCGTTGATCGCTCAAAAAGCGCATGAAAGAGGCCAAGTAAACGTTGGGGTTGGGCTTGTTGTATACCGCTTCAAAGATTCCTTCTTTGGTCAAGTTGAATTCCTTTTCCAAGGCGGCGTGAACCTTGTCAGGCAATTCGTGGTAAAGGTACATACGGAGCAATTCCTTGCCGTAGAAAGTTCCACCGGCTTCGTCTCCTAATACATATCCCAAGGCGGGTACCTCTTCGTATACATCTTTGCCATCGAAATAGCAGCTGTTGGAACCTGTGCCCAAAATGCAAGCAATTCCAGGGTCGTCGCCACACGTGGCGTAGACGGCACCGGTCAAATCGTGGTCAACCACTACCTGAGCATTGGTGAAGACGCGACGAAGGGCTTCGGCCACGATTTCATTGCGTGATTCGTGAGAGGCACCAGCCCCATAGAAAAATACATGTTCTACGGCAGGGGCTGTGGCGGCCAACTCTTCGTTCTTGCGAATTTCAGACTCGATTAAGTCTGTGCTGTGAAAGAAGGGGTTGAACCCCATGGTATGGTAAGTCAGACGGGTTTCTGTTCCGTCGGTGAATACCCAATCGCACTTGGTGCTTCCGCTGTCGGCAACTAAAATCATAATCGTAAAGGGTTGCAAGATAATAAAAAATCAAAAAGTGTCAAGTGGACACTTTGTAGGTTTTCATTAGGCTTAGTGTGTAAGAAACAATAATAAAAAACTCATCGGTATATTTGAACTCGAAATGTCTCTCAGTCATTCTCTCAACCCCCACGTCTCTGTTGACTGTGTCATCTTCGGATTCAGCCAAGACACCCTGCGGTTGTTGCTGATCAAGCGCAACATTCCCAACCGTTTGACCGAGATGAATGACATTTTGTATGCCTTGCCTGGCGATTTGGTCAAGGACAGCGAGAATCTGAACCAAGCAGCTGATCGAGTGTTGGCTGAATTGACGGGTTTAAAAGACATCTATTTGCAGCAGTTTTCGGCTTTTGGCGATCCCACTCGAATCACCAAGGCCAAAGACCGAGCTTGGCTGGAAAGCGTGCGCCAAGATCCCGATGCACGAGTTATTACAGTGGCCTACATGTCTTTGATTGATAGCGCCAAAGCGACCTTGCAACCCGGTTCCTTTTCAGAAGAGGCCGTTTGGATGCCCATAGAAGAGGTTCCCGAATTGGCCTTTGACCACAATGAGATTTTCGAACAGGCTTTGGCGGCATTGAAAGAGAGCATTCAAATGCAACCCATTGGGTTTGAGCTGTTGCCAGAGAAATTTACCATGAGTGATCTGCAATCCCTGTACGAGACCATCTTGGACCGCGACTTGGACAAACGCAATTTTCGTCGCAAAATGATCAATTCGGGTGTGATCCAGGCCTTGAGCGAAAAGCAGATTGGGGTCTCCAACAAACCCGCCCGTTTTTATCGCTTTAATCGCGAGTATTTGGAAGAGCGGGGCAGCAACATCGTCAATCTGCGCATGGACGGCAGCTTTACGCTCTTCAACTAAGCCTCTCGAAAAGGGCTTCAAAGAGGTAGAAAATGCTTACCTTTGCGCCTCCTTATGCTAACCGTATCAAATGTATCGCTTCGCTTCGGCAAACGTGTTCTTTTTGAGGAAGTTAACCTCAAGTTTTCCAATGGAAATTGCTACGGCATCATCGGTGCAAATGGCGCCGGTAAATCCACCTTTTTGAAAATCCTGGCGGGTGAAATTGAGCCCAATACCGGTTCTATTGACATGGAACCTGGCAAACGCATGGCGGTTTTGAGTCAGAACCACTTTGCATTTGATGAATTCCCTGTAGTGCAAACCGTGATTCGCGGTCACCAAAAGTTGTGGGAGATCATGGAAGAAAAAGACGCCATCTACGCCAAAGAAGACTTTTCGGATGAGGATGGTATGAGAGCCAGCGAACTCGAAGGCGAATTTGCTGAGATGGATGGCTGGAACGCCGAAAGCGATGCGGCCACCTTGTTGGAAAGCCTTGGTATAGTGGTTGAACACCACGAGAAATTGGTCAAGGATTTGAGCGGTAACCAAAAGGTTCGCGTATTGTTGGCCCAGGCCTTGTTTGGTAACCCTGACGTGTTGATCATGGACGAACCGACAAACGACTTGGACGTGGAAACCATTCGTTGGCTAGAAGATTTTTTGGCCGGATTCCAAAACACCGTATTGGTGGTGAGCCACGACCGTCACTTTTTGGACAACGTTTGTACCCACGTATGCGACATTGACTACAGCCGTATTAAAATTTTCACCGGTAACTACAGCTTTTGGTACCAGAGTTCACAGTTGGCTTTGCGCCAGCGTTCTGACCAGAACAAGAAAGCCGAAGAAAAGAAGAAGGAATTGCAAGAATTCATTGCCAGGTTCTCGGCCAACGTGGCCAAAAGTCGTCAAGCCACGGCGCGTAAGAAAATGTTGGAGCGCTTGGACATCGAAGAGATTCAACCTTCCACCCGCCGTTATCCCGGTATCTTTTTCAAACAAAACCGCGAGGTCGGCGATCAAATTTTGACCGTGAACAACCTGAGCGTCGAAAATGAATTTGGAACCCTGTTTAAGAATATTTCCTTCACGGTCAACAAGGGGGATAAGATTGCCTTCATCAGCCGTAACACCATGGCATTGAACGCTTTGTTTAAGGTTTTGTGGGGGGATTTGAAGCCTACTACGGGCTCTATGGATTGGGGCATAACCGTTACCATGAGTTACTTGCCCAACGAAAATGCTCACTTCTTCACCGACAAAATCAACTTGGTGGACTGGTTGCGCCAATACTCTACAGAGAAAGACGAAACCTTCATTCGAGGGTTCTTGGGCCGCATGTTATTCAGCGGTGAAGAAACCCAGAAGATGTGCACAGTGTTGTCAGGAGGAGAGAAAGTGCGGTGCATGTTGAGCAAAATGATGATGGAAAATCCCAACGTAGGCCTGTTTGATGAACCGACCAACCATTTGGACTTGGAGAGCATTCAAGCCTTGAACAACGGATTGGCCGAATACGCCGGCGTAGTGTTGATGCATTCTCATGACCAGGAGGTGATCAATTCGGTAGCGAACCGAATTATCGAGATTACCCCCAATGGTTTGATCGATAAATACATGAGCTATGAAGAATTCGCCGAAGACAATCAAATCAAAGAACGTCGCGCGTCAATGTATATCGCTTAACTTTGAATAATCGTATGAAACGCAATTATACTTTGGTGGCTTTAGCCGCCTTCGCTTTGGCCTCTTGTTCGAGCGACATGGACACGACTAGTGCTCCTAAAAATTTGGAAGATTCTTTTTCTTATGCCGTTGGATTGAGCGTAGGCAAATCGCTTGCTTCACAGGGCATCAATGCCATCAACTTTGGCGCTTTGATTCACGGTATGCAAGATGCCATGAGCAAAGATTCCGGTTACTTGGTGGCTGATGCTGCGATGCAGAACATTCAGCAGAGCTTTGTCACCGAGGCACAAGCCAAATTGACACCCAAGTTGCAAGAAGAAGCCAAAACCTTTTTGGCGGGTGTGGCTAAGACAGCAGGCATCGAAAACTTGGATCCCCATGGTTTCATGAAAAGCACCAAAGCTGGAAACGGCCCTGTTCCTCAAGCTTGGGATACGGTTGAATTGGTTTACACCATGATGGATCATACCGGCGCTGTGAAAATGGAAAATTCGAACATTCGCATGCCGGTTAAAGACTTACGTTTGAAGCCTTTGGAACAAGCATTGGCCAAAACAGCTGAGGGTGGCGAATTCGAATTGTACATCGAAAACGAAAAAGAGCAATTGCTACGCAGTATGTCCGAGTCTTTCAAAGACCGTTTTGCCATAACAGTGATGCAGGTGAAGTTGGTAAAAATTGAAAAGGCACCTAAACCTCCCGTCGATATGCAAACACCTGATGCAATGGTGCCGCCAAATTCCAGTGGAGGACGAGCACCAGTACCCAATCCTCCGGTTGATATGCAAAACCCCAATCCAGGCCCAGGCCGCTAATCGCGACTAGGGCAAATAACCTAAAAATTGAAAGTCTTGAGGCCCCGTCGTACCGACGGGGCTTTTTGTTGGGACATACCCAAACACAGCCATGGCTCCGGGTTTGAAGCTCGAGATGCTGCCACCCGACCACAGCTCAGCCAAAAACCCAATTTCTGGGTTGTGGCCAACGAAGGCGAGACATTCAGCTTCGAGGTCCTGAATCACTTTATGGTACACTGATTCACGGGATTCGTACAAATTCTCCCACTCGATGAGCTCAGCTCCCAAATGTTGATTCATCAGCTCGGCCGTTTGCCAGGTTCGAGTGGCTGGGCTGTAAACGATTTTCTCAGGCACCCAGCCCTTGTGTTGCAACCAAAGGGCATTGGCGAGGCATCGTTCTTCCCCTTCTGGGAGCAGGCGTCGGGTTCGATCGGGCCATGCCGCTTCAGTCTTAGCGTGGCGAATGAGAATCAGAATCATGAGGCTCTTTCGCGCCAGAGTTTCCAACCCAATCCGGCCCAGCCTACAATCATCAAAACCCCGCCAATGGGGGTGATGGCTCCGAGTATTTTCAAGGAGGGGCTCAACAGCTCATTCAAGGCCAATACCCACAAGCTGGCCGAAAAGATCCAGGAACCCACGATGCTGGTTCTGATCCAAGTATTGAAAGAAACCATGGTCGAGGCCGCCATTAAGGCCAAGGCTTGGTAAGCGAAATAAGTACCCGCCGTTTTCCAGACATCTAAATAATGAGCACTGATACGCGGCTCCAATGCATGGGCACCCATGGCGCCGAGAGCGATGCTCAGGGCCAGGCAAAACGAAGCGTAAGCAAATAAGGCTTTCATGGAACTTACAGATTGAATTTCACTCCCAGGTTCATCCAGCGGGGGGGCATGGGAACGGAAGCGATCTCTCGGTATTGGGTGTTCAGGGCATTTTGTACTTGCAAGTACAAGGTAGCCTGCCAGCGATCGGCATCTAATTCAGGGTGTTCCCAGGCATAGTGGTATTGCACTTGGAAATCGACTAGGCTGTACGATTCCTTGGAGTCGGCCTGGCGTTGCAAATGGCGCAACTGAGCTTGAACGGACCAGCTTTCACCAAGGCTTCGGCCCAGGTTCAGCAAGAATTGCTGGCGCAGGTAGTTCAAGGCATTTTTGGAAATCATACCGGCATCTTCGCTTTGTGTCATTCCCATGGCCAAATAGCCGATGCGAATCGAATTAGGGCCCAAGGCATAGCGCAGATCGGCATCAAGGCCTTGACAGCGCTGCTGATTGTAATTGCGGGGTTCCCACTTGGCGGTGTCGGCATTTTTCACCCAATCTATCAAATTGTCGGTGCGGCGGCTGAACACATACACTGAGCCCTGAATGCGTTGCACATCGGGGTTGTCGTGACCGGCACTCCAATTGTTTTCGGTTCGTTGGCTGCGAAGGCCCAATTGCCAGCTTTGCGCTTGTTCGTTTTGCAACAAGGGGTTGGCGACGTTGCTGGGACCTACATAGTAAAGGTCGGTAAAAGTGGGGAGTCGCTGCCCCGTGCCATAGGCCACATTCAGTTGGGGGTTCCATTCTTGGAAACGGGTGCGGCTCAGTTCCACGTTCAGTTCGGCCCCAGGGAATACCTGTTGGGTTTTGCCATCGGCCAACCAGCCCTGCTTTCGAATGTCCCACAGGCTGTAAAGCCCCACTTGGAGGGTGGCCTTGCCCAAGCGGCTATCGAAGCTGTGCGCAGCCAAGCCAAAAGCACCGGCCATGCTGCGGTTGCGGTAGCCCAAACTGGGAACGCCGGGTTTGCGCTCGCTCGAGAGCGTATCGCTGCGGTATTCTCCACCGATTCGCAGCAAGGTCTTGCGGGTTTGGGCGCTCAAACGGGTTTCGAATTGTTGCCCTTGGCTCCAGTGAAAGTTTTCGTACAAACTCGGATTGGCAGCAATGTATACGTAATGATCGTTGTTGCTGCGGTAAGAGTAGTTGCTGGAGATGTCGTATATCCACTGGCCGCGAGACCAGTTGCGCATTTGATCGATCATGAACCAGCGGGTATTGACCGTCTCTTCCGAATTTCGATCGCCAGGGGCTGCGTAAAAAGCGTTGGCCCCGAAGTTGTTGTTTACGGCAATGTAGCGCGCGTTGATTAAGCCTAACAGCGGATGATACATTCCAGCCTTGGCAAAATGGCGCTGTGCCTCGTAGGCCGTGTTGGGCCGATAGCCGCTTCCCTTCTCAAAGCTCCCCGAATAAATGAGACCGGCGTATCCGCTTTGGCCCAATTTGATATTCTGTTGCAAAGACAATCTCATGCCTTGGTTGGCATAGCGAAATCCATCGATGCTGTCGTTTTCAAACGAGCTTCCTTGGTACGCATTGGCCTTGATGTAAGGCCCTTTGTGCTCATTGTTCGAATACTGCGCATATACAGTGCGGATGTTGATCACCCCCGCCAAAGCACCCAAGCCATAGCGGCTCGCAGCCGATCCTTTGATGACCTCTATGCTGTAAATAGCCTCCAAAGGAATCATGGCATTTAGGTTGTGATGACCGGTTTGGGCATCGTTGATGCGCACTCCGTCAACCAAGATCAAAACCTGATCAAAGGTGCTGCCTTGAACGCCGATATCGGCTTGTACCCCGCCTGGACCGCGCTGGCGCAGGTCGACTCCTTGCACATAACTCAGCAATTGGGAAGTGCTTTGTACCGGCAACTGTTCGATGTCTGTTTGCGACAGTACAGTGATTTGGGAAGCGGCTCGCTCATTGCCCAAAGCCTCCCGGCTGCCGGGGTAAACGATGCGTATTTCCGGCATGATTTGAATCATGGGCGGGATGTCGTGAGTCGGTGACGTGCTGTATTCACGAATGCGAACAGCAGTATCTTGGGCTTGAAGGCATGTGGCTAAAACAGCCAAGCAAAGCGCTGAAAAGCGTGCTATCATGCCTCAAAAATAATGAACCCCGAAGCGAGTTCGGGGTCATTTTTAAGTATTTAAAGTGTAGATGGCGCTGGAGAGCCTGCGGCAGGCCCTATGAATCTTATCAGTTCTGGGCCGCAACAATTTGCTCCAAGAGCCACATGCGGTGGGCCTGGGTTTCGGCATCCTTTCCAGGGTTGCTCTTCATCCAGTCGCGAATGCGGTTGATTTGGAACAGCATGGCTCCTTTGGCAATGGCGTCGTAGCGATCGGCTTTGCGGCCGTATACATTGTCCAACAGCGTTTGAACGTAAGAGGCCTGAAGCAAGCGACGGCTGGCATTGGGGTAGCCGCCGAGATCGGCTGCAAATATGGCATTGCTCAGGTCAGAGGTCATGTTTTGGGCGCTGTATGTATTGCCGTATTCGCGAGATTCGGTCAAGCGCTGCAAGGTGCTGGGGTGCAGCA